>Ga0208547_1000442_pt1 | contig 23887 bp, 25 predicted proteins | sample DEB08_DNA_5_FD_185501 | JGI IMG/M metagenome (GOLD analysis project Ga0208547, IMG submission 185501) | Aqueous microbial communities from the Delaware River and Bay under freshwater to marine salinity gradient to study organic matter... | ecosystem: Environmental > Aquatic > Marine > Coastal ...
GCATTCCCACCTTGGCGAGGAGGAGCACCCCGAAGAGGACCATGAAGCTGAGGAGAGTGAGGAATCTCACTCCGAAGACCACGCTGACGATCATGGCAATGAGCACATTTGGTATGACATCCACGCAGTGGAGGAGGCGTCAGAGATGATTGTTGAGGCCATCACTGAGCTCAGACCAGAGAGCTTCGATCAGGTGAATCGAAACTTTGACTTCTTTATGGCGGAGCTTGAGAACCTAGAGGTTCGACTTGAGGCGCTGCGTGAGAAGGCTTTGGGCCTTGGCTTCATAGCAACTGAGGGAGTCGGGAACCTGCTTCTGGAAGAAGCCGGGTTCCTCAATCAAACCCCAGACGCTCTTGCTGACGCTATCGAGGAAGAGCGAGAGGTTCCAGCAGCTGCGCTGAAGCAGGCACAGGATCTAATCGCCGGAAAAGTTGTTTCCTTGGTAGTTGTGAACGAGCAGCAGCTCGATCAGGTCAGCGACTTGCTTGTTGATGCCGCCCAGGCAGCGGGTGTTCCTGTTGTTGAACTCAGCGAACTGATCTCAGATCCCGACATGGACTACTTGGATTGGATGGCCAGCGTTCTAGATCAGCTGCAAGAGGCCGTTTACTAAGTGAGTCTGCTCTCAATCCAATCTGCCAGCCTGGAGTTTGACTCCAAGCGGCTTTGGCACGAGCTCTCCCTGGAAGTTGAAGAGGGAGAGTTCATTGCGCTGATTGGTCCTAATGGCTCTGGCAAGTCAATGCTTCTAAAGAGCATTGTTGGAACCCAGAAGCTCTCAGGCGGCAATATCACCTTCCTGGGCGAAGAGCCGGGCAAGCACAACGCCCAGCTTGGTTACATCCCCCAGCACAGAGCAACAGATGCAGGGCTTCCTCTCAGGGTCAGCGACTGCGTGGGCTTTGGCCTGGACGGTCATTTGCCCGGCTTGCCTTTCTCAACACCTGCGAGGAAGCAGAAGATTGCCCAGGCTTTGGAGCTGGTTGACGCAACCTCGCTGGCTCAGAAAACCCTGGGTTCGCTCTCAGGGGGGGAGATGCAGCGGGTCAGGGTTGCCCAGGCGATTATTTCTAAACCCAAGCTGCTTTTGGCAGATGAGCCGCTTAGCGCGCTTGACCTGAACCACCAGATGCGCATTAGCGAGCTGATAAACGAACAACGCAAGCAGCTTGGCAGTGCGGTGGTGTTTGTCACGCACGATCTGAACCCCATAATCGATTTTGTTAACCGGGTTGTCTACATCGCCCAGGGTCGCCACACCATCGGCACTCCCGACGAGGTAATGCGCTCCGAAGTGCTCTCCGAGCTCTATGGGGCAGATATCGACGTGGTGAGGAACCAGGGCCGAGTAGTCGTGCTCGGAGCTCACGATCACGAGCATCACGAGGACGAGAGGTGGCACTAGTGGACTTCTCAGACATCATCAACTTCTCTGACTACGACAAGCTTTTGCCCCTTGTCACCAACTCTCTGATAGCCGGAGCTCTCCTAGCTTTGATAGGTGGGCTTGTGGGGGTGTTCGTGATGAACCGGGAGCTGTCCTTTGCCGTTCACGGAATCTCGGAGCTCTCTTTCGCGGGCGCTGCTGTTTTCTTGCTGGTCGGGCTTGATGTGGTTTTGGGTTCAGTGATTGGTTCGCTGACCGCTGCTGCGATCATCGCCTTTTTGGGCGATAGGGCCAGAGATAGAAACTCAATAGTGGCGGTGCTGATGCCTTTTGGCCTTGGCATCGGGATTCTCGCACTAGCTCTATACCCAGGCAGGGCCGCAAACAAGTTCGGGCTTCTAACTGGCCAGATTGTCGCGGTTGATGACCCAAAGCTCGGCGCGATGGTTGTCATCTCGGCCATAGTCCTGGTTTCGCTTGCTGTGATGTGGCGGCCGCTCACCTTCGCCTCTTTGGACGGTGAGGTGGCGGCAGCAAGGGGAGTAAAGACGAGCCTGCTGGGGATCGTTTTCGTGATGCTGCTAGGGCTTGCGGTTGCTGCAGCGGTGCAGATTGTTGGTGCGCTATTGGTTTTGGCTTTACTTGTTACGCCGGCAGCTGCTGCCCTGAGGCTCAGTGCGAGTCAGTTCTGGGTGCCAGTGCTGAGTGTCGGGTTCGCACTTGTTGCAATGGTTGGGGGAACGCTTTTGGCACTCGGCGGGACGTTACCTATCTCGCCTTACGTGACTACCATTTCCTTCACGATCTATCTAATAGCCCGGCTAGCAGCTTGGGCTAGGACCAAGGCGGAGGTGGTTAGGTGAGCGAACGCAGAAACACCTGGCAAAAAACTGCCGTGCTCGAACAGCTTTCAAACACAGACGAGTTCGTCTCTGCCCAAGAGCTACACCAAAAGATCTCGCAATCCGGCAAAAAGCTCGGACTTACGACCGTCTATCGGGCGCTGACAGAGATGGTCGAGCAGGGCATGGCGGATTCGCTGAGCATTTCGGATGGTGAGATGCGCTATCGCATCTGCACACCCGAGCACCACCACCACCTGATCTGCAGGGTGTGCGGCAAGACGGTGGAGTTCGATATGCCGGGCTTTGAGGAGCTCGCTCTTCAGGTGGCAAAAGCCAATGGCTTTACCGAACTTTCCCACGAAATCGAACTATTTGGCGTTTGCAAAGACTGCAGCTAATTAGGACTTGCTTTTGGGAGGAGATTCCTCCTAAACTTGGGGGGTTGCACGGGCCTTGGTCCGAACAATCCCAAACTATTTGCTTCGGGTAAACGCGCCCTTAGGAGGAGAAATGGCAGCCTACTGCCAGGTGACGCAGACTGGACCGCAGTTCGGTCACAAGGTTTCGCACGCTCAGAACAAGACCAAGCGTCGTTTTGACCCGAACATCCAGAAGAAGACCTACTTTGTTCCATCGCTTGGACGCAAGGTGACTCTCAACCTTTCAGCTCGCGGCATCAAGGTAATTGACGTTCGCGGGATTGACTCCGTTATCGCTGAGCTTGTCGCTCGCGGCGAGAAGATCTAGGAAGACAGATGGCCAAGGATAAGGACGTACGTCCAATCATCAAGCTGAAGTCCACTGCGGGCACCGGCTTCACCTACGTGACCAAGAAGAACCGTCGCAACGACCCAGACCGCATCAGCTTGAAGAAGTACGACCCAGTAGTGCGCAAGCACGTTGAATTCCGCGAGGAGCGCTAAATGGCAAAGAAGAGCAAGATCGCTCGTAACGAGCAGCGCAAGGTTATCGTTGAGCGCTACGCCGAGAAGCGTGCTCAGCTCAAGAAGCAGCTGGTTGACCCAACCTCAACTGCAGAGCAGAAGGAAGAGGCACGCCTCGGACTTCAGAAGCTTCCTCGCAATGCAAGCCCGGTTCGCGTTCGCAGCCGTGACCTGATCGATGGCCGTCCACGTGGCGTGCTCTCGAAGTTCGGTGTCAGCCGTGTTCGTTTCCGTCAGATGGCCCACAAGGGTGAGCTTCCAGGCATCACCAAGTCATCCTGGTAATTAGGCTTTAGAACTATCCGCCCTAAGGGGCGGATTTTTCTTTAACCACCTTTGAGGCCCTGAGAAGTTGCGGGCCAAAGATGAATAGTGCCAGCAGCGCCATGATGCCCCCGGCGAGGAAGATCTCTCGAACGCCAAAGATTCCGATAAGGATTCCGCCAAAGCCCAAAGATGCCATGCTTCCCGCGTTCACGCTTCCCTGCACGGCTGCCATGATGCGACCTCGGACGGATTCCTTGGCTCGGCGCTGGATTTGGCCAACGGCAAATATGTTGACTCCCGCATTGCCAAAGCCCGCAAGGAAGTAGACCACGGCGGCAAACTGCCAGGTCGGGGCCTGAGAGAGTCCGGTGAGGGCAAGCACCATAAGCAGAATGGCAAGAAGCAATCCAGCAGCCTGCTTGCTCTCTGGAATCTTTAGCACTTGCAGCAAGACTGCCCCCGAAAGGCTCCCACCGGCAAAAAGTGCGCCGATGAATCCATAGATGATTGGGGTTGCGCCAAGCTCGTCCACCACCAGAAACACCTCACCCACGTTTATCACACCGAGCGAGAGAATCACCATGAGCAGAATGACCATGATCGCTCTGAGCACCGGTTCTCCAAGGAGGAATCGGAACCCGTCGAGTGCTCTTGGTTTCGCTCCCTCTTCGTGGGGCTCGGGCTTTCGGTTTAGGCCAAGACCTATAAACGTTGCAGCGAGTATGAGAAATGAAACCGAGTCAATAACAAAGGGCCAAAAGTAACCAGTAGTCCCAACCAGTATGCCGCCGGCAGCCGGACCGGCGAGCGATCCCATTGACACATAGGTTTGCTGGATGCCGGTGACTCTCGTCATGTCCTCGGGTCTGGAGAGGTAGCCCACGGTCGCAGATGAGGCGGCACCGACCATCGTGCCAAAGGTTGCGGTTATGAACAGCGCGACCGGTGCCCACCAAACCAGCGGAACCAGTGCAATGCTTAGGGTGCTTGCCGACATTGCTACCAGCGCAGCTGGGACGACCACCCTCGACTCGAAACGATCCGCTATTTGCCCGGAAAACGGGGCCATCAGGACATTTGGCACCAACATCGCCAGCAGTATTATCGAGACCCCCGTTGGGCCAACAGCGTCCTTATCTCGCAGGATTACAGCAAAGGTTGTGAGCGAGCTGCCCATGTAACTGAGGCCCGCGGCCATAGAAAGCAGCTGGATTTTGAGAAACGGAGTTGTCCTTGTCCACGCACCTGTAGATTCGGACTCTGAACTCACCCAATCACATTAGCGTGAAAACGGGTCTGTCTTTGGATGCCAATACCCCCGACTTCCCCGAAAACTCGGGGAAAAACACGCCGCAACACGCCGAGAGCAGACGCGCCTGCTATTTGTCGGTGGTTATAAGTTGATTGAGACATTAATGTCCCTAACAAGTCCAGGAGGACCATTATGAACAAGAGCGAACTCGTAGCAGCAGTTGCCAAGCACACTGGCGAGTCGCAGGCCGCCGTTGGCCGCGTTATCGACGCAATGTTTGACACCATTGCAGGCTCAATCAAGAAGGGTGACAAGGTCACCATTCCTGGTTACATAAGCGTAGACAAGGGCCACCGTAAGGCTCGCACCGGACGCAACCCACAGACCGGAGCGACCATTCAGATTGCTGCAGCTAACACCGTCAAGGTTTCAGCTGGAAGCAAGCTAAAGGCTGCTGTTAAGTAACAACCCAAACCAACAAGACGGCGTCCCACTGGGGCGCCGTCTTTGCTTTGGAATAGGCTTGATGTCATGACTGACAAATCTCGCGGCTGGTTTTATGTGGCACTTCAGTTTGTGCTGATCTTCCTACTGGTGCTGTCTCCCCGCATGGATAGCCCTTACGGAGGCGCCAGCGAGATAGTTGGAACCATTGGACTTGTCCTAATCGCCGTCGGATCTGGCCTATTGCTGTTTTCCTTTTTAGGGCTGGGCAACTCCTTGACGGCCCACCCTTCCCCAAAAGAGAAGGGTCAGCTCGTAACCACCGGAATTTACTCAAGGGTGAGGCACCCCATTTACTTCGCGCTACTTGTGATGGGTTTTGGCGTTCTTCTTGACGCCGGCTACTGGCCGCAGGTTATTGCCTACATGCTGCTGTTTGCACTTCTCAACACCAAGGCGGAGTTCGAGGAGACGCTGCTGCGCAAGAAGTATCCCGCCTATGACAAATATGCTCTCAAGACCCCAAGGCTCTTTCCGAGGCTCGGTAGGTGAAGACAGAGCCCTACCCACTCGCGCTTAGGGGCCTGCTTCTTCTCTCAATTGGTGCTTTAGCAGTCCTTGGGCTTGGGCTGGTAATTGGCGGAGCTGCCGCGCCACTTCCTCTGGCAGACCCCGGTCCAGTGGTTCGGTTCGGACAACCCATCACGAAACTAATCCTCAATCTGTCGATGGCTACCGCCGTGGGCTCATTGGTATTGGCGTCTTTTGCAGCAAATGATTATGAGCGAGCTCGTCTTCAGCCGGTGGCGAGTTGGGCCGCTTCGATTTGGCTATTTGCGGGCGCTGCGAACTTCATCTTCACCTATCTGTCTGCATCGGGGTCTGAGGTTACCTATGGCTCTCAGTTCAGCGAAAGCCTGTGGCTATTTGCAACGCAGATCGAGCTCGGCACACTACTGGCTTTCAATCTTGGCTTCGCATTTCTCTTGAGCCTCAGCACCATCGCCTTTGGGGGCAGGAGGATGACCGCGGTTAACGCCGCTATTGCGATTGCTGGGCTCTACCCACTTGCCGAGTCGGGCCATGCCTCCTCGGATTCGGGTCACGCTCTTGCAGTCAACTCGCTGCTTATGCATCTGATTGGCATAAGCGTCTGGGTTGGGGGACTGATTGCGCTTTACGCCGTGTTCCGAGCTGGCAACGAGCGCACAATGGTATTGGTTTCTAGGTATTCAACTCTTGCCCTATTGGCATTCATGGCGGTCGGTGTCTCTGGCCTCACCTCGGGATTTATCAGGCTCTATGGGCCGGAGGACATATTCAGCCCCTATGGACTGCTGCTGATTGGTAAAGCTGGGCTTCTTGTGCTCCTGGGCATCTTCGGCGCTCGCTACCGGCTTGGTGCAATTTCGAAGATTTCCGCATCAGCTTCTGGCTTCTGGAGACTCGTGGGTGTGGAGCTGTTCATAATGGGCTCAGCAATTGGCCTTGGAACCGCCCTGGCCACTACCGCACTGCCTGAGAACCCCAACGAGTTTGTACCTCCTACACCCGCTGAGCTATTGACCGGCGACCCGTTGCCTCCCGAGTTGACTCCCAGCGCATGGGTGACAGTCTGGGACATCGACATCCTGTGGCTATCAATCGCGCTGGGTGCAATCGGCCTTTATCTCTTTGGCGTGCTGAGGCTCCGCTCTCGTGGTGATAGCTGGCCAATCGGGCGAACCCTGTCCTGGGTTTCGGGAATGCTGGTGCTGATTTATGTGACTAACGGAGCTCCCAATGCCTATCAAGAGTTTCTGTTCTCCACCCACATGGTTGGGCACATGATTCTTTCAATGATGGTCCCGGTGTTTTTGGTGCCGGGAGCTCCAGTGACTTTGCTATCAAGGGCGCAGACAGCTCGCAAGGACGGCTCTTGGGGGCTTCGAGAGTGGGTGCTGTGGGCAGTGCACACCCCTTACGCCTGGTTTATATCGCATCCGCTATTTGCGGGCTTGAACTTTGCTCTGTCTCTTGTGATGTTTTACTACACCCCGCTGTTTAGGTGGTCCACGGAAGAGCACCTAGGTCATCAGTGGATGCTGGTGCACTTCCTGATTACGGGTTATCTGTTTGTGCAGGCTCTAATTGGTGTTGATCCCCAGCCTCACCGTCCTGGCTATCCCCTGAAGCTCATCCTCTTGATTGGAACCATGGCCTTCCACGCTTTCTTTGGTCTGAGCCTGATGAACGAGAAGAGCCTGCTGCTTGCGGATTGGTTTGGCTCTATGGGCCGCACCTGGGGCGATGACCCCCTGACTGACCAGGCAGTAGGTGGGGCTTTTGCTTGGGGTGTTGGCGAGATTCCAACCATTGTCATCACGACCATCGTGGTTTGGCAGTGGTCACGCTCGGACGACAGAGAGCGCAAAAGGCTTGATCGGGCCTCTGACCGAAGTGGCAACAAGGACTTAGAGGACTACAACGCCATGCTTGAGAGCTTGAGCAAGACAAGGGACTCTAGGTGATTATTGAGCTGAGCGACGAGCAGCGGAATCTCTTTGATTACATCGAGCAATCTGAGTCGCATGTTTTTGTCACTGGCCGGGCTGGCACCGGCAAGTCAACACTTCTTAGCTACCTGACCGCAAACAGTGAAAAAAGCTTTGCAGTTTGTGCTCCGACGGGCGTAGCGGCACTCAATGTTGCCGGGGTGACTATTCACTCTCTTTTCACCTTCCCATTCGGCATCCTGGGCGAGGTTGATATCGGCCGCCACCTCTCAAGACGGACCAGAGAGGTGCTGCGGGCAATAGACATGCTGGTCATCGATGAGGTCTCCATGGTCTCGGCCGATCTCATGGACGCAATTGATCGAGCGCTTCGCATTGCACGTTCTAAACGCAAGCTGCCATTTGGCGGGGTGCAGGTGGTGATGTTTGGTGATCCATACCAACTAGCCCCAGTAACTCCTTCCGATCCAGTCGAGCGCTCCTACATGGCCGAGAACTATCGCTCGATGTGGTTTTTTGATGCCCATGTGTGGCGCGAGGCAGAACTCGAACGCTTTGAGCTAAGCGAGATCTTCAGGCAGTCAGACGAGAGATTCAAAGAAATCCTCAATTCCATCCGTGACGGTTCTGTAACGGGTGAAATGCTCGAAGAGCTCAACCAGGCGGGCAATCGCCAGCCTCCCCATTCTGATGTCATAAGGCTTGCGACCATAAACGAAACCGTGAACGCGGTTAATCGTCAGCGCATGAATTTGATTACCACTAAGCCAAAGACCTTCTTGGCTAGCTACTCAGAGGGTGCAGAGAAGATCTTTGGCAGGGCTCTTCCCGCTGAGACCCAGCTCGAGCTAAAGGTTGGGGCTCAGGTGATGTTTATCAAAAATGACGACACCTCAATGACCAAAGGTTCTGATGGTGCAAGGGTTCGGAGGTGGGTCAACGGAACCATCGGTCACGTTATTGACTTGCCGGCATCGGGACTTGTGGTGGTGGAGGTTGACGGCGAGGAAATAGAGGTTGGCCCATCGACCTGGGAAAAGGTCCGCTACGAGGTCGAGGAAGAGTTTGATGAGGCTTCTGGCAGGGTCAAAGAGACCCTGGTTCCAATAACTCTGGCCGAGTTTAAGCAGGTTCCACTTCGTCTTGCCTGGGCTGTCACAATCCATAAGTCCCAGGGTCAGACCTATGACGAGGTTCAAATCGACATGGGTAGGGGAGCCTTTTCACCTGGCCAGACCTACGTTGCTCTCTCCAGGGTCAGGTCACTGGAGGGCATGTATCTAAATCGACCAATCACTATGCGAGACGTAATGGTTGATAAAGACGTCATTCGCTTTATGTCAGGCGCTATCCCGGCTCCTGATCTCGACCAGGAGCCCTTAGCCACCAATTCAGAGCATCTTCCACCTTTTTAGGGCGCAAGATTACCTTTTTATAACAGTCGATCTAACCCGCTTGTTTTTGTTAGTTAAGTGTATTTACTAATACCAATGATCTCGAAGAAGAGGGAACTGGCTCCCAGTTCAACTGTCCTAGCGGATTTTTTTCGGCAGCTACCAAGCCGTCGGCTTGTGCTGCAGGCCATTTATAACGCCGGAAGTATTTCTAGGGCTGAGATAGCCAGGGAAACGGGTCTAACCAAGGTGACTGTTTCCGATGTGGTCGCCCAAATGCTGAGCTTTGATCTTCTAAGCGAGTCGGCGCCACCATCTTCAACTGGTCCGGGCAAGCCCCCGGTTCTACTTCAGTTGAAGCGTGACCATCTAAGAACCATCGCCCTGGATCTATCAATCACTGACTCTGTTGTTATTGGCTCTGTTGATCTCTACGGGCAGCCCTTCTCAAGGTCACAAAAGCGGCTCGACATCCAATCGCCTTCTGAGCTTGTGGAGTCACTTCGGGCACTAATTCAAGAGGAGATCGACTCGAGCCCCCTCATGGTCTTAGGAATTGGCGTCGGAGTCCCCGGAGTGGTAGACGATGAAGGCATCGTTATCGACGGTGCTGCACTCAACCTCCACAATTTCGACCTCAGGACCGCTCTATCCAACCACTTTGGTATCGAAGTTCACGTCGCGAACGATGCAAATGCTGCTGCTCAGGCCGACTCCCTTTTTGGTGGCGCCGAGCAGAGTTCCATGTTGATTCGTATTGCCAATGGTGTTGGTAGCGGTTTGATGTTGGACGGAAAGCCATTTCTTGGATCCAGCTTTGCATCGGGTGAGCTTGGCCACGTTGTCGTGGTTAGGGAGGGAGCTAAGTGCGCCTGCGGAAAGCGCGGTTGCCTTGAGGCTGAGATTGCTGCCCTTTTGGGCGAGGAGTCACCCAATCAAGAAAGAATCGGGCACCTGCTTGGAGCAGTGCTCGCCCCGATAGTAAGTGTTTTGAACCTTGGAGAGATTGTTCTTTCAACGCCAAGTGGGATTGGCGGACAACAACTCGTGAGCGCACTTTTGACGGAAATTCGAAACTCGACCCTGCCGGAGACGTTTGAGGGTCTCGTAGTTCGTGAAACCAAACTTGGCGGAGACGTGGTGCTGCTTGGCGCAGCGGCCATGGCCCTGTCAGCAGTGTTGGGGGTCGCTTAATCGCGCACCACCAACCGCAATTAGCGGTGCAAAGTCTGCACCCTAGAGAATGGAAGGAATAGAGCATGAGAAAAGGTTCGCTGGCTGTAATAGCAGCCTCAGCCTTGGTCCTGTCTGGGTGTGCAGCTGCAGAGTCCACACCAGAGGCAAGCTCAACCGCAACAAGCGGCGGTGACACTACTGAGGTCATCACCGGTGACATTCGCGTATGGGTGAATGGAGGTGACACTCCACAGGATGCAAGGGATTACCTCAAGGCCACATTCGAGGAGATGCACCCTGGTTCAACCCTTACCATTGAGCAGCAAGACTGGGGCGGTCTCGTTGAGAAGCTGACCACCACCATGTCCGGCAACGACAGCCCTGACGTCGTCGAGATTGGTAACACCTGGGCTCCCGGCTTCACAGCTGCACTTGCCTTCACCGATCTGACTCCTTATTTCGATGAGCTGGGTGGCGATGACCTATTGAAGGGATTCGTTGAGGTAGGAAGCTACGACGGCAGTTTCTATGCAGCTCCTTACTATTCCGGCGCACGCTTGGTCTTCTACAGCAAGGAAGACTATGCAGCAGCCGGGGTATCGGTTCCTACAACTTTGGAGGAGTATGTCTCCAATGCTGAGGCTCTAAACGCAGCTACCGGAAACTCCGGCGTCTACTTCCCCGGTAAAGACTGGTACAACGCACTTCCATACGTCTGGGAGGCTGGCGGCGACGTTGCCGTGGCTAATGGCGGTACCTGGGATGCACAGCTCTCCTCTGCAGCATCTCTTGAGGGGCTAGCACTTGTAAAGCGTGCCATGGACACCTCACTTGCCGCCAAGGATGGCGACGAGGCTGAGTCTTGGGTTGCTTACTGCACTGGTAAGCACAGCATGCTTTCAGCTCCAAGCTGGGCTGGCGGATTGCTTGTACCTAGGGAAGACGCTCCATGTGAGCGTTCTGCTGAAGACCTAGGTGTATTCGCTCTTCCAGGCGCAAGCGGCGGTGCTGCTCAGGTATTTGCTGGTGGATCGAACATCGCGATTCCAAAGAACTCAGCAAACCAGGAGCTCGCTCTATCAGCGCTGAAGATCATGCTCAGCCCTGAGTACCAGACCATCATGGGTAACGCAGGTCTCGTTCCTGCGCTAACCTCTCTCGGCTCTACGCTTGGAGATGGTGAGGTGCCACAGGCTGTTGCAGCTGTTGCGGCAAATGCCAAACTGACTCCTGCGTCCCCAAACTGGGCAGACGTTGAGGCAGCCGGCATCCTTCAGGACCTGTTTGTGAAGATTGCAACAGGCGATGACATTGCGACAGCAGCCTCCGAGGCTGATGCGGCAATTGAAGAGCTGCTAAACAGGTAACAAGTGGAATCTAGTCACCATCAGGGGGCTCCGGCCCCCTGATGGTGACTCCTTTCAGAACTCGAGACGATGAAAAAACTCAAGAGCCTTCCTGCATGGCTTATGCTCTCGCCGGCAATCACGGTTCTAGCCGTGATAATCGGTTGGCCGCTCATCAATCTCGTTGTGATGTCGACCCAAGAATATGGCCGTGCTCAAGTTTTCGGAGCCCCGCCTGAGTTCGTTGGTCTGGAAAACTTCGCCTACATCTTGCAAGACGACAAGTTCTGGGGTGTTTTCAATCGCAGTATCGCCTTCGCGGCAGTCAATGTGATTGCAACCATGGTGCTTGGCACTGTCGTAGCGCTTGCAATGTTCCAAATGCAGAAGGGGTGGCGCCTTCTAGTTCAGGCAGGTCTATTGGTCGCCTGGGCCATGCCGCAACTAACCGCGGTGATTGTTTGGGGCTGGATGTTCAATACCGAGTACGGGGTCATCAATTACGCCCTTACAGAGTTCCTTGGCCTTGAATACCTGGGCCATTCTTGGTTCAGCGAACCACTCTCATTCTTTGCGGTTGCAACCGTAATCATTACGTGGCAGTCGGTGCCATTTGTGGCGTTCACCCTCTACGCGGGTTTGACTCAGATCCCAAATGAGGTCAGAGAGGCCGCCATGATTGACGGCGCAAATTCAGTTCAGCGTTTCAGAAATTTGATCGTCCCCTATCTCCGCCCAGTTTTTGCCATTGTTATCACCTTGCAGATCATTTGGGACTTGCGAGTGTTCACCCAGATCTACGCGCTTCAGGGTCTTGGCGGCTTGAGGGAAGAGACCAACACTCTCGGTGTATACATCTACCAAGTCTCTCTCGGCAGCGGAAATTACGGAATGGGAGGCGCCATCTCACTAGTCATGGTTGTGATGATGTCGACGTTCGCTTTCTATTACGTGCGACGCACCCTGAAAGAGGTCGACTGATGAGGAGAGCGTCCAAGAAAATCAGCCTTGCAGTTTTCGCAGTGGTGATTTTTGTCTTTTCAGTGTTCCCGGTTTACTGGATGATCAATACCTCGTTCACGCCAAACGGCCTCACCCGAAGACCAACACCGAGTTTCTTCCCGACGGAATTCACCTGGGACAATTTCGCAACTGTTTTGTTTGACGAAGAGCAGACTCCCTTCATTCCCGCGCTGCAGAATTCGTTGGCTATCACCGGCGTCACGGTAACTTTCGCTCTTGCGTTTGCGTTTCTAAGCGCGGTAGCGCTTGCCAGGTTCCGATTCTTGGGTCGAAAGACGTTCCTAATCATCATTTTGGGTGTTCAAATGATCCCGGGCGAAGCCATGATTATTTCCATCTACCGCTTGATTGACGATGCAAATCTGCTCAACTCAATACTCGGGCTTTCGATTGTTTACATCGCAACCGTGCTTCCCTTCACAATCTGGATGCTGCGCGGGTTTGTAGCCGGTGTCCCAATTGAACTCGAAGAGGCAGCCATGGTGGATGGTTGCACGAAGCAGCAGGCGTTTAGAAAAGTGACTCTCCCGCTGCTTGCTCCAGGCCTGGTTGCTACGGGAGTTTTTGGATTTATCCAAGCTTGGAACGAGTTCTTGTTGGCGCTCGTGATAAATGCTCGGCCTGAAATGATGACTCTCCCCGTTTGGCTGCGAACATATCAGCAGGTGACTAACGAGACCGACTGGGCCGCAATCATGGCGGGTTCGGTTTTGATGACCATACCTGTTCTCGTTTTCTTCATCATCGTGCAGGGCCGAATGACGTCGGGTCTGGTGGCAGGGGCGGTGAAAGGCTAATGACTGAGCGCTTCAATGTCCTCTCCAGGCTCATGGTGGGGTTTAGCGGAGGTGTTGTTCCCAAAGAATTTGCAGAACTGTCTGCCAAGGGTCTTCGCAGTGTGGTCCTTTACGGAGAAAATGTTGAAAGCCCAAGCCAGCTTGCCGAGCTGACAAAAAGCTTGAGGGCATCTTTGGGACCCGATGCGGTAATTGCCATTGATGAGGAAGGCGGAGACGTAACTAGGGTCGACTATCTTGTCGGGAGCCGATTTGCAGGCAACAGTTGGCTCGGACAGCATAATGATCTCAATGTGACCCGTCGCGATGGCCGGATGGTCGCCTCAGTGCTCGCGGGGCTTGGCATTAACTTGAACTTTGCACCAGATGCAGACGTCAATACCAACCCCCTAAATCCTGTGATTGGAAATCGCAGTTTTGGGACTCATCAAGTAGCTGTAGCTGGCCACGTGGCGGCTTTTGTCGAGGGTCACGAGGCACGAGGAGTTGGCACGACACTCAAGCATTTTCCCGGCCATGGGAACGTGGTGAGCGACTCTCACCTGACTCTTCCTCGTGTTCCAGGTGGCCTCGCTGAACTGGAGGCAGACCACCTTGAACCCTTTAGATCCGGCATCCAAGCAGGAGCATCGGCTGTCATGTTGGCCCACCTTAATCTTGGTGATGGCCGCCCCACGTCTCTCAGCCAATCCATTGTGAACAAGCTTCGATACGAACTCGGTTTTGAGGGGCTTATCATTACGGATGCGCTTGACATGGGGGCCATTACCTCGCAAATGAGCATTGCTAAAGCGGCCGTAGAGGCGCTTCTAGCGGGCAACGACTTGGTATGTCTCGGCCCGCGGACCAGCACCGAAACGCTCATGGAAATTCTTGAGCTGTGGAAGAAAGTCCCCAGTGATGTTGCCAGGAGCAATGAAGTCGAAGCCAGTGCTCGATTAGCTGCTTTTTTAGAGGGCCACAGAGGCCCCTCTCCAGTCGAAACGCCAGAGCCAACCTACGAGATGACCTTCGAAATACCTCCGAGATTCCAGCGTGCGGACGTTGTTCGAATTAGCTCTGGAACTAACCCTGCGGTTGGCGATGCGCCCTGGCTGAATGGCGCACCATTTGATCGTGAAATCGATCCTCAGGAATTAGGTGAGCAGCTAGCAAGCGGTGACCCAATTGTCGCAATAACGCGTGGCGGGGAACTGGTCTGGAAGACGCTCGAAGATCTGAGTGAAGCCCAACTCGAGAAGATGTTTCTCATAACAACCGAAGCGCCACCAAGGCTGCTTGGATGTGAACTGCTAGTCACCTACGGCTCAGCACAGCCGCAGGCGCTTGCCCTTGCAAGCGCTCTCTCCCGAAAGGAAAGCCGAATTGTCTGAGAATGCTCTGAGGGTAGGAGTGGATTTAGGTGGCACCAAAGTCCACAGCGTGGTCCTGTCGGAGGACAATCAGGTCATCGCAAAAGACATCCGACTCTCTGGACACGGCAATGATGAAGTGCTCGCCAGCCTGAAAGCATCAATCTCAGATGCGCTAAAGCTGAGTGGACGAGATGGGCGCCCCTCGAGGATTGGCATTGGGACTCCCGGAACAGTGGACACCAGTTCCGGTTCAGTGAGCCACTCTCTAAACCTCGGCATCGAGAGCCTTGATCTAGGAAAACATCTGAGCAAAGAGTTCGGCTGTGATGTCTCGGTTCAGAATGACGTGAACGCAACCGCTGCCGGCCTAAGCATTCTCAACCCAGAGTTGGAATCTTTGGCTTACCTCAACTTCGGAACAGGGCTTGCTGTGGGGTTTGTCAGTGGGGGACATCTTCACACCGGCTTTTCCGGGATTGCTGGAGAGATTGGCCACATACCGGTAGGTAGCGGGGAGGACGAGTGCCCGTGTGGCCAGCGTGGATGCCTAGAGATCTACACCTCGTGGTCTGGCCTAAAGAGGTGGGCTAATGGCCATGCAACCTTTGGCGATCTGGCCGAGGCAATGGATTCCGGCAAGGCATCCGAGCTTAGAGAGACATTTCTGACTAATGCAGTGAGAGCAATCACCACCGTGTTCTTAAGCATGGACCCCGAAAGAATTTTTATAGGCGGCGGTTTGATCTCAAGTTGGGATGGCGCTTACGACCTGGTACTCGGACGTTGGCATGAAACCATGGCGAAATCAAGGTTTCTACGATCCAAGGGACTCGGAGAAAGACTTGAACTTTTACCTGCACAGCTTCCAATTGCCGCTATTGGCGCGCTCGGAGAGTAGATGGAGCTTCGGGTCTCCAGGCACGCTGCCGACTTAGCTTTTGACGCCGCCAGATATATTCAGGGTTCCATAGGACAGAACTCGGTAATTGGCGTTGCGACCGGCCGTACTCCACTTGCGCTTTATCAAGCTCTTGCAGAACTAGGCGACATCTCGGTTGTCGGAGGCTTTGCGCTTGATGAGTACTTGGGCGTGGGAGAAGAACAGCCCGGAAGCTTTGCTAGTTATGTTCGCGAAAACGTGGAGCCTGCTCTGCGCCTAAGTCCAGGTCTAATTCGTGTTCCTAACGGTTTGGCTAAAGATCCCCAGGCTGAGGCAGACGAGTTTGAAGCTGAAATATTGAAAAGCCCCATAGACCTTCAGATTTTGGGGGTTGGTGCAAACGGACACCTTGCTTTTAATGAGCCAGGCAGCTCGGCAACCAGTCTCACTCGAGTCGTAGAGCTAGCGGAACAGACGAGACAAGACAATCAGCCTGATTTTCCTGGAGAGATTCCAAAAAAAGCCATCACCCAAGGAATCGGCACTATCTCTCGCGCAGGAAAACTGTGTCTTCTGGCTTCGGGTGAGAAAAAGGTCGAGGCTCTTCGAAGGCTACTTATGGAGGAGGAAGACGAGAGCTGGCCCGTTACCCTCATTTCGAAACATGCTGACTTGATGGTCTTTACAGACGAGAAGACCCTGGGGCTAACCCAGAATTAGCTGCTCAAGTTCCATTTCACTGCTCCAAACCGCTATCTCGGTTGGTAGTCCCGGAGCTATCTCAGGCTCGGACAGCCCGAAACAGGCGGCTGGTGAAGTCGAAGCGGCACTTACTGCCGCACTCGGGCTGACTCCCCAATCTATGAGATTCTTCACGGCTTTATCCAGCGTGAGAGTCGATCCAGCCAGCGTCCCATCATCCGCTCTTCGAGCCACGCCTGAAACGACGTCCACGTCAACGTTGCCAAGAGAGTAGTGCCCATCGGGCATGTTGGCTGCGGACATACTGTCGGTAACAAGCAGCAACCTGTCACCAGCCCAGCGAGCAAGATTTGCGCAAAGCTCCGGACTTACATGAACCCCATCAGCGATTACCTCAATCCAAGCACCAGCATCCAAAGCGGCTACCACTGGCCCCGGCGACCTCGAAGAGATGGGCTTCATGGCATTGAAGGCGTGAGTAAGAATTGAGGCCCCCGCAGAAAAATAGTCGAGAGCTGTTTTGTAGTCGGCATCCGTATGACCAAGAGCAACCCGCACACCAGCCTCCACCAACTTCTCGACTTTGCTGGTGGTAACCCTCTCAGGGGCTATCGTGACAGCCTTGAGGCTAGAGTGCTCCAAGAGCTGGTCTAACTCAGTATCGGTCAAATCCCTCAATAGCCCCATGTCATGAGCACCGCAGCGCTCCTCAGCTATAAATGGGCCTTCGAGATGGATTCCGAGAAAGCCGTTTTTGCCTAATCTCTGGTCAGCGAAACTTAGGATCTCGAGGATGTCCGCGCTTGACGCTGACACGGTGGACAGTAGGGTCCGGGCCACACCATGCTTTCTGCCATGAGCCAGTAGGGCGTCGAATGACTCTGCGTCGGCAGACAGTGCGTAACCGCTGCCTCCATGAGTGTGGGTGTCTATAAGCCCTGCGGTCAATAAAGCTGTTGAGCCCTCCAGCGGAGCAACGTCTTGAATGAGGGAGTCAAAGGTGACGCTGACACTACTTTTTCCTTCTGGCGTAAGCAGATTTCCACTAATGGAGTTGCCCGAAGTCATAGCTTGAGATTATCACTCGCGTCCAGGAGCCCTTAGCCACCAATTCAGAGCATCTGCCACCCTTCTAGACCAGTAGCTCTCGTGGTGCCCGGTGTAGGGATAGATGTTTGCAACCAGCAGGTCTGGTTCTGTGTAGCCCTTGGACCTCATGACTTCAGCTGCCATTAGGTGAAGCGGTGGGTAGTGCTCGTCTAGTTCCTTGGTCCCGCTGTCTGTCCAGATGCGGTGTCGGCCATCGGTGGGCAGCATGCCGGTGAGCTCGTTGACCATGCTCGACCGACCAAGGAGCCAGTGGGTCGAGAAGCAAATCGCTGTTCCAAAGATTTCAGGGCGCTTGCTCATGGCATATAGCGATATGAGGCCCCCCATCGAAGCCCCCATAACTGCTGTGCGGTCTGGATCATGCTCGATTTCATAGCGGTCAAGAACAAAGGGCAAAACTGCATCTGCAAGCAAGGAAACATAGGCATCTCCAAAGCTTTCGGTTCCCGTGGTCTTGGACTTGTCTTCGACTGAATCCCAAAACTCTGGGTGGCGATCGAGTATCTCTTGTGGTGAAAGCTCCCTGAATCTTGTCTCGTCGCTGAGACCCCAGACTCCTATCACCAACGGCTTTTCACCGCGCACCTCGTCACGGATGGCAGGTATTACCTCCCAGGTCTTTCCAGTGAAACTATCAAGCTCGTCTAGTAGGTTCTTGCCGTCATGCATGATGACAATTGGTGTCTTTGGGTTTAGCGTCTTTGGAACCCAGACGTCCACGCGATGATTGTCAAACTCAAACTTCTGCAGTTTCCCGTCCCCGAGCCTGATGCTCAGCAGCTTGCGCTCTCGGAAAAACATAAAGAGCGGAAAGGTAAAAGCAATTGCAGTAATACCCGAGAGCAGGAAGTAGAGCCAAACCCGCTTCATGCCAAGCCTTCTGGCCTCGCTGATCATGAAGATCGCAACCGCTGCCCCAACGACCAAAAGGTCAACGGAGAGCACCCAGTCAACGGTTGATCCGAACCACGCGGCAAGGTAGTCGGCTTCCTCAAAGACCGCCAAAGCGTTCAGCGTCCAGGCGGTGATCAGTCCGATGGCTGAGGTTGCGAGGTAGAGGGCGGCTTTCACTGAGTGTTTTCTGAACATTCAGGAATCTTTTCACGGAATCTGCGAAAGTATTCACTTCAGACTCACTAAGGAACATCATGCGCCGCATCGGCAATCTTGTGGTGAGGCGCTCAAAGCTGATTTTGTTTGGTTTTGTGAGCCTTGTCGTCCTCTCCTCCTTCTGGGGGTTTCAGGCTTTTGGGGCTCTCAAGGGCGGTGGCTACGACAACCCAAACTCCGATTCGACTCTGGTAACCGAGCTGCTTCAGAGTGAGTTTGGTGTTGATCCGGCAGAGGTGCTCGTTCTTGTCGACCTGCCATCTGATGCCGATGAAACAGATGCAAATGGTTTCCCAGTTCACTTTGAACTCGTGCAGGAGCTGAGCGCAGACCTATTGGACATCGAGGGTGTTGATTCGGTTCTCAACTACTACACCCTTGGTTCCCCGCCAAACCTCAAGAGCGAAGACGGCAAGCTCATCTACCTACTAGTTGATTTGGACAACAACACCGATCAGACGCCTGTAGTTGCCGAGATCGTTGATGATTACACCGGCGACTACCAGGGCGCCCAGGTTCACGTCTCAGGTTTTGGGGCCGTGACCAAGGCCATAAACGAAACCATCTATGAGGACATCATTAGGGCCGAAATAGTGGCTGTTCCAATCGTGGTGTTACTGCTTATCTTTGTTTTTGGTTCTCTTGTTGCCGCAGGTCTGCCGCTTTTTGTTGGCGGGCTTGCAATTGTTGGGTCTTTCTTGATCATCTGGATTGGCAGCCAGTTCACCGACGTGAGCATATTTGCCCTCAACCTCGTAACCGGCCTTGGCCTTGGCCTGGGTATTGACTACAGCCTCTTGGTCGTGAACCGCTTCCGCGAGGAGCGGGCTGCAGGAAACGATGTTGCAACTTCGGTCTCAAACACGGTCGCTTCTGCTGGTAAGACGGTGTTGTTCTCGGGCCTAACAGTGGCTCTGGTCCTGGTTTCAATGGTGTTTTTCCCGCAGTACTTCCTGCAGTCTTTTGCGCTCGCTGGGGTTGCGGTGGTAATTTTCGCAATTTTGGGTGCTGCGGTTGCGGTTCCAGCAATGCTGAACCTTTTGGGTGACAGGGTTAACAGCATCAGGCTGATAAAGCGGGATTTGGCTCCGAAGGACACCGGTGCTTGGGAAAAGATTGCGCGTTTTACGATGCGCCGGCCGCTGCCGGTTTTGTTCGTTGGTCTTCTGTTCCTGGCATCTCTGTTTTCACTCTCCAGCTCGGTGGTGTTTGGGCAGTCTGATGACCGGGTGCTGCCTGCTGACTCACCGGCAAGGGTCGCGAGCGATATGTTGCGAGAGCGCTTTGAGGGTAGAGAGACTTCCCCAATCGAGATATTGGTGAAGGGCACTGACGAACAGGTCAATGAGTTCATCGACGTTGTCGCAGACCAGGAAGATATTGTTCGGGTTGCGATCGTGCCGACTCAGGAGGAGTCGGACTGGGTGAGAATCAATGCCATCACCGATCTTGAGCCAAGAAGTCCAGAGGGGCTGGAGCAGGTTGTGGCACTGAGGTCTTTGGATGTTGAGGTTGATGAGTACCTCATAGGTGGTGGTGGTGCGTATTACACCGACAGCCAGCAGGGTATTGAACAGGCCTTGCCAATTGCGGCGCTCTGGGTCTTTATCTCGACTTTCATACTGCTCTTCCTCTTCACCGGCAGCCTCGTTCTGCCGCTGAAGGCGATTGTTTTGAATGTGCTCTCGCTGGGTGCTGTCTTTGGACTTATCGGCTGGATCTTCCAAAACGGCGAGCTGCAATGGTTGATAGGCGAATACTCCGTCACCGGCACCATCGACACATCGTCAGTGGTGATGATTGCGCTGGTGGCATTCGGCTTATCAATGGACTACGAGCTGTTTTTACTGAGCCGCATCAAGGAGCAGCACGATGCCGGCTTCAATACCGTGAATTCGGTTGCTCTCGGGCTGCAGCGCTCGGGGAGAATCATCACTGCTGCCGCGCTGATTCTGGCGGTAACTTTCGGGGCCTTCGCCTCGAGCGGGGTCTCGATCATGAAGATGCTTGGACTGGGCATTGCGGTGGCGATCTTGCTTGACGCCACCCTGATCAGAGGCTTCTTGGTGCCGGCCATCATGAGGCTCTTGGGAGGCGCAAACTGGTGGGCACCAAAGTGGCTAAAGCGGCTCTATGAGAAGGCTGGCCTTAGCCACTGATAACCTCTACCCATGCTGCTCTCAGATGGTGATATTAAAAAGCAAATAGAGGCTGGTCGCATTGGCCTAGAGCCACTGAACATGGAGCTCTTGCAGCCCAGCAGCATCGATGTGAGGCTGGACAGGTTCTTCAGGCTTTTTGACAACCACAAGTATCCGTTCATTGATCCGCGTGAGCAGCAGGATGACCTAACGAGGTTTGTTGAGGTCGACTCAGACGAGGCCTTCATCCTGCACCCGGGAGAGTTTGTGCTCGGCTCAACCTTTGAATACGTATCTCTTCCAGACGATATAGCCGCAAGGCTGGAGGGCAAGAGCTCGCTTGGAAGACTGGGCCTTCTTACCCACTCAACCGCGGGCTTTGTTGACCCAGGTTTCCAGGGTCACGTGACTCTTGAGCTTTCTAACGTGGCAACTCTGCCCATCAAGCTCTGGCCGGGCATGAAGATAGGTCAGCTCTGTTTCTTCCAGCTCTCCTCTGCAAGTGAGAACCCCTACGGCAGCGAGAAGTATGGTTCGAGGTATCAGGGTCAGCGCGGTCCAACGGCATCGCGCAGCCACCTCAGATTTCACATCACCGACGTGGGCAACGAGCCGCTAGATAAATAGTCTCCTGGCCTCGCTGAGGTCTTTCGAGTAGACCTTCTTGAGCGCGTATTTGTCCGCCGCCAGCTCACAAAGTACATCCACCTCACGCTTGAGTGCCCTCGATGCCACCACCCAGGGCATTAGCTGATAGATGAGATAGGCCAGTTTCTTGATTAGACCGTGCCTGAGTTTGATGTGGCCGTATTCGTGCCTAAGAATTGCATCGAGCTGCTTGCTAGGGAGCTCAAAGACCGCTTTCGAGAGGTAGATGGTCTTCTCTCTGGTGAGCGCGAAATAGCCGGGGATCTCAAGCTCAACGATTCTGGCCCTGCGGTAGTTCATGATGTAGCGGCCACCGAGGCTCTCCATGTCCCCAAGCTCCGGGGATACCTCAAACAATGGTGCCAGCCTCTGGTTACCGACCGCTATCAATATTCCCGCTAGGCCTAAAAGCACCCATGGAGCAAAGCTTGCAATGAGAACAAAGCCGAGGTCATCTTCAGCCTGAAGGTTTTGATAGGTGGTGAAGACCGAGTAGCTGGCCAACAAAAAGGCGCCAACGGTTGCCAGGATGCTGCTAGAGAGCGAGGCCAGCCAAAGGTAGATGCCTAGGGTTGGAGCACCGCGAAATCTGCCCGCGAAGAACATCGGGGCTGCGATTGTTACCAGCAGCACCCACTCCAACAGGAGTATCAAGAGATAGAGGTTGTTCTCCACCTAAAGAGACTACTTGTCGAGCGCTTCCTTGAGTTCTTTGAGCTGTTTGGCCGAGAGCCCGCTGGCGAAATGGCTAAATACTGCCGCAGGATTACCTATTTGCCCGACTAGTTCAACTAGTGCTTTGGCGGTGTGCTGCTCGCGTGTGGTTACGGCCTGGAAGATAAAGCCCCTGCCAGGGCCTGCGGCCTTGGTGACGAGGTTCTTGTCCTCAAGCCGCGACAGCACAGTTAATACCGTGGTGATCTTGATGCTGTCATCACCCAATAGCGCAAGTATTTGCTGGCTCGTTAGTCCCGCTGGCCTGTCCCAAAGACAGCCAAGCACCTCTGACTCGAGTTCACCCTGCTTGCGCTTAATTGCCATGCAGTAATTCTACAGGTTGTAGAAGGAATCAGTCCTTTGGCGCAAATACTGGCTTTACGCTCATCAACAAGATAAAGCCAATTAGCAAAATCACCATGAGTCCGATGATGCCCCAGAGCGGGCTGAAGAGACCAACAAAGATTGTCCAGGCTGCCGGGGCCAGGAAGCTGACGGCTCTTCCAGTTGTGGCGTAGAGGCCAAAGGCCTCACCCTGCTTGTCATCAGCGGAGAGCCTCGACATCATGGTTCTTGAGGCCGCCTGGGCTGGCCCTACAAAGGTGCATAGGAACAAGCCAAAGCCAAAGAAGGCAATAACTCCGGCACCTGCGAAGACAAAGACGCCCAGGCCACCAAGAATGACTCCTGCGAGCGAGATAAACACGACTTTCCTAGAACCAATTCGGTCCTCAAAGAAAGCTCCTACGAATGCTCCAAATCCGGCTACCACGTTGGCTGCGATGCCAAAGATGATGATCTCAGTGAGGTCCAAACCAAAAGCAAGGCCACCAAGAACCGCACCGTATGCAAACACTCCGTTGAGGCCATCGCGGTAGACAGCCGATGCAATCAAAAACTTCAGTAGGTTTGGGTTCTCCTTGCCCATCCTGACAAGTGACCTTATGAGGTTTCCGTAGGCCGCAAAGACGGACTCTTTCTCGGCTCCTTCGACCGGCTTGGACTCTGGAACGTTCAGCATCAGTGGAATGGAGAAAATCAGGACCCAGAACATGCTGATGATCATCACCACCCGCACCGAGAGGGCTGCTGTGTCAGGGATGCCGAGCAACTCTGCGCCACCAAATTGGATAATCCAGAGCGCCATGACTAAGAGCACGATGCCGCCCATGTAGCCAAGTCCCCAGCCAAACTGGCTGACCTTGCCTCGTTCTGAAGGTCTAGCAACCTCATTGAGCATGGAGTTGTAGTTGACCGTTGCAAACTCAAAGAAGATGCCACCAACCGCTAAAAGCGTGAGGCCAAAGAAGAAGAAGTCGTTTGAGGGCTGCACGAAGAACATCAGACCGATGGTCCCTGCAAATAGCCAGGTGTTGATCATCAACCAGAACTTCTTGCGACCTGAGGTGTCTGCCTTTCGCCCAACAATTGGGGCAATAAGAGCGATTAGCACTCCCGCAATCACACCGGAGATACCCAGCCAGTAGCCGGTGTATTGAGCTGCGTCGGCCTCGGATAGACCTGCGGGGGCAAAAGAAATGTCGGTTATGTATCGACCGAAGATGAAGGAGGTTACAACGGTTGGGAAGGACTGCGATGCCCAGTCCCACATTGCCCAGGAAAGTGTTCCCTTGGGCCGATTAGTTTCAACAGCGTCATTGCTCATGAGGTTGAGAGTAGTCCTTTTAGAGCTCATGGTGGCCAATGAATTGGTGACGAGTCGGTGAATATCTAAAACTTGAGTGAACTTCGCTCAAGTTTTGGAATAAATACTTGACAATCGTGTTGACATAACTGAAACTTGAGTGCAGTTGGCTCAAGTTGAGTCAAAAGGTTTGAACAAAGAGGAGA
>Ga0208547_1000446_pt1 | contig 23809 bp, 23 predicted proteins | sample DEB08_DNA_5_FD_185501 | JGI IMG/M metagenome (GOLD analysis project Ga0208547, IMG submission 185501) | Aqueous microbial communities from the Delaware River and Bay under freshwater to marine salinity gradient to study organic matter... | ecosystem: Environmental > Aquatic > Marine > Coastal ...
AAAAGATGAAATCAATAAATTATTTATTGAAATTCTTGAACAAATTAAGAAGTTATATAATGAACATGACAATGCTTTTTCATATTTTATTAACAAATCCCAAACCCATTATTATGGGGCTAAAATCTCAGAAGGCGAACAAAGAGCTGATATTCATGGAAGCTTGTTGTGCTTGTGGGCGGTATTAATGATTTTAGACAGCCTAGGTTTAAAAGAAAAAAATTTAAAAATTATTAAACCATGATTAGACTTTTTGAAAACAAATATTTAAAGCTACTGATAACACTTTTCTTTATTTTTATTTTTATTTTTACTAGATCATTTATGGGAATTTATGTTCTAGGATTTAGGATTGGAGAACTGGCAATATTAGCTTCAATGGCTTTCTTGTTATTGTTTTCTATATTTCTTAGAAAAGACTCTTCTCTAATTGTATTTAAGCAATCTAATATAAACTTAATAATCAACTTGATACTGATTTCATTTGTATTGATTGCTTACTTATCAAATAGTAATTTCATAAATCCATACACTTTTAAAGCTTCATCTTATATTTGGACAGTTGGTTTCTTTTTCCTTGGATACCAAATGACCAAAAATTGGAAATTCAATAAAAAATATTTTAATTTTTCATTGTTAATTTTGATTTACATTTACTTTTTGGCAATATATGACTTACCTACTTTTATACAAGACTTTATTCTTTCAATATCTGATAAATATGAACCACATAAAGGTTCGGATATGTTGATAATGTTTATTACTATTTTTTTTATTTTTATTAGATTAAATGACAAGAGAATAGGTATTGAGACTTTATTTATTTTTTCATTTCTATACTTCCCATTATTACTTTATAAAAGTAGAGGAGCATTTTTGTCTTTGGCCATTTATTTTATTATAGAAGTAATTAATAATAGAAAAACATTAATAAATGCATCATATTTTAGGAATTTAGGATTAGCAATAGCCTCGGTATTAATAGCAGTGCAGTCAGTTTTTTTTGTTACCCAATCAGGCCCTTTAAAAGTAGCTATAGCTAATGAAAAAATAAATGAAGTAACCCAGTACAGAGCTCCTGAACTAAATCCTGGTGAATATGTAAATTATTTATATCTTAAAGATGGCAGATTTTATTCTACAGATGTCAACATAAATTGGAGAATAGAAATATGGCAGGATGTCTTTGCCGATATAAAAAATGATAACCTTTATCTTATTGGCCATGGTTATAGTGCAAAAATACCAGCAATGTCAGCTTTAGACCATGAAGGAAACTCTGTAAGATCCGGTTTGGACGGTATGAATGAAAATGTTCATAATTATTTAGTAAATATTTATGCAAGAGGAGGGTTTATACATTTAATCCTATTTTTATGTTTGTATCTCTATATAATTAAGGCCAATTACAGCAAAAACAATAATTATTCTTCCTTAATATTTTTGATCCCCATAATGTTTTGTTCTTTTTTTGATGCTTCAATGGAAAATTCTCACTTTCCATTGATTCTTTACTTCTTATTAGGAACAAACCTTAATGAAAAAAATGTTTTTGATAAAATATGAGTTGTTTAAAAATTTATATGTTTAAATTGATGAGTTTGTGAGTTAAGTTTGGAAAGTAAACAGAATATACTAGTTTTAGGTTCAAGTGGATTTCTTGGCAAAAATGTACGTGAATATTTTGATAACCATAAATCTGATAATGAAATTACATTTCACAATGGAAAACAAGACATAGATTTATTAGAAGAAGATAAGTTTTTAGACTACATCGGTGATGTTAAACCCGATACAGTAATTAATTGTGCCGCATTTGTTGGTGGTATAAGTTATGGACCTAAATATCCTGCAAAACTACTTCATGATAATTCAAAAATGATTTTGAATATTTATAATACCTGTGCCAAACATGAAGTAAGAAAACTTATTACACCGATTTCAAACTGCGCTTATCCTGGAAACATTGATTACTATGAAGAAAAAAATTTTTGGAACGGTAAACCACACGAGTCTGTTTTTAATTATGCATTAACAAGGAGGCTTATTGTAGCGATGGGAGAAGCATATTATTCTCAACACCAATTGACTTCATGCAATTTAGTTTTATCCAATATGTATGGTAAGCATGACCATTTTGATGAAGCAAGATCTCATGCTTTAGGCGCAATACTTGATAAAGTTTACAAGGCAAAGATAAATAATGAAGAATCTGTAACAATATGGGGTACCGGAAGCCCAATAAGAGAGTGGCTCTATGTGGAGGATGGTGTTAAGTCCTTAGTCAAGGCAACTCATTTAGCTGAAGGAAATTATTTTTTTAATATTGGTATAAATAAAGGTATATCAATAAAAGAATTGGCAATTAAAATAGCAGAACTACTTGATTGGGGTGGCAATTTTGAGTATGACTTAAGTAGACCTGACGGTGCTCCTGAAAAAAGAGTAGATGGATCAAGTTCTCTAAAATATTTAAAATGGGAACCAGAAACTAGCTTAGAAGATGGATTGATAAAAACAATAGAATGGTATTCAAATGAAAGATAATTTATTTAGGGAAATATTTCATGAAGGAACACACATAGCAACTCATGTAAAGCCTGAAGCATCAGAACCAGGATTAAGCTTCGTAACAACCGACGATAAGTTTCTACAATTAGGTATTTGGAATTATGAAAAAGGCCATAATTTGCCCGCTCATTTTCATAATGAATTTGAACGTAGTAGTTTTAAGACAAATGAGTTTGTGTTTGTGATGAAAGGATCTATTGAGTGTAATCTATACACTGAAGATGGCAGTTTTATAGAATCTGTTATTGTCGGTGCAAATGAGGGAATACTAATGCATGAAATGTCTCATGAATATAAGATAATTGAAGACTCAATTATTTTGGAATCAAAAAACGGACCGTTTATGGGAGTTGAAAAGGATAAGACTGTTATAGATGTCAAAAAACCAAAAAATTAATCAAGTAGAACCATTAATAACAAATAATGATGCCAAATCAGTTCATGATTATTTGCTGTCAGGTGGTTGGGTAACTGAACATGGTATAACAAGAAACTTTGAATTAAAAATGAAAGAGTTTGTAAATAGAAAATATGCAGTAGCAGTTCCAAATGGTACTATAGCTATTTATCTTGCCTTGCTAGCATCTGGTATAAAAAAGGGTGATCGAGTAGCAGTACCAAATATAACAATGATTGCTACAGTAAATGCAATTATCTGGACAGGGGCAACGCCAGTTCTTATTGATGTAGGTAAAGACTTAACCATGTCATATGAAAAACTAATTGATACCCCAAAGTTAAAAGCTGTTATTTTTGTCCCACTTAACGGAAGGACTGGAAATGGTACTGAAATAGAGGCATGGTGTAAAGAAAACAAAATAGTACTTATTGAAGATTCTGCACACGCTTTAGGTTCAAAATATCCATATGGAAAATTTTGTGGAAATCTAGGTGATTTAAGTGTGTTTTCATTTACACCACACAAAATAATCACGACTGGACAAGGTGGTATGGTTTTAACGAATAATAAAAAATTTGAAAAAGAATTGATAAAATTAAAGACCTTCAACAGAAGAAAAGATAAAATGGATTGGCATAATGGGTTTGGGCTTAACTTTAAAATAACTGACATGCAATCAGCCCTTGGAATTTCACAATTTTCAACACTTCCAAAAAGAATTGAAAGTAAAAGAAAAATCCATAGTTTATACCAAAAAATTAATTCAGACTATTTTAAAATAGGAAGTTTCTTAGAACATGAAGTTCCTTGGTTTATTGATTTATTCTCAGTCACAAAAAAAGATTTAAATAAATTAAAAGCTTTACTATCAAATAACAATATAGAAACTAGATTGAGCTATCCAGCTTTATCAAAGCAAAAATATTTAAAAAATTTATTGAAGCAAGATTTAAGTTTTTCAGAAAAAATTCACGAGAAAATTTTATGGCTTCCATCTTCAGTTGATTTAGATGAAAAGTCGATTTCAAGAATTGTAAAAGTAATTAATAAATATGAATCCTGAAGTAAAATTACATCTTGGCTGTGGCGAAAGGTATCTACCTGGCTACATACACATTGATATAAATAAGTTTGATCATATTGATTTTATTTCTTCCGTAGATGATCTAAACATGTATGAAAACGACACTGTTGATGAAATTTATGCTTCCCATTTACTAGAATATTTTGACAAATATGAATCACAGGATGTCTTAGCAGAATGGAAAAGAGTATTGAAAAAAAATGGAAAACTTAGATTAGCAGTTCCAAATTTTTCTAAATTGGTTGATGTTTACATGTCAACTAATGAAATCTCAAATGTTATAGGGCCTATTATTGGCAGGTGGGAAATTAATCAGTCTGAAAAGATTTATCATAAACAAATATTTGATTTTAAAAGTTTAAAATTTCAATTAGAAGAAGCAGGTTTTAAGGAAATTAAATATTGGGATTGGAAAGAATTTATCTTAGATTATCCAAATTATGATGATCATTCTCAAGCATATTTTCCACATATGGATAAAGAAAAAGGTATTCACGTAAGCCTTAACCTAATTTGTATTAAATAGATTCAAATTTTTTGTATTTTTGTTTATATCTATAAAAATTTAAAATTTTTAAGAGATTTAAAAATTTAATTTTAAAAATATTAGGAAATATATTTATTTCAGATTCATTCAATTCACTTCCATAGACTTTACTATTTGTTCCATGAACTCCGTCGACTCCTTTATTGATTACTAAAGATTGAATTGGATTAAGGCACAGTCCTTTATTTAAAAAAATATGTTGAAACCAATAAATTGCCCAGGTGTTTATTTCGTTATTACTATTTCGGATCAATTGACTTTCAAAGTCTTTTTCGTATCCAAGAACAGTAAATTTAAGTCGAGTAAGTTTATTCTTATTGCTGATATTGTTTTCAGTAAAGTTTTTATTTTCTGACCATCTATCTTTCCATGTGCCCCAACCCCAGCAGCTCATGTATGGTGTAAAGTATGTTGAATTTTGGTTGCCACTAAAACCTGGATAATTGTAACCACTTATATGTTTTACATTTTTATCATTAATATATTTTTCAAGACTTTTATTCATATAACTTAAAAAAGACTTACTTACTTCAAGATCATCTTCAAGAAAAATAGCTTTTTCAAAATTTTCAAATGTTGTATTAATACCGTTTAATATGTTGTTTTTTAAGCCCATATTTATAGTGCTAATATTTATTTCACAATCATATCCTTCAGACCATTCAGTAACTATTGAAATTACTTTTTCATTATTAATTTTTTCTTTTGAAGTTTTACTTGAGTCTATAAAAAAGATAATTTTTGAATTTTTAAGTTCTGAATTTAACTCTAAAGATTTAAGGAGGTTTTGCAATTTTTTTGGACGATTATAAGCAAAGATAATGATAGGAGCTAATTGTTTCTTATTCATTACTGTTACACTCAGGACAAATTTTTAAATCTTTATATCTCTCACTTAAAAAAAGATGACCGTGTTCATCACAAATAAAATTTTTGTTTTTTCTTAAAAAACTGCCAAAAAAATTTCTGAAAATTAAATAGTTGTAATAGAAAACAACTTTGAAATTTTCTAAAATATATGTTACTTTATTACTATTTTGTAAACCTGTTTGCACAGCAGACAAAAACTCATCCGGATATTTGATCATTAAGTTTTTTGTAAAAAATATTTTGTAACTAGGAACTCTCCAGTTTGTTGGTTCATTTTTTAAAGCAGAAGTAAATGAAATTCTTTTAAATCTTTCAACTTTATTGATCAGTCCAGAGTGTTCTAAATGTCTTTTATAAACTGATTCACAATTAGGATAAGCTGGTAGTTCAAGTAAGGCTTCACTAGAATCAATATAATCAATTATGGAAAAGTATTTTTGTGCATCATCACTTCTAAATACAACATGCCTATCACAAATTCCAAAATAGTCTTCTCCCTCTGGAATTAACACTTTATTTTTACTTAAATCTGGATGATAATCGACGTAGTATTGGTCAAATCTCGTATAAATTATATACTCGTATTGTTCTAATATTTTTTTATAGTTTTTATAAACAAAGTCTTTTAAAGCAAAGTGGATTAAACCTGATTCAAAAAGCCCAAGACCCTTACCTTTCATAAGGTATTCTCTCCATGAACCAGTAAAATATTTTGAATAGTAATCTTCAAAACTATCAGGATTTTCCATTATCCAATGAAATTTTGCTTTTTGAAAAAGTTTATTTTTATTTACAAAATTATTTGTTGTACAAACAGCTAAGTCAGCGTTTAGATGATCTATAACATACTTAAATAATGAATTCCATGTTTTTTCACCCCCACGGGGAGATCCTGCAAGAACAACAAGATACTTTTTACTATAACTCATCTCAAACACCAAAACGATTATTTATTTTTAGACCAAAACTCTTCCGATGAAGTTTTCTTTTTAAAGTATTCCTTTTTTTAATTTTATTAGCTTTAAGATATTGCTTAAAAAATAATTTAATATTTTGTGCATGCTGTTCTTCATTTTCAAAAAATTCTATTTCATTGCTAGATGATTCAATATTGTTTTGATTAATTAACTCAAACCACCAATTGATATTTAATTTTTGGTTATAAAAATAATTTAAATCTTTAAAGTTTGCATTATCTAAATTAAAACTTTTATATGAATCTAAAAACAATATAGGAAAGTCAGAAAAGCTTTTCAGAGAAGGGTGAGACAGAGTTACAGGTATTGAGCCCGCATATAAAGCCTCCCACAATCTGTGGGTATCATAACCATTCCCCCATGGTGCTAGAGAAAATTTATACGTATTTAATTTATTTACAAATTCGTTGAGATTTAATTTTGGTTTATCATGGTTAACAAAATTTTTACTATTCAGTGCTTTTAAAGCTTTGTATCTGTGAAAATAATTAGTGTTCATATTAAAGTTGATATATAATTTATCAATTTTTTCTTCAAACAGTGATAGTGACTTAAAATGTTTTGATGTGAGTGTTTTTTGATTACTATCATTCCCAATACCAATTGGAATAGGAATTAAATTTTCATTTTTATAATTTACATTAATTGCATACCATTTTGAGATACACTGTGGTTTTTTCAAAAATTCAGATTCACCTATAGGCATATCTGACTGATGGGTAATCAGCTTTATATTTTTAAAATTTTTAACACCTTTTAGATGATTAAATAAAGGATCTAATAAATAACTATGACAAAAAATTACGTCATTTTCTTTCAATTTAAAAGACTTCAATTTTATTAATTGTGATCCATTTTCATCTAATAACACCCTGTAATCTTTTTTGTTAAATTTATCCAAATCTTCATTTTGGATGTAAGCACCATAAAATACATCAGAAAATTTCAAAAAATTATTACTGTTTATATAATCATTCTTTGTTAATTTATTCATAATCTCTTTGCTTGCTTCTACTATTTTTCATTGTAATAATTCAAGTAATTGTTCCGATAAAGAAATATAGGATTTATATATTTTTCCCTGTATCCTTTTAAGTAATTTTTAAAAGACATCTTGGTAGTGTTTTTTAATCCAAACAAATCATAACCAAACTGATCTGATTGCAATTGTTTTAAATTTTTAATTATGTATTTTGGGTGATCTTCAATCTTAATTTTAAAAGTATGTTTTGGATACCTATCTTGAACCATATTGTACCATGCCTGGTATGCTTCTTCGTCTGTTGGGCCTCCGCGATTATTATATTGGCCAAAATACCGGTTCCAAGCTCTTGCAAACCTTGCTCTGTCTTCTGCTATTATTTTTTTGGTTCTAAACAAAGAATCATATTGATAGATTGGTGTATTTATGTTCGGAACAAGTTTTGGGTTAATCAGTCTGTTATTTAAAGTTGCAAGGGTTAAGTCACCTCCACCATTAAGTTTGATTTCTGGATATAGCCTCTTATTAAACGCAATACATAATCGTGTCTTTATTTGGTATCTGTTTGGGGTAAAAAATTGATACTGGGGAAAGGCTAAAGCCGGGTAATCCTTGAATCTATCTAAGGCATTTCTAATTTTCCTAAAATCTTTTTCATGAAAAAAATAATCAATGTCCATTCTTATAACCCAATCTGAAGATGCCTTGTCAAGCCCCTCTTGAAAGGTATTACCAATTACTTCCCAGCTAAATTCATTAGGCCATTTATCACCTACAATTATTACTTCATCAGCTAAGTCTTCATAACACTTTAAGGATTCTTTCCAAGGGTCATTTCGATCATCAGGGTTTGTCATTGAAGTAAATATAGATAATGAATTTTTTCTCATATAACTCATCATTGTATTCTTATTTTTATTTAAAAAACTTTTTATTACATTAAGATTTAAATAAGGTATTGTTTCATAGAATTTGATTTAATGAATAATGTAAAAATAGTTTTTTGTGGGTTATCCAAAAATTGTGGAGAAACTCTAATAAAAAATTTAAAATTTATTGATAGATTTATCCACTCGTATAAAGGTTATGACATAAGGTCGATTGTGATTGAGTCCGATTCTATTGATGGCAGCTTAGAACACTTGAAAAACTTAACAGCTAACTCAAGTATTGAATTATTTATTGAAAACAATCTAGAATCAACCACCCCATCAAGAATAGAGAGAATTGCTATTTGTCGAAATATTGGACTTAATTATATTAAAAAGAATTTTTCATCACTAAATGATTTGATTTACATACCTTACGATAATGATATTGATTTATTTCAAAACACAAATGAAACAAAGTTTCTGTCAATAATTGAGAGTATGTTGAATGAAAAAAAAGTTGATGTAATATTTCCAATTTCTGAACCTTATTATTATGACATTTTTGCTTTGAGAGCAAAAGGGTGGGTAAATTATAACGCTCAAAGAATTGTTGGAAAACTGAAAAGAAAAATAAAATTATTCAGCTTTATCTGGAACTATATTTTTATTTTTAGAAATCAACTACCTCCTAACAAAATTAAAATTCTAGACGTCGAAAGTGCTTTTGGTGGAATTGGAATCTACAAATTAAATAATATAGCCAAATCTGATTTGCAATATGTTGTTTCTAAAAACGATAAAGATTTTTATTCAGAACATATAGAATTTAACAAAAAGTTTAAAGGTCTTAAAATTAATCCTGAATGGATAATAAAAGCACCACATCAACATTTAGAGTATAGAAGTCAAAGTTTTTCTGGAAAAATGAAGTATATTTTAAAAACAATTAAATATGATATACAAAATTTATATAAATCATGAATGAAAAAATTGCTATTGCTGTTGTTGCTGATTTTAAATTTTTAAAAAAATATTTTAAAAGTTTTAAAGATAACCTTATGAATAAAGGAAATTTTCAGGGAGAAATATTAATTATCACTGATTACTTGAATCCAACTTTTTTATTTCCATCAATAATATTTGATACAAAAGTTAAAGTTAAAAGGTTTAAGAGAATTAAATTTTCGGAAAAAGCTCAAAATTCATTTAAAAATTTAAATACTAATAATCAACCTAATAGACATATAAACAAACCATTTCAATGGCACAAAATTAATTTATTTACAACTAAGTTAAAACACTGGAGTCATATTTTTTATATGGATATAAACATGCAAATTCATCACGATATCAATGAAATATTACAGAACAAACCTAATAAAAGTTTGCAAGCTAGAGCAGATGGTTATCCTGATTTTCAATGGACTCTTTCTACTCAATTTGATAAAAGTTCAGAGAAATTTAATATGTTAAGTGAAAAATTTGATTTAAAAATTGATGATTATTTTCAGACTGGAATTATGTTTTTTGACACATCGATTATAAATCAGCACACAAAAAAAGAAATAATTTATTTAGCAGAAGAGTATCCTATTTCAATTACAAATGAACAGGGAATACTGAATTTATACTTTATTTTCGTAAAAAATTTATATGAAGACCTTCCAGTACACACAAGTGATGGACTGGTTTATTATTATTGGTTAATAGAAAATCAAAAAATTTATATAACTAAACAAAACAGAACAAAAAACAAATAGTTGTTATATATTTATTCCTAATCATTGTTTTCTTAAGTACATTCTCATTACTTCAAATAATATTTTTACTCCATCTGTAAATGCATTAACTTTACTTTCTCCGGCAAATCTTTTTCTCTCAAGGCTTAAAATATCTGTATATTTCAAACCTTGTTGGGAAAGTAGAAATGGTATTTCAATACATATTCCAAAATTTGTTGATTCTGGTTTAATTTTTAAATAATCTTTTCTTCTTATCAAAGGATAAAAGAATAAAGAGTCTGTTAAATCTAATTTTAGTAATATTTTTGTGGCGAAAGTAAATATTTTATTACCCATAGCACGTATAAAAGTATCATCTTCACTTTTGTTATTGAATTTATACCTAGAACAGCAGACAAAATCATAATCATCGATTAGTTTTAGCATCTCAACAATTCCTTCAGGATTATATGAACCATCACCATCCATATATGTAATATATTCTCCTTCAGCAATATTGAATGCTTGAACTACTGCACTTCCCCAGCCACTTTTTTCTTGTGTTATAACTTTTGTATTAAATTTATTTGCGATATCTATAGTTTTATCCTGTGAATTATTATCAACAATTATTACTTCGAAAAAGTTATAATTAGATATTTCATTTAAAACAAAACCAAGAGAAGCTTCTTCATTGTATGTTGCAATTACTAATGAAACCTTGTTGAATTCTGTTATCATATGAGAAGGATAATTATTTTAAATTGATAAATCGGTCCTTTTAAATTTAATTTAAGGACTAGCATTATGTGATGATTTTTATTAAAAATAAAATGCTTTATTTTTTTCAACTATTAATAATATCTGCCAACTACATATTTAATAAAGATTTCAATGAAAGAAAAATTATTAAACAATATGTACAAAATAATGGAATTGTATTTGATGTAGGTTCAAACATAGGATCATTTTTTAAATTTGTTTCAAAATCTTTAAAAGGTAAAAACATACACATTCACTCCTTTGAACCAGTAGTCAAATCATGCGAATTTCAAAAAAATCTTAAAATGCCAAGAAACTACAAATTGTTTGTTAATAATTTGGCCGTACTTGATGGAGAAAGTAGGGAAGTTAAATTTTATGAAAGATCAATTAGTTCACACTCATCAACACTTTCTGAGCCACAAATGTCTGCAATAAGTGGTGAGTTAGATAGTTACTATGTTAAAACAGTATCAATAGATAAATATTGTCAAGATAATAACATTTCATTTATTGATTTATTAAAAGTTGATGCTGAAGGGATAGATTTTGAAGTTCTTAAATCATGCGAAAATATGTTAAAAAACAAAAATATTAAATTAATAAAAACTGAAGTATGGGTTAATAAGGAAACGCCGTCACTAATTTTTCAATATTTATTGAAATTTGATTACAAACTTTTAGGAATTACTAATCTTAGCTATCTTGATAATGAATTAAAATTTTTTGATGCTTATTTTGCAGTTTCAAAATAAATATACACTAAAAGAAAAGTTTTAAATCTAGCTTCTCCTTTCTTGTTATAATTCTTAAGTGAAATTAAATAAATTAACGATACTATTATCTTCAATATTTTTATTTTTTATTTATTTAGTTAAAGAGCTTAACTTTCTTTTTTACAATTCTTTAGATAGTCCAGACTTTGATACGTACAGTGTTTATTTTGAGTACTTATTTAATAATATAAATAGCACAGGTAGAGAGCAGGGTCTTTTTTATTATTATTTACATACTTGGTATTATTATTTTTTTGCTAATGGTTCAGTTGACTCTAATTTGTATACCCTACTTCATAAAAGCATTCAAGAATTCAACTTTATTTTATTTATCATTGGTCTTTTAGGTATATATAGAATTTTAATAATATTTAAATTTTCTAAACTTTCAATATTGCTTACATTAATGATGTTGAATCTTTTGCCTGTATCGGTTGCATTAAGAATTGTATTTAAGCCTGAAATTATAACTTTTGCATTATTGCCTTGGATTGTTCTGTGTATAGAAAAGTACAAACATACTAAAAAAGTAACATATATATATTTAGCGATACCTCTGATTACTGCGTCGGTGTCTTCAAAAGGAAGCATTGCTGCAATGCTGCTAGTATCTATATTTCTAATATATTTTAAAGAGATAATTACCTTGGGTTTAAAGAATACGTTAATTTCTTTAGCTATATTATTTTCTTTTTTACTTCCAGTATTTAATGAAGATTCTAAAAGTAACGGTTTAACCATAGTTCAACTTGAAAGTGGGTCTTCAACCAGCTCCAATTACGACTTTAAAGCGCCAAAAAGCTTTATTTATAAGCTTAATAGCTACCAGTTAGTATCAAGTCCTATAAAAAATAAACATGCCGATTCATTTATAGGTATCACACTTCTTGATACTTTTGGAGATTATTATGATCTTTTTTGGGATAACGACAGTAGTTTATATTTTCAAAACAGAGTCGAAATACTAAAGTTTGAACAATCAGAGAATATTGTAGCTCCAAAACTAAATTTTCAAGAAAGATCAATTACTTTTTACCTACAAAACATAACGGATACTTATTATCGAAAAGTAATTGGCTTAATATTAAGCATGTATTTTTATTTTTTATTTTTTATGGGGTTATTTAAAGATTCAAAATACAGGAAGTTTTATTTTTTTACTTTAATTTCTGTATCCTTACTTCTAATACATGTAATAACTGGATTTCCAATAAATAACTTCAATCCAGAAATGGGTGATACGTTAAAACCCCTTTATTATTCTCCATTTTTGTTATTTACCAGTATTTTTGTATTTGCTAATTATTTTGAAAAAAATAACAAAAATAAAATAATGTTTATATTTTTTATACCATTAATTTTTGTAGTTTTTGGTTTTCCAAAATCTATAGATTACGAGTTTGAAAGAGATCTTGCTCAAATTAACAACTATTCATTTTTTTGTGAATTTAATAAAGAACTAACCTTTCAAAAGCTGACAAAAGAAAGTACTTGTGTGGAAGGTCCTATTGTAAGGCAACTCGAATATGAATTTATGAATATACAATCTTACAATAATCGTCCGAGATTCAAGCCTTTAAACACAATGCTGATAGTTACAAATATTATTTCATTATTAATTTTAATATTTAACAAATCTTCTAAAAAAACTTTTGCTGTTAATAGCTATAAAAAGCATGAATGAATAAGTTATAAAGGAAGGAAAATAGTTTACAGTATCGTTCTTCATCAGATTTAAAATAATATATCCTACTAATATATAATTCATTGAACCCATTCTTTTTTTATTTTTTAATAATGTAAAGATAAAAAATAAAGTTAAAAGCATACATCCCATTATTCCAATAAATATCAATAGGGATAAAAATGAAGAGTGGGGAAGGAGAAAAGATTTAGTTTCAGATACTTGAATTTCTCCATAAAATTGTCCAAAATTTAATGGTCCAGAACCAACAATAAACTCAGTAAATGTAGGGTTGTATCTTGAAAAGAATAATCCCCAAACTTCAGCTCGATTTAATAAAAATGCAAAATAACTTATAAATCCAAATAAATAAGAATAATTTGTTTTATTTTCGTAATTATTGACAAGTAAATTTAAGTAGCTAGATGCATTTTCATCACTATAATTTAAAGCTTCAGAAAACATTTGCTGGCTCGTAAAACTATACGCATAGTTTAAATTTTGATAACCAACTAATAACAAGATTAGAGATAAAATTGATATGATCATTAAATTTTTAATAATTTTAGGAAAATTTAAATATCTATAAGCCAATAATGAAGTTGACATCAAGATAAGAATTAACACTGTTCTGTTGTTTGAAGCTATTAAACCAAAAATAGAAAACATAAGACCAATTAATTCAATATAGTTTAATTTTTTATTAAGAAAGAACGCAAAAACAGTCAAGATTATTGCTAGGCCATAGAATTCTCCAATTGATTCTGCACTTGAATAATTTCCTCTCCAAGAGACTGCCTCCCCCCACTCATTTCTTGTAAAAGGATTATTTGTTTTTATACCGTACCTTTGTTGACCAAAATAGTAGAAATTGAAAAAGTTAAATAAAGGAAAATTTGCACTTATGAATCCAAAAGTAAATGAAAAAATTGCTGAAATATTAAATATTGATACAAGGTTTTTCAATTTTAAAAATTTAAGACTCTCACTGTAAAAGAAATAAGCCCCATTTATCAATAGAAAAGTAATTATTGTCCACGATAAAACGCTATTAAATTCATATAGCACACTAGAAAATCCTCTTAATTTGCTCGGTGGCAAGTAAAAACTATTCGATGCATTAAATACCCAAAAAAGAGAAAATACAAAATAGATTTTGTTAAATTTTCTAAGATTTGGTGTCGTTAGTAAAGAATAAATTCCAAAATATATAAAGAAAACCATAAATAAAGAAAAATTAAATCCACTAAACACTGAGGAAACAATAAAGATTACAGGGATGAAGTGTGAGATGTTATAAAATCTAGAATGAGCAGTTCCCATGAACTGTGTAGTAACAAAAAGAATTAAAAAGAAAATAATTCCTAAAGATGAACTTTCTTTTAAATTTATTGAAAAAAGACTCCCATTATAGAATCTATACTCTGAATAAATTAAAAAAACTAACACAGAAGAAGTTATTAAACAAGTTAAGTAAAAGTACGCATCTTTTTTAAACCGAATTTCTTTGTCAACTTTAATTAATGAAATTAGACCAATCCAAAAGAGGCTTTGAAGGATAAGGTTTATTAGAGCATTAGTCCCTATAGAAATAACAAAACCATTATCAATTAAAGTTGCTCCTGTAACTTTACCAAAACATTTTATGGATGAATAGTTATCGACTATAAATGAAAAATGATCTTGATATATTGAATTAAAATTATTAAAAATAAAATTTGCAAGAGAAACTTCACAGGGATTTATTTCATAGAAACTTAAATCTTCTTGGCTTGGAACAGCTGCCTGTAAATTGCTGTTTACGAAACTATTTAGCCACGGTATTGAAATTAAAAGTACTAAAAAAATAAATTTGTAAATTTTTTTATTTTGAAAACTTATCATATCTTCAAAAATTTTTTAAATACAAATTTTATTACAAGAGCAGCAATCAAAAAGTAAACTATACCAATCTGTAGATCTTCTTCTAATCGCGAACTTGAAGTAGGGTTATTGTACCAACCACCCATGACATAATGTTCACATTCTTGAAATGAATTTACTGTAACAGAATTTCCAATTTCATCATATACGTTTACCCCTGAATATCCAGGATCATTATTAAATACAAAATTTGGATCACTTGCAATATCTTCTCTAACATATCCTTCTGGATATGGACCACAAATCTCTTCGACAGTTTTACTCATTATTTAATTAATCATAGTAGTTTTTAAGATGGTAAATTTATAAATAACTTTCTAGTCTCTTATAAAAGTTGTTTAAATCAAAATGTTTATTAGTTAAAATTTTGGCATTATTTGAAACGTATTCTATTTTTTTGATATTTTTATACAAATCTTCAATATTTTTTGACCATGAAGATGGATTATTATCATTCTGAAAAAATAAGTGTGTGTTGTTTTCAAATATTTCTTCATCCCAAAAACCTGCAGTTTTTGAAATTAAAACGGGAACACCTACTGACATTGATTGTAAAGCAACACTTTGTCCTGATGGTTGGCTTGATTCTTTTAAAGGTATTATGGTGAGCCTTGCATTGTTGTAAATTTCTCTAAGTTCACTATCTGTCAATGCTTTGTCTCCCCAGGAACCTGAAATTAGCTTTACGTTTGGTAATTCTATATCCTGAAGTTTCGGTATTTTTGATACAAATATAAATTGATATTCTGGCATAGCTTTAGCAATATCTACAAGTAAGTTAGCATCTCTATTACCGTCGTTACCGACAAATAAAATATCCTCATTATCTTTTAGCCTGAAGGCTTCATTAGAAGTCCAAAATTCAGTATCGATTGAAAATGGAAAGTAATTAAATTTTTTAGATAATTTTGGATGTGTTTTACAAGCTTTGTTAAACTCACCTTTTCCTAAAAAGTGAACAAAATCAACTTGTGAAACTAGCAGTTTGATTAAAAAATAATGAACAGTTTTAAGGTGTTTAAATCTTAATCTCTTGGAATATAATCCCATTACAAACATTGAAATTTTTACTCTTTTTTTATTGAGAAAAAGTAAAAGTAGCAATGCAGAACATCCTACATTTTCATTAATTAGAAAAATATGACTGGAATTTTTTAAAGTTTTAAAATTTTCAAAAGTTGTCAACTTAGAAGTATAAAAAGGAAGGCTAAATAATTTTGTAAATACTTTATCAAAAAAATGAAGTAGTAAATTTGGTATGCTTTTTTTTGATTGAAAATCAACTATTTTAATATTGTTCTTATCAAATTCTGGATTGAATACTCCATAATAAAATTCTTTTGCTTCTACAGAGTTGTTTATATAACTATCTTTTCTAGGACCAGAAAAAACATATGTAATATTATTTTTCATTACAATTTAGTTTATCAAATAGTTGTCTTATAAATATTTTTATCTAATATCCTTAAGTAGATTTGAATATTGGAATATTTTTTACACATGATTATTCTTTGAAATCTTGGTATGAAACAGGAACATTAGACAAAGAGCTTAAAATCTACAGAAATCTATCTAAAGAATACAAGGTAAATTTTGTATTTTACACATACGGTGATTCAGAAGATATTAAAATTTTACCCAACGAAACAGGAATGAACGTTTTCCCTATATATGATAAATTTAAAAGATACAATAATAAATATGTAAGACTTTTATTTACATTCTTTTTACCCTTCAGGATAAAAAAATACACACAAGATATAGATATAATTCAACAACATCAATTATCTGGAGTCTGGGTATCTTTAATTATTAAACTCTTAATTAAAAAACCTCTTTATATTAGAACGGGTTACGACACCTATCAATTTTCATTGAAAGAAAATAAACCTTTTTTATTAATTTTGTTTTATAAATTTATGACTTACTGTAGTTTGAAATATTCAGATGTATATTCTGTGACAAGTAATTCAGATATAAAGTTTCTAGAACAAAATTTTATAACCAAACCAAAAAAACTAGTTTTAAGACCCAATTGGGTAGATGGTAACAAAACATCTACATCAGATCGATTTTCCAACAAAATACTATCAGTCGGAAGATTAGAAAAACAAAAAAATTATGAACTTCTAATTAAAGAATTAAAAAACACAAAAGGAACTTTAGTTTTAGATATTGTAGGAGAGGGAAGTCTTTTGGAAAGTCTTCAAAAGTTAGCTGATGAAAATTTTGTAGAAGTAAATTTTTTAGGTGTCGTAAATAATGAAAATTTAATGTCAATGTATCAACATTATAAGTTTTATATATCAACGTCTGAGTTTGAAGGAAATCCAAAAACTATCTTAGAAGCTATGGTTTCAGGCTGTGTAGTTATTGCTTCAGAAATACCAAATCATGTAGAGCTTATTGATGATGGAGTAAACGGTTTTTTGTTTGATTTAAGGAGTCCAAATCTTCAGAGCCTTTTACAATCAATTAAAGATAATGTTCTGATAGAAAATATATCAAATAAAGCAGTTGAATCAATAAAAAGCTCCCATTCAATTAATAAAATTTCAGCAGATTATGTGAATGATTACAAAGCTTTAATCTAAATTTTCTAGATAATGATTCAAAACGAAAAGCTTCCATATCCTATGAGAATTAATTCTAGATTTATATTTTGCAACTTTTAATGCAAAGTTAGCAGGTATATAATTGCTGACTTTACCAGTGTTTAATGTTTCATTTAACATACTCAAATTCAGAAATATCCAGTTTTCTATATCAAATGCAAAACCTTGCTTGTTTCTATTTATAAATTCATTGCTGAAGTCTTGAGATAAATAGTTCTTAAGAATATTTTTAGAGCTATTTAAATTTATATAAGAGGATTTAGTTGACATAATATATTCAACTAATTTATGATCAACAAATGGTGAACGTATTTCTAACGAATTGGCCATAGAAGTTCTGTCAATTTTAAACAACATCATATCAGGCAAATAAAATCCATAATCAGAAAGTAGTAATCCTTTATAATCCTCATAGTGGGCTTTGATATCAATTACATATTGAGATTCTTTTGACGGTGTAATTTCAAGTAGTTTAAGTAAATTCATATCTTCTAAGTACGATCTATATCGCGTATTGATACTTGATGACTGAGACAAGAATTTATTCCCTGTACCTAAGGTAGGAGGGTAAAAATTATAAAATTTTGAAAATATATTATTAATGAATGATTTTGATTTTAAACTATCCATTGTTCTCTTATAACCACCAAGCAATTCATCACCACCGTCTCCTGAAATAGCAACTTTGTAATGGTTCGATATTTCTTTTGAGAGAATATAAGACGGAACAACAGATGGATCATAATATGGCTCATCAAGACTACCTAAGCTATCCTGTATTACATCTTCATTTATTTCCGATGACAAAAAAATTTCTTTATGATTTGTTTTATATTTTTCTGCCACCATACGAGACCAATTGCTTTCATCATATTTTGGATCATTAAACCTAACTGAAAATGAATTTACATTTTTATTGTTGTCATGCAAGTTCTTAATAATTGACGTAGAGTCTATACCTCCTGAAAGAAAGTTTGCAACAGGAACATCAGCGTTTGTTCTTATTTCAATTGATTCAGTTAAAATTTCAAAAAAAGTTTCTGAACTGAAATTATTTTCATCAACAAAGCTTTCTAATTCCCAGTAGTTTTCACTACTAATATCAAACCCTAGAACACCACCACTCCATCTAATTTCGATTATTTCAGCTGGAAGAACTTTATAGTAATTTTTAAATATAGTTTTATCTTTAGCAACCGCACCATATCTGAAGTACTCATTAATATTTTCATCATCCAGAACATAATTTTTATTTAATTTAATTAATGACTTTAAATTCGACCCAAAAGATATAGAATTATTTTCCAAGTTATAGTACAAAGGTTTTTGCCCAAACCTGTCTTTAATTAGGTAACATGTATTTTCTTTTTTATTTAGAAAGAAAATTGAAAACTGACCTCTTAGTTCCTTAACAAAAGAAATACCATGTGTTATTAAACCATTCAAAACAACTTCGCTGTCAGAGTGACTAGTTCTAAATTTAACTTGTTTTTCTAAAGATTTTCTTAATTCTTGATGATTATAAATTTCTCCATTAAACATTAAGATATAATTTTGATCACCAGATGTCATTGGTTGATCTGCATTTTCATTAAGATCAATTATTGATAAACGATTAAAAATTAATGAAATATCATACCCATCTACATTGGTAGAAATGTTTTTTGTTGAATCTGGACCTCTGCAAAGTATAGTTTCATTGGCTTTGTCTAGGCTTTCTATACCATGGCTAAATGATGAAATTTTTCCAATAAATCCACACACGTAGTAATTATATAGCTATAAAAATTACATGAATGTAAGATTCTTAATAGTGATTAATGGAGAATTTTGAACTTTATTTATTGTTTTGACACAAATTATAATTCTCAAGCATTTACTTCAATGATATCTTTACTTGATTGTGTAGATAAAAAAATAGACATATTTATTATTCATAATGATAAAAATTTTGAAAAAAAAATTCCAAAACAAATTAACAAACACAAAAATTTAAATTCACTACATATTTATAGTTTTCAAGAAACAGGATATTACTTCCCAAACATACCAAACACTCATGTATCTGAGGCAACTTACTATAGATTGTTTATAGAAAACTACCTACCAAAAACATTAGACAAGATAATTTATCTAGATGCTGACATGGTTTGTTTAAAAAATCCGATACCTTATTTAAATCAAGAACTAGAAAAATTAGAAAAATCTAAATACTTGGTTGCTGCAAGAACTGAAGTGTTGAGAAGGGAGGTAGATAAACGTTACGTAAACAATTCTGATACTCCTTGGGTAAGGTTATCAGTAAGTGAAGAATACTTTAATGCAGGAATAATGATTATTAACTTTAAAAAATGGATTGAAGAAGGTTATACGGTAGAGTTTATTAAAAAACTAAAAGAATTAAAATCAAAAATAATTATGTGGGATCAAGATGTAATGAATGCTGTCATTAACGGAAACTACTCAAAACTTTCTATATTTTTTAATTTTAAAGATAACGATTTAGAGTCAAGAAAAGATAGAGATACATACAATTTTGAAGATATCATTTTTTATCATTTTGCTGGTAGCGGAAAGCCATGGAAAACAAATGGTGCGTTTAGGAGATCAAGTGATTTTTATCATAGCAATTATAGAAAAATTCATAACAGTCATTTTCACATTGAACATGACAATATTTCGAACTCCGTTAAAAAATTTTATGAGAGTGTAAAAAATAAGTCATTTCACAATTTACATAATAAATTTACTTATGTTTATGAATTTATTAAAACACTTATAATTAGAATTGTGAAATTCAAAAGAAAAAGCAAATGAAGATTTTAGTTCTTGGAAGCAATGGTTTAGTTGGCTCATCTCTTATAAGAGTTTTGGGCAAAAACAAAAAATATAATATTCATCCCTCTACCAGAAAAGATACAAATTTATTTATTAAAGAAGAGACAGAAAAATTAATTAATAGTGTTAAGCCGAATCTAATAATAAACGCTGCTGCAAAAGTTGGAGGAATTGTTGCCAACAATACAAACAGAACAGAATTTATACTAGAAAACTTAAAAATAAATATAAATTTGTTAGAAAGTATTATTCCTCATAATGAAATAAAATTAATAAATCTGGGTAGTAGTTGTATATACCCATTAGATTCACCCAACCCTATAAATGAAGAAAATTTAATGAATGGAAAATTAGAACCAACAAATTCACCCTATGCAATGGCAAAGCTAACAGCCATTGAGATGGGTGATGCACTATCCCAACAATATGGTCATTCGATTATAAACTTGATGCCAACAAATTTATATGGACCGAATGATAACTTTTCAGAAACCAGTAGTCACGTAATTCCAGGATTAATTCGAAGGCTTACAATAGCAAAACATAATAAAGATGAAGTATTTAAAGTTTGGGGTACGGGTACTCCAAAAAGAGAATTTTTGCATGTAGACGATTTATCTGATGCAATTAAATTTTTGATTGAAAACAACAAAATACCCAAGTTAATTAATGTTGGCAGTGGTAAAGAAGTAACAATTAAAAAATTAGTTTCATTACTTGTTGATATTACTTCCTATAAAGGAGAAGTTGTATACGATAGTTCAATGCCTGACGGTAATCCTAGGAAATTGTTAGATTCATCTAAATTAAATGAAATGGGATGGAATAGCTCTATAGATTTAGACACCGGTTTAGAAAATACTTACAAATGGTTTATGGAAAATGAATTTAAATTGTGATTGGATTTTCCCATGTTGGTTTTAACAGATTTTGATCTAATAAAACCTTTTCTTTTTCAGCATCAAGTAAATCTTTCTCAACCATCATTTTTACTAAATCTTCAAAACTAGTTTTTGGTTTCCACTTCAACTCCTGCATTGCTTTTGTAGGATCTCCAAGCAAATGGAAAACCTCATTAGGCCTTTCAAATTTTGGTGAAGTTGTTACAAACTCTTCCCAATCAAGACCAGCTTCTTTAAAAGCAAGTTGAGCAAACTCTTTTACAGTATGTGTTTCCCCAGTGGCTAGAACCCAATCATCTGGCGTATCGTGCTGTAGCATCATGTACATACCTTCAACATAATCACCAGCAAAACCCCAATCTCTGTAGGCATCTAAATTACCTAAAGTTAGTTGCGATTGAATTTTATGATATATTCTTCCAACGGCTTTTGTAATTTTTTTTGTTACAAATGTCTCACCCCTGTATGGTGATTCGTGATTAAATAAAATACCGTTCACAGCGAACATATCATATGATTCTCTGTAAATTTTTGTTATTTCATGTGCAAAAACTTTTCCTGCAGCATAAGGACTTTTTGGGATGAATTTAGATTCTTCATTTAACGAGTTTTTATCTACTCCACCAAACATTTCAGAGGAAGAGGCTTGGTAGTACTTTATTTCTTTTCCACTATTTTTAATTGACTCAAGTAAAGTAATTGGACCAACGGTGCTAGTTTGTGTGGTAAATAAAGGATTTTTAAATGAAACAGCTACATGAGATTGTGCTGCTAAATTATAAACTTCATCTGGTTTGATAAGATTAATTAAATTAGACAGTGAAGAGGGATCTAAAAGATCACTATAGTGAAGCTTGAACATTCCAGTATCTTCAAATTTTGAAATTAAATCATCAATTCTTTGAGTATTGATATTTGAAGCTCTTCTTACAGTTCCATGAACTTCGTAACCTTTTTCAATAAGTAGTTTTGAAAGATAATGTCCATCTTGACCTGTAATTCCGGTTATTAACGCTTTCATTAAACTAATTGTATATTAAATTTTTAAATAAACCAGTAGTTCTATTCTCTTTGAAGTTAACTAACCTAAAATTTTGGCTAAGTAAGTAATTTGTAACCAGAGCAACTGTGTTTTCCCCCTTATCGCCTTTTTCAGCACCCATATCAACTGCTATGTATTCAATATTAGATAAAGTATTTTTAGCCCCTAACAAGACTTCAAGTTCATGCCCTTCTGCATCAATTTTTAATAATTTTACTTTCTCATATTTATATGAATCTAACTCCCTAGTTTCGATATCAATAGAGATTTCAGAACTAAATGCCTCTAAAGAAGAATCACCCGTGTCACTATTAATAAAAAATTTTTTATTAATATTTTCGTTACTTAAACCAATACAATGTAGGTCTGCATTTTTAAACTTATTTAAATTCAATTTAAGACAATTAAAGGTTTTAGGGTCTGGCTCAAATGCCTTGTAATTAAAGTCTTCGAAAAATCTATTAATGGATAAAAACAGGTTTCCTACATTTGCTCCACAGTCAATTATTAAATCATCTTTCTCAACTTTGAACGCTTCCAACCCATAAGAAAATAGAAGATTATCTAGTTCATAATTATGATTTACCATCGAACCAAGTATTCGTGTTTTGTTTGGATAATGGATTTGATTATTTTCATGGTGCTTTAGGTAAGTTTCATGTTGTGGAGAGAAAGATATTTTACCGTCTTTTTTGTAAAATAAATTCATAAAGAAGCAATATAAATTTTTATCAAATAATTTATAGATCAAAATAATAAATTTAGATTTCATTAGAACCAATAACTTTGATATAAGGTTTAAATTTTCTACATTTTTATCTCTAAATACAAAAAAAGGTAAATCGACTAAAGTTTCTTTGAACTGGTTGAAATTTATTTTTATGTTCATTTAAGTATTCTAAACACTTTATATATTTGTAATTTTATAAAACTGAATTTGAAAAAACTTCTTATAAACTTAAGAATTTAACTTAAAATTAGCTAATAGTGTTAGAAAATATTAAAACAGCAACTTTTGTAATTTCTTCAGATACTTATCCAGCTGTAAGAAATGTGAGGATCCAAAAAAAACTTTTTGCAGATCAAATTAATGAAAACAGAAAATTTTATTGGTACCGGCAGGGTACAGAAAAACAACTTCTAGGAAAAGAATCGAATTTAATTGGAAATGATTTATTTTTAAATGTTAACGATGACACATTAAGTATGGGTAAAAAAACAATAATGGCTTTTGACTGGGCTT
>Ga0208547_1000450_pt1 | contig 23637 bp, 26 predicted proteins | sample DEB08_DNA_5_FD_185501 | JGI IMG/M metagenome (GOLD analysis project Ga0208547, IMG submission 185501) | Aqueous microbial communities from the Delaware River and Bay under freshwater to marine salinity gradient to study organic matter... | ecosystem: Environmental > Aquatic > Marine > Coastal ...
CCAGCCAAGAAGTCCTGATTACCAGCCTAGAAGTCCTGAAGAGCGCCCCAAACCAAAATATGGTGCTGTTCCTCCACCTAATTATAAAGTTGCGGGTCCACATTCTCCTACACCAACCAGTCCCAGTTTCTCACCACGAAGTCCTGAGGGGCTTCCACCTGCCAGTTTCTCACCACACAGTCCAGAGGGGCTTCCACCTGCCAGTTTCTCACCACGAAGTCCTAGTGTAAGTCCTCCTAGCGATGCTTCATTCCATTCTCAAAATATTGAAGGCCTACCCGTTTCTAAAGTGCCCTTAAGAGATCCTTACGATGAATCACAAAAACAAAATCTAAAACAAGTAAAGGCATGGTATGAATTATCACCAGGTGAAAGTCCTGATTATGGACCTGGACCGGAGGGAGAAACATCAGCTGAAAGGAGATTAAGAACAGGAATTTATACTCCCGATTCTCAAGGCAATTCTCCTGTTGAAAAATATTTACCCACCAAACGAGGAGGGGCTCCGCCAAAAGAGATAACTATTTTAACTAATATAACAGAACCCAAACCAAATGGGAATGAGGAAGAGAAAGAGGAAAGTGAAAAAGAAGAATCAGAAGGAAAGAAAAAAGAGATTAAGTTTAATTTATAGGTAAAATTGATTTAAATTAATAATATTTACTTATTGTAATTAAGTAAGTAAGTATGACTTCCAAATTTGAATATGGAATTATTTCCCGCTTGGCAACATCAAGAAGAACTATATTGGCACAGCTTAAAGATCAGGGATACGATGTATCTCCATACGAAAATTTTAGTATTAATGAAGTAAATATTATGGCTCAAAATAAACAACAAGATATGCTTTTAAAAAATGTAGAAACTGGAAATAAAATGTATATTAGTTATTATGTTGAAAAAGCTTTACGTCCTCAAAATATTCATGATATGATTGAAGATTTATTTCATCTTGAAAATGTTTTGACTAGTAATGATATTCTTACTATTATTGTAAAGGATTCCCCAAATGAAACTTTAGTAAACCTTTTGTTGAATATTTATGCAAATGATAATCTATTTATTAATATTTTGTATCTTCAACAACTCCAATTTAATGTTCTTGAACATTCTTTGGTTCCAATTCACCGTAAGCTTTCTAAGACAGAAGGAGACGAAATTATGAAAAAATATAATTTGAAATCGGACGATCAAATGCCCCAGATTTCTAGATTTGATCCACCTGCTCAAGCAATTGGTTTGCGACCAGGTGAAATATGTCATATTGTTCGCCCAAGTAAAATTAGTGTTACGCTTGACAGTTATCGCATTTGTGTTAATAAGGCGCGCTCTCGATAAATTATTATTTTAAAATCTAAATCTATGTTAATAATGGATTCTCTTGATGATGATTTTTCTTATTATTTAGATAATTACAAAAATCAATTTATTGCACAAGGAATAAATAATAGTTCTCGAAATAAATCTCTTTTAGAAAATGCTAAAACTTCAATCAATAGTTTTCTCTCTATTCTAACAATCTCAAAGGAAAAACTACTTTCTGAAAATAAAAACTTGGAACGTAAAATTAAAAAACAAAATGAGTTTATTAAGAAAAGTAAAGAGAGAAACAAGGAACTTTCAAGTGAGAAGGATAGATTAATAAATAGCGATTTGGGAGCAATTAAACAAAATATTAACTTTCAAAAAGTATATTCACGAGAGTTAATACAAATAATTTTAAAAGTATGTCTAGTGGTTTTAATTTTTATATTTTTATATATTAAGGATGATATCTATCAAGCAATTAGAAGTAGACTTCCAACGAAAATTAAGACAATATAAAAGCATTTATCAAGATTATATGGTTGAATTAAAAAATGAAATGGGGTCTTATTGGAATACTGAAGAAAATGTAACAATTGCAAATAAAATTTCCCATGCAGAAATTCCTTTTTTAACAAATCCTAATATCAGTAAAGAAGAATGTTTGCATGCTTGTTCAAGTGATAGAAAATGTAAATTTGTTTTATTTTCGGATAGTGGAAATGGTGAATGTGCAGCAAATCAGTGTCTAAAATGGACACAAGATGCTAAGGGTTTAATTCCTATAACAAATGAAAGTAAAACATATAATATATTTGTCGGTAATTCAAATGGACAAAGTAAGATTATTACTCTACCAGCGATGGGGATAAATGTATCTCCAATTCCAACGAATCCGCAAAATCCAATTGAAGATAAAGGAATAAAATTTAAAGTATCAGTTTCAGGAGATAAATTAACAGTAACTCGAACTGATAAAAAGGAAGGTTGGGGTCAAATGTTACAACTTAAAGGTGAAAAAAAAGGAACACCAGGAGTTTTAATGCAAAATAAAGCCTGTTTACCTGGTAAAGGACCAAAAGAAACACGATATGTGTATTCAGGATGGGAAAAACCTACATGGAGTGATCAAGAAAATACATCTTTTATGGGAAATCCTAGTGATGCAGACCCATTAATGTGGAAGGAATTAGGTAATTCGAATAATTTAATGGCTTGCAAAGAAATGTCAATTGATTCTGCAAGAGGCCCATTTTCTTCGGTAGTATTTGTCAGCGAAAATAAAAAATGTTATGGAGGCGTCCCAGAGGCTAATATACAAAATGTAAAAATTAATGGAATTTATAGTTCTGTTCCTCCAACAGGTAGCACAGCATTAGGAGGTAAAAACGCAGTTAAATATGTAGAGCAATTAAAAGAATTAAATACTGAATTAAAAGAGGATCTTTATAAAATGAAACAAGCTTTATCCAAATTACAAGTGAAAGATGCTAAAACTGCTAAAATGATATCCGAAACGAGAGAAAATATTAATACAGATGTTGATAAACTAACAAATGATCGTAAAAAACTTTCAAAATTATCCGATGAACTTTTAAATTTAGATGTTAAATTAGGCATTTTGGATAAAACTGAGACTCGTGAAAAAATGATTTATATGGGGTCTGCCTTTTTATCACTTTTAATTATAGCTTTCGTCATAAGAAAATATTCTTAAGATAATATATATAGATATATGAAATATTCAAATTATTTTGTCAGTGAATCTAAAAATGATGAAAAAGACAATTCTTTAGGGAAAACCTTTTTAGGTGTAACTCAAGATAAATCTAAAAAGGTTATTTTACATCAATACCCATCTTCAGAACTCAGTTTGGGAAATGAATATTTCCAATATAAAAATTATGATGATAAGACTGGATATTTTTTAACGCATCATTTTATTACTGATAGTTCAAGTGAAGAATGTAAGCAGATTTGTATAAATAGAGGTCAAGAATGTAAAGGATTTGTTTATGATAAAGCAAATAATACATGTGCATTAAAAGGACAAATTTACCCAAACACAAAGCGTATCAAAGACGAAGCCAAAGATATTTATACACGAATGCCAAAAATTGCAAATAATGATTCTTGTCCAAAAGGGGTTAAGGCTGTTAGTTCAGAATTTTTGAATAAAAATGGATTAATATCAAACGAGCATATGTCTATGGATTTTCAGTGTGAAACAGAAGCAGGGGTCATGGAAGTTGAACAAGGATTAGAATCTGCTTATAATACATTATCAAAACAAGTATCCAGTTTAAAGGATGAGAATAAAAATATTATGACAGGATTTGAAGAAGTTAAAAAGGAAGTAAAAAATAATATTGGTGACTATAAGACTACTGATAGTAAAATAAAGGCTCTTCTTAAGGAAAATCCTACCGTTAATAAAATGATGAGTGATTCAGAACAACTTGAATCTGTATTTTCTATGCGGAATTCAGCGTATGTTTTAGCTTTAATACTTCTCTCTATCTTTCTTGTAAGAGTATTGAGGAAATAAATAATCTATCTACATTTTATATAGATAGATATGGACCAACAGTTGATAAACTCAATTTCAGAATTGCAAGATAAAGAGAAAACACTTCATGCATCATTTAATTCTAATACACCTGAATTAAAGCGATTATCTTTACAAAAAATGGAAGAGCTTACCAAACTCAGAGTAGATATGTTTAGTGCTCTTAAATCTCAATTCACGGAAGACGTTGCTAACTCAAAAGAGGCGCTAAATGATCAAGTAGCGACTCTCCATATTGTTGAAAATGAATTAAATAAAGCGCAAAGTGAATTGCGAAAATTAAATCAACAATATTTTAATAAAATGCGAATGGTAGAAATATCTACTTATTTTTCAGAAAAATATAGAGCTTATAACGGTTTATTTAAATTAATTTTTATGTGGGGTATTCCTCTCGCTATTTTAGTTTATTTAGGGAGGATTAACCCTATCCCTTCTAACTTTATTTCAAAAGAAAATTCCAACACTATCTTTTTGACGCTTATCTTAGTGGTAGGATTTATAGCTCTATTCAAAATATTGGTATTGGCATATGATTTAAGTTTAAGAAATAATATGAATTTTAATGAATATGATTTTGGTGAAAATTTAGATTTGGATAAAAATATCGATAAATCTGGTCCATTACCTCCTACAGATGGTTGGGGTTTAGTGGCACATGATTTGGATCAATTTAAAAAATTAGCTGAATCTGCAAACTTAGGATGTGTTGATTCATCTTGCTGTTCTGATGGCACTATGTATGATGATGTTAAAAAACGTTGTATACCGGCTATGAAGAAGCATGAAGAAAATACTAAAAAAGCTGGCTTACTTAAAGGCGCTATGTCAAGTGCTCAAGATATGGTGGAACATGCTACGTCTGATTTCACATCCTTTACGAAAGAACATGTTCCTTTTTCGTCTGTTTAGTTAAATAAAATCTAATTAAAGTATAAGTATTATGGGAAATGAGGTATCTCAACCTTTAATTCATCATCAGCACCTTCAAGCACCGGTGTGTGATGCTGAATGTGAAAGACAGAAAAGAATAATCGAGTTGAAATCAAATTATGAAACTGCTATCCGTGATGAAACAAAAGACACAGATGAAGTAAGACTTGCGCGAAAACAATATTATACTTATACATTTGGAGAAGGTGCTTATGATAATTTAGAAGCAAAAGCCTTATCAAAAGTGGCCGATTCAAATATTTCTAAATTGAAAAAAAAGTTTAATGACATAACAGCCGAAATAAAAGAAGAAAAGAAAAATAATAAGAGTTTTAGAATAGCGCTAAAAAATATGGATGAGCTTTTAAAAAAATATCAAGGGTCTAATAATAAAATTGCAGGTTCCTTAGATAATCAAGAAGATATATTAGAAACCTCAAGAAGAAATGTATGGTATACAAATCAACGTATTTCTAAAATGGAATACTATGGGTATTTTTTAAATTTAGTAGTCCGCATACTTCTGTTTATTTCAGTTATTTTCTTTTTGTATGATAAAAAATATGTTTCATTAGGTGTAGTTATACTATTTGCTATCCTTATATCAAGACTCACTTAGAAATTAAATTAAATTAAATTTAATTAAATAATTTTTTAATAGTGAATAAAAATTATTTAATTTATTAATTATCTGATCTTTTAATTTTGCATTTATCGTGCATTTTAAAAGAATTACATTTAAAATTATGGGGAACTATTTGAAGGATACATTTTGCTTTTTTTCCATAAAGGGATTCTGTACATCCACTTTCTTTCTTTTTTCTCTTTTGAGTTTTCCATATTTTTGTTCGTGCTTTTTTTTCAGTTAAACAACGCGCTCTGAAATGTTCATATCGTTCACGAACGTCACAATAGGTAAGTCCCGACTTCTTACCCAACATTTTATTTACAGTTTCATGCAACTGGTAGACATATCGAGAAAATGTATCACGATTTTTTAAATGACAAGATTTAAGTGGACATGTTTTAAAATTATTTTTAATGTTAATTCGGCAGTATTTACACGGTAACGTTTTTTCTAACAACAATATTTGTTCCCTATATGCTTTTTTTTGTTCCTGTGTTGGCTTCCATGGATAATTAAAACTTAATGTATGTAAATAATGCCAAAGACTTGGTCCCCAAACCGCTGTTAACATACCATCTCCACTTATAAAATCTCGTTTTTTAAATGTTCTATTTTTTCTTTGCCTACTTTTTTTTACTGTTTTAACCATTTAAATTATAGTTAGATTTTAAATTTAATTTAAAATGCAAAATCAGCAGATACTGTCATATCACCATTACTCCCAACAGCAGTTACTTTAAAGTTTCCTGTATCATAAACAGCCTCCCATGTATAATCCTCCTCATCGCTAGTTGATGCAAAAGTGTAGGTGGCCAACATCGTATTGGCATCAATTGCCAATCCTAAGTTTAAATTCCCAACAGTTAGGCCTTGAGTTACAAAAGCTGTTTCAATATCTGACCCTCCAGTAGCACCAGTCATTGTATATTTAATTTCAGCATAATAATCATTATTGGGTTTAGGTAATTCTGTAACGACATTTCCAACAGCTTCATCTTGACCACTATAATAATAACCGACTGAAATAGATAGTCCATTATCCACAGTCTTGATACTGCCAGAATCTTCGGTGGCACCGGGCTGAGGAAAGGGATTATAGCTTGAACCACTTAATGATAAATTTCCACCTCCCATGTCATATTTTATAAAAAATGTATCCCCTGCTTGAGCACCAATTGAACTGTCCGTCATAGCCTCAAATGCGGTTGTTTGATTAGATGAACCGGCATTAATTCCTACAGTAAGATCATCTATCGTTGAATAATCTGGGGAATTGGCATAAGTTATCTCTTTACTAAATGAAGAAGCCTCAAAACTTTGATTTCTAGAGATTTGATTTGCTGCCGTTTGAAATGAAGGTAATGAATCTTCATAAATTACCCATTCATTAGTAGGTGTATTAGTTGATTCATCGTAAAAATAATATAAGTGGACCGTTTCATCTTCTGTAACAGAAAAAGTATAGGGGTCTTTATCTGTCGTAAAATTTTCTGCAATTAATCCCGTATCTGCCATCTGGAAAGTGATCCCAACTCTTCCATCAGTATTTTGATCTGAATTATAATAATCGATATACGCTTTGACAGGGAACCAGTAGTCTGTTACCGTGCCACCGTCCTGGGTAAAATTAGTATAACTTAATAAATCATAAGTGTTATTTTTAAAAGAAAGGATAGTTATTTCTGTTATTCCTGTGATTTCTGTTTTAACTTTTTCTAAAAGAACAGTAATTGTAGATCCATCTCTACTAATCATAATTGGATTATTTATATTTGATAAAAATTTAACCGGAACATCAAATAAAGCGGAAAGATTATTTATAACTGAATCAACAGTATCTTGTCCATGTTTTAATAGGTTTTCTCCTCCCATATACCCGTGCACTTTGCAGTAAACACTTATAGTTTCAAAATTACCCTTGACTTCTACCGTTACATTTCCTGAATAAAAATCATATGTGCCATCTGCTGTAGTGCCCGTAACTGTTTTTGATCCTTGATTAGTGTCCCCCGAATAAGTAATTAAATCGGTTTTACCAGCATTAAGAATTGCAATAGGGTGTGCAGCTGGCACCTCCTTAAAAGTATATGTTCCATTATTTAAGACATATTTAACATTCGGGTTATATGTAGTTTTACTATTAAAAACATATTTATTTCCATCGGATGAAACAACAGATACCTTTGATTGTTTAAACATTTGAAGAAATCTTGCATTTGGATTATTTTCGTCAATCATTACCTTTTGTAAAAAAGGAACGACTCTTTTTTGTAAAGTTGGTCCACTTCCGCCCCCCATTTTCTTAAATTATACTATAAATTAAGAAAATAATTTAATTTATTATAAATTCGATATTGCTTCATAATATTCACTATCTGTGTAATAATTTTCTCTTAAAATTAATCGCATATTACCTTTACTATCTCTAAACCACATTTAGGTAGAAGTATATATTTAATTCGTATTCCTTCTTTTAAATTATTTCCCTATTTATATATATCATTAATAAAGGATGTTAGATTTTTTGCAAAGAGCACGCACTTATATGAGCTGGAAGCTTTTTTTTATAATTGTTACAATTGCCATCCTTATTGCCGCAATTGTTTGGGTCTATAATAAATATTTAGTTCCAAAAATGAACCCAACCTATGTGGATAATAAAGAATTTATTGAAGAAGAAGGAGAAGTAAAGGAAGCAGAACTTATGATTTTTACAGTTGATTGGTGTCCTTATTGTAAAAAGGCTATGCCTGTTTGGAAAAAATTTGAGGAAGAATACAATAATAAAACAATTAACGGGTATAAAATTTACTTTAGGACCATTAACTGCACTGATGAAAAAGATCCCGAAGTTAAGGAACTCCTTAACAAATATGATATAGATGGTTACCCTACTATAAAATTGGTTAAAGATGGAGAACCGGTTTTGTATGATGCCAAACCAGAATTTAATACACTTCAACAATTTCTACAAACAGTTTTATCTAATTAATTATCCTTATCTTCTTTGCTTTTATAAATGTAATAAACCGAAGCGTATCTTTTCCCCTCTTTTAGTAAATTCTCCCGTGCTTCTCTCGAATAAATATTTTGTTTAATCGTTTCAAAAGACATTCCTTTGCTATAAATTAATAATTCATTTGGAATCATTATATTATGTTCTTTATGAATAACAATATGTTGAATTAATTTTCTTACTAAAGAAAATATATATTCAGTAACATTTGATCCTGACACAATTCTATCTTGATCGATTTGTTCCTGTTTTAACTTAATTCCAAATACTGTTTCTTTGTCATATTCCTCTCCCATTCTCTCTAAAAAACAGTGAAGTGGATAATTTGCAAAAACTCCTCCATCTAAATAACAACTTTCATTTTCATCATTTATAACTGGTTTAAATAGAGGTGGAATAGCGCAACTCTGATAAACTGCATCAATAACCCGCATATTTGGATGCGTTATGTGGGAAAATGATAAGAGTTCTAATTGGTTGAGCTCTGTTACATAAATGTAGAAATCTGTTTGCGTTTTTTCATATAGTTCTTCTAGGGTTATTGTCATCTCGTAGCCACATGACTTAACTATAGGACGTAATATCTCTTCCATCGTTTTAATACTGAATAAACCTTTCTCTTTAAAAGTTTGAAATATAATTTCAGGGGTTATATCAAAAACCTTTTCCCAAGGCCTATTTAGAAGGTAATTTTCGAGTTCATCACCATCCATGCCTATTAAAAAAACAAAACCTAATATTGATCCCGCTGAAGTAGCATCAATACTTGAAATTTTGTCAAAATCTAAGTAATTCTGTTTTTGTAAATAATTAATAGCTCCGCACATCGAAATAATATTATGCCCACCTCCTGATAAAACAAGGTGTTCTATAGATTTCATTTATAACTACATATTAGTTATCATTTAATATGTAATTATTATTAAAAAGTATTCTCTCTTTATTTTACTTAGATCATTATGTCAAATATATTTAATTTGGGTGATATGGATAATTTTACTGAACAAATAGATTTAGATGAGCTATATGATAAAAAGAGAGAATACGATTTAGCTAAACTTGATATATTTAATAAGTTATTAAATAGGATCCATCAAAAAATTAAGATGACCTCTCGGCAGCGTATAGATGAACAATTTTGTTGGTTTGTTGTGCCCGAAATGATGATTGGAATTCCACGATATAACCACGCTGAATGTGTAGCTTATTTAGTTGATAAATTACAATCAAATGGGTTTTATGTTAAATATACCCATCCTAATTTGTTATTGATATCGTGGAAACACTGGATACCAGGCTATGTAAGAACAGAAATAAAAAAGAAAATGAATCTTGCTATAGATGGGTATGGAAATGTGATTCCTGATAAGAATAAAGAGGAAACAAATGAACCTCCTCGCTTACTAATGAATTCTAGTTCTAAACTCACAAATAACACACAAAACGAAGACGCTGTGGATAAGAAAAAAATTGGAATTTATAGTCTGGATTTATTTAAAAATCTCAAAGATTAAACAATATTCGGTTGTTGTATTTCATTTTCAAGTGCATCGATTTTTTTTTGCATATTCATTTTAATTTGTTCTTGAACTATTTTTTCAAATATTTCAAGGCCTTTAATAAAATCTAACTCGCAAGAAGTATAGAGTTTAATAATCAGTTCTTGTGTTTGTCTTACCATTTGATTTAAAAGTTCGTCATTTAATGACGGATTAATAGTAATTTCTGGTTTTTTTGTTTGGGGATTAACTGCAAACACAAAGAGTTTATCCAGTATAGCAATTAAGGCATTTTTATTCTTTTCAGCATTTTGCATAGTTTCTTTTATATGCTTAGCATAGCTAACAAACAGTTTTTGTTTTTCTGTCCCTTCGTATTCTTGCATAAACTGATTATCCGGTTCTGCTTTACATCCATTCATAGACTTAAAATCTCTTAGTGGTATATCTGCAAATGATTGCACACTATCAGGCATATTTTCTTTTCCAGTAAAACTTTTATATAAAATTGTTAGGTCTTTGCGATATTCAGCGCGCATTTCATCGCTCATTCCTGTGAATTTTCCATTTTGATAATCATAGACATCATTGTAAAGTCTTTCTAATTGATTCATACCTGGTTCATCGGCAAGAGTTTTTATAATAAGTTTTTGTTGTTTTTCTGTAGCTGGAATATCTGTATTTAAATCACAAAAGTTAGGTTTTATTTTAATCGGTTGAGAGGGATCTTTCATAGATAAGTCTTCACCGTTTACTAAAGCTTCAATTCTTTCACTACAAAGATTTACTTTATTAATTTTCACATCAACACCCTTAGGTATTTTATTTTTTTCACTAAAAGGCACTACTTTTCGTGTTCCAAACTCATCTTTATAAGAATAGGTGGGATTAATAGTTGCTACAATTGCTGAAAATATATGAGCAACCTTTACATAATATTTTGCTATTCCAATACACATTCTTTTCTTTGAAACTGGATTTTTAACATCTATTCTAGATAAATCTCCTTTATTTAAGTATAATAGATTATCATTTGCCATATCATTTATTTCAACACCTTGTTTAATTTTTTGAGCTAAATATGTGACGTCCATTTTTGTTAAATATTTATTTAATACATCACTTGTGACAACTATTAGTTTGTCACAGTAAGCTGGATCTTTTAATAATTCTAAATCTTCAAAACTTTGTGTTAATATATAGTTTGTAGCAATAAAATTAATTATTTCATTTAATGACTTTCCTTTCTCTTTTGTTGGATCCCCCTTTCCTTGAGTATTTCCCATATATAATTAATATTTATTAAAAAATTGATATAAAAACATTTAAAATAGATAAAGTAATCTGATGGCTTCATCTCCTCAAAAACATCGATTTACGGTTAGTGACAAAAGAAAATTATGGAAACAATTTGAACAAGAAGTTGGTGACAAAAATATAGATTGTATTTATAATAAAGATGGAGATAGAGATGCCTGTGATTTGTGTGGTTTTCCACTACTATTAAATGATGTTCATTATTTGACTTGTTCAAATACTAAATGTGGAATAATGTATAAGGACAGATTAGATTTTAATGCTGAGTGGCGTTATTATGGAGCGGATGATAATAATTCTTCTGACCCAACACGATGTGGATTACCTGTAAATCCTCTTCTACAACAATCTTCATTTGGATGTAAGGTAATGTGCACTTTTAAATCTAATTATGAAATGCAAAAGATTAGAAGATATACAGAATGGCAAGCTATGCCTTACAAAGAAAAATCACAATATGATGAATTCCAACGTATTTCAGCGATGGCAAACGAGGCAGGAATTCCTAAGATAATTATTGATGAAGCTATGCGTTATCACAAAAAGGTTTCAGAGCAAAAGACATTTAGGGGACTAAACCGAGATGGAATAATTGCAGCTTCTATTTATATTGCATGTCGTGTAAATCATAATCCAAGAACTGCTAAAGAAATAGCTACTATGTTTCACTTGGATGATGCAAGTGCAACAAAAGGCTGCAAAAACGCCACATTAATTATTAATGAAATGGAGTCAGAAATGACGAATGGAGATAAAACGGCTTTATGTAGAACAAAACCTGAATCATTTATTAATAGATATTGCAGTAAACTTAATATGAATCCAGAGCTTACTAAATTGTGTTTATTTATTTCAGTTAAGATTGACAAAAATAATTGGATAGCAGAAAATACACCACATGCAATTGCTGCCGGTATCATTTACTTTATTTCAAACGTATTTAAGCTTAATATTTCCAAACAAGATGTAAATAGAATAAGTAGTATAAGTGAAGTTACAATTAACAAATGTTTCAAAAAATTAAGTGACAAGAAGAAAGAATTAGTTCCGTCAGTAATTGCAAAAAAATATGGAGTTATATAAAAAAAATGAGTTTTAAACCAACAAATAAAGTTCCAAGTTTAGTATTTATAATTCCATATCGTGATAGACCTGAGCAAAAATTTGTTTTTGAAAAGTATATGAACTACATCTTGGAAGATTATAAAAAAAGTGATTATGCAATTTTTTTTGTTGAACAAAAAGATGAAAGACCCTTTAATAGAGGAGCACTTAAAAATATAGGATTTTTAGCTTTAAAAAAAAAATATCCAAACCATTACCAAAAAATTACATTTGTTTTTAATGATATTGATACATTTCCTTACAAAAAGGGAATATTAAACTATAAAACAGAACAAGGGAAAATAAAACATTTTTTTGGGTTTGAATATACTTTAGGAGGAATATTTTCAATCACAGGAGCTGATTTTGAAAAAATTGGGGGATTTCCTAATTTTTGGACATGGGGATATGAGGATAATATTATTTATAATAAAGCGGTTAAAATATCTGATATACATGTGGATCGATCTGTCTTTTTTAAGGTTTTCGATCATAATATTGTTCATATGACAGATAGTTTAAAACGCACAATAAATGTTAAACAACTTACTTCAAGAGATATGCAAGCAGAGTTGTATAATAATCTAACTAGTGTAAATAATATAAAACATTCATTTATTGCCAATAAAATTGTTGTTTCTTGCTTTGATATTAATCTTCCCTATACAGAAAATATCCAAATTCGTAATATAAATATTACAGATGATCCAAGGAATATTCAAAAGATGAAACTTCGTATTCACAATAATCAAAAAGGAATATCACGTAATATGAATTTTTTTAATTAAAAACGTATCTATTTTTTTACGTTCTTGATTAGCCTTTTCTGCTACTTTTTTTTTTAAAGCCTTTATATCATATTTACTTGTATCGTAACGTGGTGGTCCTCCTGAATTGATACAATAATGATTTTCTAATTTAATTATTCTAGAAGGTGCATAAACCAAATTAATCCAGTCATCGCATCCCCAATTAAAAATATACTCAGGGAAAAGATAATTAAAAATTTGAAAATGTGTTCTAGAAACCATTACTTGCGTTAGTAAAGAAGGATGTTCATTTTTTGGACCACAAATTGCGACATCATCAAAGGATTGAATTGATAGAATACTTTTTTCAACCCATCCTGATGTTTTGAATAGTATGTCATCTCCACACTGATAAAAATAATTTATAAAATGAGAAGTATCACATAATGCTTCTTTATATAGAATATTCCACATACGCGTTAAATGTCCTTTTCTAATTTCAGATGAAAACTCAATAAATCTAAATATAAATCTAGGAAATAATTGACAAAAACGTTTTTGATGTTTTTTATTTGAATAAAAAATATCATCGTGATCGTGACCGATTAAAATAATAAATTGGTAATTTTTTTCGGGAGTAAAGCTAGAAAGTGTATTTTTAAAAAGAATTGTATCTTCTACTTTATTCCATAAAGGATTACCTTTACATGGTATCAGAAAGGCTATCTTCATTATAAGGGGTATAACAAAAAGATTTTATATGCATATTTGGATATATTTCTTTTTTAATCTTTTTAAATAAATTTACACTATGAGTATCGTAATTGGGTCTAATTAATAAATATGTAAAGCCTGGCATTTGTGGAATAGGATCTCCAATTTTAGTCTCATACACAGTTTTACTATTTACAAGTAACTTAATATTGTTTTCTTTCCACTCAAGTGTATAATTATTGTAATTTTTAATTGAAAATGAATTATCTTTTGTTTTAATCTTTATTGGTATCATTAGTTCTTTTTTTTCAGTTTCAGATGAGGATGATTTGATAAAAAGAGAAACACTAGTATTAGATTTACTTGAAAACCCTAATGCTATTTCCTCCCAGAAACCTAAATTAGGATGATGAGGATCCTTTTTTGGTAGCAACATAGAAAATGTAATAAAACTTTGACAGTTTTCTTGTAAATCTGATCTTGCTCTAACTTTATATGTTCCATGAAATACTCTATGTTCTGATCTAAGTCCTCCAGCTTTAAACGTAAGATTCCATTTTGGTAATTCTAATTTATTATATTTTATTCCTGTGGATCTACTACCTAATTTAAATTTTTTTTTATTGCATTTTTTACATTTAATTATTTCATTATATTCTTCACAATTACATGTTTCCGTTATTTCGTTAAAAAGATCTTTGTTTCCTTTTATATATTTAAAATAATTAACCCCATGAATTCTATCAATAATTAATTCAACTCTCTCTTTTTTTTCATTTATTTTTACAAGTGAATGATCAAATTCATAAGCTCTATGGCTATCAAGTTGATGTTGCAAACTCCCTGTTTTTTCTTTTTGAAAATTCCATTTAGATTTTTGTTTAATAATTGATGTTATAGGCTTCACATCCTTTATCATTTTATTTTTAATAGTCATCTTTTGACTTGTATTTTTTTCTACCTTATCAACTTTTTCTTCCGGTTTATCTTTTTTATTTGGAATTGATGACTGTTGAACAACATTTTCTAATTTTGGCTTTTGTAAATTAAATTTGTTAAGGTCAATTGAGTTTAAAAGGTTTTCAGGTATTAATTTTGATTGTGGTAATTCATTACAAATTGGTTGGAACCCTTTATTAGAACGTAATTGATTTTCTATTTCAGGATCTGAATTAAGTTTTAACTTTGAGTTTAGACTTTTTTCTAGTTCTAGACTTGAAGGAAATCCTGTCTTATGATCATTTTTTTGGTTTGGTTCATCATGAATATCAAAAGGTAATTTTTGTTGTATTTTACTCATATCGGGTAATATATTTAATATTTTTGTTAACTTATCATCTGATTGTGAATGAGCGAAACTATTAATCATAGAGGGGTATTTGGTTGATAATTCTTTATAAGCCATATAATAGATTATTAAGAATTAAAAACTTCCATTAAACGAAAACGCATCTTTTTTCTCAGATTTTGTTGCTAAAGCATATTCTCCAACACGTTTTTCAAAAAAATTTGTTTTTCCCTCTAAACTTATTAATTCCATAAATGAGAAAGGATTTGGACTTTTATAATATTTTTCATATCCTAATTGGACTAACAAACGATCTGCAACAAACTCAATATATTGTTTCATTAATTTACTATTCATTCCAATTAGTCGACAAGGAAGTGCATCTGTAATAAAACTCTGTTCAATTGTAACTGCTTCGGTTATTATTTCATAAATTCTTTCTTGAGAAAGCTTATTTTCCAATTTGTTATAAAGTAATACAGCAAATTCAGTATGTAATGCCTCATCACGACTTATTAATTCATTTGAAAAGGTAAGTCCTGGCATTAAACCTCGTTTTTTTAACCAATAAATAGAACAAAATGCTCCACTAAAAAATATTCCTTCAACTGCTGCAAACGCAACTAGTCTTTCAGCAAAAGAATCTCTTTCACTATCCATCCATTTCATAGCCCATGATGCTTTATCTCGAATACATTTAAAATTGTCAACTGCCTTAAAAAGAACATCTTTTTGTTCTTTGGATTTTATATATGTCTCAATTAATAAACTATACATCTCTGAGTGAATATTTTCCATAGCTATTTGAAAACCATAAAACGCACGAACTTCACTATTTTTTACATCATCCATAAACCTAACTGCTAGATTTTCCAAAACTATTCCATCGGAAGCTGCAAAAAATGCTAAAATCATCGAAACAAAATGTTTTTCATCATGTGTTAAGCTGTCCCAATCTTTTAAATCTTTAGATAAATCCACTTCTTCTGCTCTCCAGAAAGATTCAAGTGCTTTTTTATACATTGACCAAACGTCATCATATTTAATTGGAAACATAACAAACCTATTATCGTCTTGAAGTAAAGGCTCGGTGCTATTGTTGGGAACCATCCTAAATATTATTAGGTTTAGATTTTATATTTTTTCAATAATTATATTATAGGACCCAAAAATGTCGTTTAATGAAATTGACCAGATTAAAACTATACTGGAGAATGAAATTTTAGACAAAAAAAACCAATTAGTAAGTGACCTTGAGGAGTTAGAAGATGAACGAGAAGAAGCAAATTTTTTAAATAGTATTGCGGAAGATTACAAAAGGTATAATCAATTTATTATTGAACAGAAGCAAAAACAGGTAAACGAAATGATGAAAATTTTAGATTATTTAGACGAATTGATAGAAACTCAAGCAGTAACTAAATATACTTTAAATCATACAAAAAATGAGCAGAAAAGGGTTTTAAAAGAGATCAAGTCCTTACAGCAAGAAATGGATTCAATTGTTGTATAAATTAATTAGGTTAATTATTTTATCTCTCTTTATTCATTATGGCAATCATTTACAAAATGTCAGATGTCTTTTCATTATCAGACGATTTTAAAGAAAAATTTGATGTTCTTTGTTCTATTCGCGAGGGTGAAAAATTAATAATCCATGAAGATAAATTATGTAAAGATGAATCGCTTTATTTAACTCAGTCGGTAACGCGTTGGTGGAATCAACAAAATAGGTATGATATAGTTCAGTTACTAGAAAAAGAGATGGAAGCTTATTTAAGTTTTTTAAAGTTTGTTTATGGAGCGCATAAAAGTTCAAAAACAGCGCCTAGAGAGAGAAAACAATTACTAAATATATACAAAAGCCATAAATCATTTATTTCCCATATCGTTACAGGATTAGGTTGTATGTCAATAACATACAGCAATACTGCTGATATACATAATCGTTTGGCTCAATTAATTAGAGATTTGCAATACTTACCTTAATTTTTTTTTATTTTTATATAATATAAATGGGAAAAGGACCAGGACCATCCGCTTTAGAGCAACTTTTTGTTGTAAACAACTCGGAAACAGAAAGCCAGCCATTTAAGTCTACCCTAACAAGGTTTAATATTAAGACACATACAGCTACAACCCCTATTGAGAGAAGTTATTTAAGATCGATAACAGACTGGCGGTCGGGCACGCCGGTAGCAGTGTATAAAGGTAAAGTTTATGTAGCAAATTCGGGGGGATCCAATTTATCGGAGGACGCTGGCTCAACAGTAGAAGTATTCAACGCCAATACTTTAGAATTAGAACAAACATGGAAGACCAGTCAATTAGCCCCCGTTGCTGTTGCTGCCTATAAGGATAATATATATGTTACATGTGCGGTTAAAAGGGAAGGTGAAGAAGGGATAAATGGAAATGCAGTAGATGTATTTCCAATAGATAGACAAGAAAATAAAGATGGTCCAGGCAAAAGTTGGCAAACAAGTCAATTCTTTCCCTTCGGTGTTGCTGCCTATGAGGATAAAATATATGTTACCTGTGGAATAGATAGTCAGGAGGGAGATGAGTCTCCCGGATATGCGGTAGATGTGTTTCCGGTTGATGCCGATAATAATTCAAAACCAGAAAAAAGTTGGGTAACCAGTCAATTCGGCCCCGTTGGTGTTGCTGCCTATGAGGAAAATATATATGTTACCTGTTCAAGGAAGGAAGATAACCTTCCCGGAAATGCGGTAGATGTGTTTCCGGTTGATGCCGATAATAATTCAAGTCCAGAAAAAAGTTGGGTAACCAGTCAATTAGGCCCCTCTGGTGTTGCTGCCTATGAGAAAAATATATATGTTACCTGTTTAAGAGCTTCCGATGAGGAGCCGGGAAATCAGGTAGATGTGTTTCATGTGGATACAGGCCATACAGAAGGTCCAGGCAAAAGTTGGGTAACCAGTCAATTAGCCCCCGTTGATGTTGCTGCCTATGAGGAAAATATATATGTTACCTGTCCAATAGCTCCCGGTTTTAAGGATGGAAATCAGGTAAATATCTTTCCTGTTGATGCCGAAACAGGAGCTGTACCGTCGGAAATTTGGACAACTGATTATGGTCCAGGTGGTATCGCTGCATACAATTCCCTTCACCCAGAAGGAAATCTATACATAGATTCCTCTGGATCAAACGTGGTTTAATTAAATTAGACGAATTAATTAATTTTCTCATTCTATAATAAGTATCTATTATGGCATGTGCATCTTCTACTGCCCCAATTAATATATCTTCATCGGGAAAAGTTGATGACTGTTCACTCAAATGTCAATTTAAATATAATTATCCTCGTAGTCCAGCCACCACAATTACTAACAACGGTAATTATTTAGGATTAAGTTATGATAAAGTAACTGTGAATTATAATGATAATGATTTACGAGTTCAAGACATACGTATCTATATTCCTTCTCTTCATACATTTAACGGAAACCGAGCAGATGGGGAAATGCTAATACGCCATGTTGGTATGGGAGTCAGTTTACTTGTCTGTATACCAATAGTAATTTCCTCAAATAAAAACGATGCTCAAAAAACACTTAGTTTCTTAGTAAATACGGCTTCAAAGCGAACGCCTAATGTAGGAGAAAGTGTTGTTATTTCTGCAAACGATTTTACATTAAATAGTTTTATTCCTAAACGAAAACCCTTTTATTCCTATTCAGGCACTTTACCTTACGCTCCATGTAATGGCGATCATCAATATGTCGTTTTTATGCCAGAAACCTCTCCTGTTTTTATTTCTTCATCTGATATGGGCACTCTTAAAAAAATATTGATGGCCCATGACTCTTCTATAAAACCAGCTGGCCAGTATTTTGTTAATCAAAAAGGAGCTATCTTTACCGATCCTAATTCCGACGAAGGAGATGATGAAATTTACATCGAATGTCACCCTACAGGAGCAGGAGGCGAGCCAATTCCAGTTCCTAACGATAATACAGATAAAGGGGATATGATTAATTTTGATAACCCGATCGTTATTATTATATTGGGAATAATTGGAGGTTCTTTTTTAATTTATATTTTAAGTGTTATTATATCTCTAATTAGATCAGCATGGGCTAACAGAAGAGGGCCAGCGGCACCTGTAGATTTAGATCCATGAACTAGGGAATAAATTATAAATTTAATTTAATTTAAATTAATTTAATTTAATTTATAATTCAGAAGCATTCATATCGCTATCAAGAACTGGTTTGTAGGAAGCGGCTGTTGTGCTTGGATGTAAAACCCAAGGAGCCATCTTTTTAACAACCTGCTCTTCAAGTGTTACTGGGAACTGATTTTCAGCATTTAATTGAGGATCTCGGTGATCTTTTGGTAACATACGCTCAGGGCCACGCACGTGTGTTTTTGTAGATCTTTCATAAAGTTCATAAGCAGCTATTAAATAAATAACTGTAACTACAGGATTAGCGTGTCTTGCTAAAACGATTACTGAAGCTAAAAGGACAAAAAGACCAATTGGTGTGGTAACAACACCAGCAAAATCATGTGGAGGTGATACATCTCCTAAAATATATAAAACTCCAACAACAGCAACAACGAGTTGAGGTAAATTTCTTCGAGTGAAAAGTTTTTGAATATCGTTAAACATTTTTTATTTATACTATATGTAAATAAAAAATTAAATTGATATGAATTCTATTTATGTATAATTAGTAAGGATGAGCGACCCTAATTGTGAAAATTATTTGGGAAAAAAAGGATATACGATTAAGAAATCATCTATAAGTGTAGACGAACAACAGAATATTAGACAAAAACTAAAGGTCCGTCCCTATGTTCCTAATTCCCCTGTTAAAGGAGATGAATTTGAGATATACCGAGAATCAAATTCAAAACTTTATATTCCTAGATATTTTGGCATACAGTGCTATGGACAACCTAAAGAATGCAAACTGAAAGAACCAGAATCAATTGATCTTAATTTTGCTGGTGATTTAAGAGATTACCAAACAAAAATAGTAAATACATTTATGAAAAATGCACCCAACGGGGGAGGTTTACTTGAAATTCCTTGTGGTCGAGGAAAAACAGTAATGGCACTAAAAATCCTAGCTAATCTAGGTGTTAAAACATTAGTAATTGTTCACAAAGGATTTTTGCTTAATCAGTGGGTTGAGAGAATCGAACAATTCTTGCCTGGCGCCAAGGTGGGAAAAATACAAGGTCAAGTAATGGATATTGAAGGAAAAGACATAGTAATTGGAATGCTTCAATCTTTATCGATGAAAGATTACCCTGATTCTATATTTGAAAGTTTTGGACTTACGATTGTTGATGAAGTTCATCATATTGCAGCTGAAGTATTTGTAAGGTCACTATTTAAAATTGTCACCAAATATATGCTTGGTTTATCTGCCACGATGCAAAGAAAGGATGGACTGTCTAAAGTTTTCAAAATGTTTTTAGGCGAGGTGATTTACAAAGAAAAACCAAATATGGAGCATAATGTATTAGTGCGGGCTATAGAATTTCAAAGCAGTGATGAAGAATTTAATGAGATTGTTTATGATTTCAGAGGAAATCCACAATATAGCACGATGATTTCTAAACTTTGTAATTTCCATGATAGAAGTAATTTTATTTTAAAGGTCCTTAAAACTACCTTTCAACAAGATCCTTCACAACAAATTATTATTCTCGCGCATAATAAAAATTTATTGACCTATTTATTTAAAGCAATTGAAGAAGATGGCTATGCCACAGTTGGATATTATGTAGGAGGTATGAAAGAAAAAGCATTAAAAGAGAGCGAAAGTAAAAATATTATAATTGCTACTTATTCTATGGCTGCCGAAGCCCTTGATATAAAAACTCTTACTACACTATTAATGGCTACACCTAAAACAGATGTTGTTCAGTCAGTAGGGAGAATTTTGAGAACAAAACATGCACAACCGGTTGTAATTGATATCATCGATAAACATGACTTATTTCAACGCCAGTGGAATAAACGCAAAATCTATTATCATAAACAGAATTATGATATTTTGAAAACAACGAATAGAGGATATGAACAAGAGGAAGAATGGGAAAAAATAGAAAAAAGAAAAAAGACTGATGAAGATAAGCCTTTAATTGGAAAATGTTTGATTAAAATTAAAAAATAAAATTGATTAAGATTTTTAAATATTTTACTCCTATAAATTATTACACGATGCCAGAGTTTTACCAAGAAGATAAATTTTTCATCACTCTTATTTACATTATTAAAGAGGCAAATGACATTCTACGCAGGGAGCGAAGTCCAACTATGATGATTAAAGAAAAGGTAGATTCAAATGGGAGAAAATCCAAAGTAACGTCTGGCGATTTGAAAGCGAATGAATTTATTATGAATCGTCTTTCCAAATTGAATCAAGAGCTAGCTGATGATTCGGTTGGATTTTATAATATTATTAGCGAGGAAATTGCAGAAGTTCCATATAATGAAAGAAATACGCCTCTAATTGATGGTAGTTGGTGTGTAGACCCACTTGACGGAACCGCAGATTATTGTAATTTTGAACTTGAAAATCCCTCTTATACATGTAATATTGGACTGATTGTGGGCGGAGACCCAGTATTTGGAATTGTAAGTGTTCCGGAAACAGGTGTTATTTACTATGGAATAAAGGGAGTTGGAAGCTTTAAAATTGACGACGAAGAAAAACTTCTAGATGAAGTGGATAAAAAATATCCAGGTAACAAGATTCAAATTAATAGCAATAAAGATTTGAAAGCTGACGGAGTTCGTGTTGCAGCCTCCGCTTCCCATTTGAATCATGAAACCAAAGCATTTATTGACTCTAAACTAAACAATCAAGTGTGTAAATATTATGCAAGTAGTCTTAAACTTTGTGCAGTTGCTGAAGGAGAGGTGGATATTTATCCAAGATGTGGTCCTACATATGAATGGGATACTTGTGCAGCAGATGCGGTGGTTAGATATGCAGGGGGAGGTGTATATATTTATGATCCTTCTCTAGAATTGCATGAATATTCTGAAATGTTGAAATATAATAAACCTTATCTACTTAATCCACATTTTGTGGTATTTTAATGAAATAAATATAAAAATAAAATTTTTTTATTCAATAATAGATTAATGGATTACGAAATTCTGGAAAAATCTATAAAACGCGCAATTAATGGAGGGCAAGCTGGGTTTGTAGCGATGAGCGGACAGGTCTTTTCTATGATGTGGATTAGAACAATTATAAATCATCAATATCGAAATGGTGGATCTTTTCTCTCTACCGCCAAAAATTTATACAAGGAAGGCGGAATTCCACGATTTTACAGAGGTTTACCATTCGCCCTTGTTCAAGCTCCTTTGTCAAGATTTGGAGACACTGCTATGAATATGGGTATGATGTCTTTACTTGAAGATACAAATTTGGGGACCGCTGAAAAAACATTTGCAGGTTCAATAGGAGCAGGAATTTGGCGTATATCTATATTGCCAGTTGATACATGTAAATCAATCTTGCAAGTTAATGGCAAGGATGGCTTAAAACAATTACATTTAAAAATTAGGCATAATGGACCAAGTGTTTTATACCATGGTGCCTTAGCAAGCGGTGTTTCTACAACGGTCGGTCATTTTCCATGGTTTTTTACATATAATTATCTAAATGAAAAATTTCCGCGTCATGAAAATGCTACTCATCTAGAAAAACTTACACGAAGTGCTGCTATAGGCTTTTCTTCTTCAAGCGTTTCTGATATCTCTTCCAATATGTTTAGAGTAATTAAAATTAATCGTCAAACAAATACAAAAACACAAAGCTATTCCGAGTTGATGAGAGAAATAGTAGGAAAGGAAGGTGTCATAGGATTAATGACACGAGGTTTATCAACAAAAATATTAGCAAATGGGATTCAGGGTATGGTATTTACTATATTATTTGATTACTTAAAAAATTGAAATGTTATTAGAGTAAATTAATTACTATACTTTTATAATAAAACGATGAGTTTTTCAGGTTCGAACAACCCAGCTACAACTACATCATTTGAAGTTTCTGATTATATTACTATTTCTGATCCACATGAAGGGGATCAACTAGGAATTGGAAGAATTGTAGGAACAAATAATTTGTTTTTAGAAAGGTTTACTTATGTGTCTGGAAAAAGTGAATTATATAATAATATGGGTCTCCTTAAAAAAAAACAAATTGAAGCAATAATTATGGATCAGGGATGGATTGATTTGTCATCAGATGAATCTATTCCACTTGAAACGAGATATATGGACTTAATTAAAAAAAAATATAAAGGATTTGTAACAATTCGAAGAAAATTGCATCCGATTGTGAAAGGATTTATTGAACCTTTATCAGTTAAAGATGGAGGATATGGATATGATCAATCAGAATATCGAGAAGAATATTATAAAAAACGTTTGGGAGATCGATATTATCTTCATGAGTTCGGAGAAGATTATTACTAAACTATACTATTCATTTTCCGAAATAAACTCCGC
>Ga0208547_1000458_pt1 | contig 23485 bp, 28 predicted proteins | sample DEB08_DNA_5_FD_185501 | JGI IMG/M metagenome (GOLD analysis project Ga0208547, IMG submission 185501) | Aqueous microbial communities from the Delaware River and Bay under freshwater to marine salinity gradient to study organic matter... | ecosystem: Environmental > Aquatic > Marine > Coastal ...
AGACGTGGTGGGGATCTATAATGTAAATGAAGGAACGTTTACGACAGTAGAGACAGGACTGACTGGACTTAATAAGTTTACCGGCACTGGGGCTGTGGTGGGGTCCAAGGTGGTCTTCACACCCAGACACGCAGACGTGGTGGGGATCTATAATGTAAATGAAGGAACGTTTACGACAGTAGAGACAGGACTGACTGGAATTAATAAGTTTTTTGAATCCGGGGTTGTGGTGGGGTCCAAGGTGGTTTTCACACCCTATTTTGCAGACGCGGTGGGGATCTACAATGTAAATGAAGGAACGTTTACGACAGTAGACACAGGACTGACTGGAGAGTTTAAGTTTTTTGGTTCCGTGGCTGTGGTGGGGTCCAAGGTGGTCTTCACACCCTTTAACGCAGACGTGGTGGGGATCTACGATGTGGATACAGAAACGTTTACAACAGTAGAAACAGGACTGACTGGAGATGGTAAGTTTTCTGGTTCCGGGGCTGTGGTGGGATCCAAGGTGATTTTCACACCCAGACACGCAGACGTGGTGGGGATCTACGATGTGGCTGCAGGAACGTTTACGACAGTAGACACAGGACTGATTGGTGAGTCTAAGTTTATTGATTCCGGAACTATTATAGAAAAAGTATTATAAAATACTAAATGTGTAACAATGATAATTATATTAAAAAAAATATAATTATGTAGTGAAATTCTATAGAATAAATAATATATTCAGTAATGCATTACAATGAATTATTATCTCCATTGATAATGTCACTAAAATCAGTAAAAGAGGAACTAAATGCTTTGAAAAATAAATAAAAATATAGCAAATTATAAAAGAGAATGGCGTTGATTAATAGGTAAAAGGTGTAATATGATATTTGGATCATCACATTATATAATGTTAATAAATAAGAAATGAGTGAAGAGTGAAAAAAATTGAAATACTTTACAGAGGAAAGAGTAAAATAAAAAAAGAAGCGTGAAATCCCAAAAGAATAATGAATGCGTTTTCAAACGTAAGTTCAGTTTCAGGCGAACTGGAGAAAGAAATGCCATTGTGCGAAGAAAGCGCATTTGGATACGATACGAGTGAATTGCTGGAAAAACTGGAGAAGGATGAAGACTTCAAAAGCGTGTTCTTCAAACAACTATCAGTGGTGATGAATGTAGTGAAAGAACACAAGAAAATGGAAAAGAAAAAGAAAGATGAAGCAAAAGCGAAAGTGCAAGCAGAGAAGGATGCCTTGAAGAAAGAACATCTACTAAGTCAAGCAAATAAGCTGCGAGAGAAAGGGGAAAAGATCCCAGAAGAAAGTGTGTTGGCATCAAAGAGCGTATCAGAGTTGTCAATGTGGATGAAATGTCAAAAAGATGCCTTGAAGAAAGAAAAGGCAGAAGTGAAGGCGGTTCGTGAAGCAGCGAAGAAAGAAAAAGCGGCGGCGAAAGAAGAAAAAGCGGCGGCAAAAGCAGTTCGTGAAAGAGAACAAAAAGAAAAACAGCTTTCCCAAATAAAAAAGATGGAAGAGAAAGTGGAATATGTGGTGGATTACGAAGAAGAAAAGATGAGTTGCAAAGAAGTGAAGGAGCTGTTTACACGACTGAAGATGTTGATCCAAATGAAAGAATACAGAGAGAACGTGAAAAACATGCCAGACTACGAAGAGGAGAGCGTGTCGGGAGAAGCATTGAAAGAGATGCATGGAAGAGGTAAGTTGTTGAATCAACTGTCAAAGTTAGGTGAAATTGCGGACTATGAATGTGAAATGAGTGCGGAAGAGATCAAGAATAAAATAAAGGAGAAAAGGGAATAAAAAAATAAAAAAATAAAAAAAAGAGATGGTGTGTGTGGTGTAGAATAGTTTTTTATTGAGAAAAGAACTTAAAGAGAGTGTGATAGTATAAGGTGTGATGATAAGCATACAGCGATATACTGATTTCCATTAAAAGGAGTTATGCGAAAGCATTCGTGGGTTCGAATCCCACCGCACCTATATAAGGGTGCGTGGCCGAGTGGTCGAAGGCGACTATATCAAAAAAGTGCTTACAGCAAAAATCTTCGTGGCCGAATGGCTAAGGCGTATTGCTTCTAACAATAAGATTGCGGGTTCGAGTCCCGTCGAAGATATGGTGAAAGAATACATACAGCAATAAAAAATTTTGACTTTTATTCAAAAAAAATGTATTCAGTAGAGTATTCCACAAAAAGACTCGTTGGCGGAGTGGTCTAACGCGATAGTTTCAAGCTCTATTCTCAAATGAGGCACAGGTTCGAATCCTGTACGAGTCATGGTGATAGATATGATCCATTACAGCAATAAAAATATATATTTTTGACTTTCAATCAAAACGATTTCGGTTCGATTCCGAAGGGTCGTATTGTTTGCGACCGCTGGAGCTGGATAAATAATTGGATCAAGCAATAAAAGGCCCCCTTAGCTCAGTCGGCAGAGCGTCTGACTTTTAATCAGAAGGCCGTGGGTTCGAACCCCACAGGGGGTATTGTCGTTGGGTCAGACGTAAAATGACATCCATGGGATATAAATATATCCATTTTTTGCCGCTATAGTCTAATGGTTATGATACTCGACTTTCACTCGAGAGGCCGGGGTTCAATTCCCCGTAGCGGTTTCATGTGTGGAGACCCCACTTTAAGGGTAAACCCTTAACAACCCATGTGGGGAGACCCCACACCCCCTTTTATGTGGTGAGATACCACAAAGAATACGTACAGCAATAAAAAATTTGACTTTTATTCAAAAAAATGTATTCAGCAAAAAAGAACCGTTGGCGGAGTGGTCTAACGCGGTAGACTTAAGATCTACTCTCTTAGGAGGCGCAGGTTCGAACCCTGCACGGTTCATAACTATACCGAACAGCAAGAAAAATATTTAAACCAGACTTTCAATCTGACTATTCGATTTATTTTAATAATGTTGAGAATTATTATTCAGTGAATATTCCGTAAATCGACGTGTAATGCACGTAATATAAATCGGTATTAGCAATAAAAAATATGAATCAGTAAAGATTGATATTTTTACATTTTATGTAAGATATTGAAATACTTATTTAAGTAACTCATTTCTCTCTATAATCCTTTTCAAAATGTTTTTGATTTTAGAATTCATAGTTTAAGTTTTTGAATTTATAGTTTTTGATTTTAGATTTTTGAATTTATAATTTAAGTTTTTGATTGGAAACGAAGAGAGAAACATAGGTAAAATATTTTTGTAACCGATTTCTGTGTTTTGTAACCGATTTCTGTGTTTTGTAACCGATTTCTGTGTTTTGTAACCGATTTCTGCGTTCGCATATGTTTCTCTCTACATTAAAGAATAAAAAGGACTGTAATCATAATGACAATGATAAAAAAGAAATTAGGATTATAGATGATAGAGTTTAAATTTTGAATCGAGAGAGAGAAAAATAATCATAATATAATTATTATATTAATTCCGTGTAAATTCATTATCTTGCATATACCAAAATCGACCATATTTTTTTTCTGCTTCCTTCTCTCGTAATCGTTTCTTCTGTAAGGGGGATAGAACTTCTTCTAACTCATCATCACTCGAATCATAATAAACACACTTATCAGGTGAATCAATAATATCATATAGTTCAGTATGAGTTAAATCGGTATTATTATGTGGAACGGATGGTTTATGTTGGAGCCACTCTCTCAAAGCAGATTCACCATAACATTGTTTATCGATACACATAGGATTATCATTATATTTAATGGCTTGAAGTGAAATAGGGTCGTTTTTACCAACACAATTACTACATTTATATCTTCCTCGTTCAACACATGTCTCACTATCACCACCTCTTAACTTTGTTCTTTTTTGATTTCGCACAGTTTTCTTTCTTTGATTTCGCATAGTTTTCTTTCTTTGATTTCGCACCGTTTTCTTTCTTTGATTTCGCACAGTTTTCTTTCTTTGATTTCGCACCGTTTTCTTTCTTTGATTTCGCACCGTTTTCTTTCTTTGTTTTCGCATACTTTTAGATAAAACCATTATATATTAAGATATCATTTTAGTTGAAATGAAATACTTATTTCTCTCTACAAACGAAAACTGAAAGGTCAAATCCATTTCTAAAACCAAAAAGTAAAATTACGAAAATGAGAAATAGGTATCTAGATTATATTCGAAAACAGAGAGAGAAAAGTATTGGTTAGATAGTTATTACTATAATATAATCGAAACATATCGATTTTTGTAACTCATTTCTGCTTTTTGTAACTCATTTCTCTCTAACAACTATATCCCGGAAATACTTGGATGGAAGTATACCCTTTTTATTACCAGTAGTGAGGACAACTTTATTTTGTGAGAGAACAAATTCATAGCCGTCACATAAAGCAGTATATATATCTATGAAAATGAGAACCTCACATGATTTTCGCATCCCACTTATGACTAGATGAGATTCAGGAACATCAATCGCAAAATGAATATGCGTGCGTCCCATTTTAGATAAGCCCCCACTCTCTAAGATAGAAGGAAGCGTTTCATTGTAGGTTCCATGAACGATGGTATCAGGATTGATATGTAACTTTTGCAGGGTGCTTTCAGTGATGAGCTTTGAACCGAATAACTGAACTTTGTATGAATGACCTTGGGTTGCACACACCCGCTCAATACCTTCATCATCACTATAGATAGCAAATCTCTTTTTAGGACACGAAGAAACAATATAACGAATATGATTACTGGCGATATTATATTTAGTAAAGTCCTTCAAAGATACTATAGTATCTATTGGAATCCCACCGTATCTATCATAATCAATACCTTTTTTTGGTGCTTGATGGCGAAGTAAAGAGGTAAGTTCTCGTGAAAGTAAATTTTTTTGTGTCTGCATGATTTCACTATAACTATCAGATTTTAAATAATTCTTAAAAATATTCAATTTATTGTCAGTATCTAGATATGTAGGTATGGTGTTTTCCCATTAAATTGAATATTTTTATTAGATTTATAGAGAAACAGTATTCGCGGATTCATAGTCCAATATGGATATTGATTATAGAATTGTTATCCATTTTGTCTCCAAAACATTCACAAAGAGAGATATAGACACAGTCTTCAAAAAAATCGATCTGGGTAATATTAAATGTATTGAAATGTATCCCAACCAAGAAGACAATGAAGAAGGATGGAAGGTGATTATTCATTATAATACGTGGAATGAAAGTGTCATTGGTGAGGTGGTGCGTGGAAGACTAAATAAAGGAGAAATACTAAAGATAGTCTATAATAAGCCATTGTATTGGAAATTTTCAAAACTGAAACCATTAGAATCTACTCTGAAACCAATAGAATGTGACCTTAAATCAATCGAATGTGACCTTAAACCAATCGATTGTGACCTTAAATCATTAGAATGTGATCCGTATATCGACTTCACGTATTATGAACTCGAAACGTGATTAGATTATTAATCAGTGTATTATTAATTCTTTTAACATAAAAAAATCATATTTAATCATATTTAATCATATTCTACTCGTTTCTTTTTTTTGTGGTTTTATTTCGTAAATATCACCTTGAATTTCTGATTTTCTTTAGTCTGCAATTGGACCCCCCAGCCTTTTATGAGTTCTGTATTCCACCAAACAACTCTGCCATCACCATAATTATCAAAGGCATAAATGCTATCATTTGATTCGGAAACAAACGACACGCTATCTAAATTGCCTTCATCATTGAAATAGTATTTTATATGGAAGTTAGAGTTCTCTTTTGGTGAACACAGAACCATTGTGATTTGTTTAGCTATTTCAGGTGTTCCTAAAAACTTATACTCAATGCTATCATTGTCGGCATCACGAACGAGTCTATAAAAGAGTCGTTGGTCTGCAGGAGAACAGGTTTCGTTCAAGTAAAAGGTCGTCGCGTTCTCCTTTGAATTCACCATCTGCAGAGTGTTGTCATTGAGATTATGTCTGAGATAGCGTCCGCCATTCATGAAAAGCACCTGAGAGGTTTCATAGGTTCCAGCAGAGTATTCTAGCCAGGAAGTAGACTCGGTCATCTTGAATATAACATACAATAAATAACATAAAGTATTTTAATTTTTGATATAAGATATCGGATATTTTTGAAACTCATTTCTCTCTACGAACAAAAATAAAAGGGGATATGAAATCTAAAACCCAAAAAAAACATATGAAAATGGATATTAGGTATCTAGGTTTTAGTTGAGAAACAGAGAGAGAAAAAGGGTGTAAATAATGGAACTAAAAGTATATCATTTATATTTTAAATCATTAACAGTGTGTATATGCGTTATTGATAAACAACTTTGAATTTCTGATTTGGTTTAGTCTGAACTTCAACCCCCCAACCTTGTATGGTTTCTGTATACCACCAAACAACTCTGCCATCACCATAATTATCAAATGCATAAATGGAATGACCTGACATGGTAATAAATGACACGCTATCTAATTCATCTTCATCATTTAATTCGTATTTTATATTGAAATTAGAGTTCTCTTTTGATGAACACAAAACCATTGTGATTTGTTTGCCCTTTTGAGGGGTTCCTAAAAACTTATACTCATCAATAATATCACTATTATCATCGTGAACGAGATAATATCTCAGTCGTTGGTCTGCTGGAGAGCATCTTTTCATGATATAAAATGATGTTGCGTTCTCCTTTGAATCCACCATTTCCAGTGTGTTGTCATTGGAATTGTGTTTGAGATAGCGATTACCATTCATCAAAAAGACCAGTGAGGTTTCGCAGGTTCCAGCAGCGTATTCTTCCCAGGTGGTAGAGTGCGACATGTTAAATATAATATGATATATTTATGAAAAGTATTTCAATTTTTTCTTGTCTACACCGGTATCCTATAGTGTTTTTTTTTGTAACCGATTTCTGCTTTTTGTAACCGATTTCTATGTAAAATGCCCTCCAATCAGAACACTTGTATGTTTAAATAAGACAATATATATATAAATATATTACCACCATAAAGGGTTTAAAGACTAGCCAAGATGATAGAGTGGTGTGATAGTATCACACAGACATCTCACAGCTATACTTCCCAAACTTTTAAGATTTTGTATATGGATGTCAGCAATTATTAAATATTAAATATATTAGTGTTTGTGGTCGAAACACGTTCTGAAACAGTTTTCAGATTTAAGACCAACCATGACGATGGACCTTTAAATTATGACGTGATATTAGGTTCGTATCACAACTTGTTTGAAGAGTAAGAAAATAACGTGGACTTATAATTTAAGTAGTTGAAGTGTATCAGTGCACGGATACCTTCAATGGACGATTATCTGTTCTATTTTTCAGAAACACAAACAGGTCATATTAGAACCCGATACCATGACGATGGTGCCCCAACAATATTTTTTTACAATTACGCACGCACGCACACGAAAGGAAGCAGATTGGCGCAGTGGAAGCGTGCTGGACTCATAACCCAGAGGTCGGTGGATCGAAACCACTATCTGCTAAAATAAAGTATCGAACAGCAATAACACCCGCAACCAAACTTTTATTTTGATTTCGCGATCACAACGATACTAGCAAGAGTCATAGGGAAATACATTTCCCTATAAAGCTCCCATAGCTCAGTTGGTTAGAGCGCCGTGCTTATAGTTTCAACTATACTTATAGGGATGTAAATATCCCTAGTTTTGCACGTACACATGTATGGTATATCAGTTACGCGGAGGCCGCGGGTTCGAGCCCCGCTGGGAGTATCTGCCCTGGTGGTGTAGTGGTAACATTGTTGCCTTCCAAGCAATAGCCTCGGGTTCGATTCCCGGCTGGGGCACCATTGACTCGCTGTAGCTCAGTTGGCAGAGCGTCCGATTGTAGTTGTTTATAAAATTCGGATGGTCCCTGGTTCGAATCCGGGTGGCGAGAGTTTTTAAGTTTTTAATAGCATACAATTCAAAAACTTAAATTTCATTAAAATCATGTATTTGTATTATTTTTGTCATTTCTTCCACTGTCACAATAGTCACTACAACATAAATAAAACATCTCCTCGGTAACATCACATTTTATTCTTTTTTTGAATGTTTCACCTAAACGCATATGATGTCCGCATTTATATATATTCATTCCTATTGCTACTAGACCTACACCCCCCTAGCCTATATGATATTCGTTTTCCATATTCTATATTATCGTTTTCAATTGAAAAAGTAATACCATGCTTGTGTGTAACTATAAACCCCTTAAACATCTCATACTTTTGTAAATTCTCTAAAAATAATGGATTTAATCCATCATCATCATCTAAACGCATAGTGCAATAATTACTTTTATCTTCTTTATCTGGTGAAAAAATAAACTCTTCAAAGGAGTCAATAAATTTACATCGTATTTGTGAATGCTTTTTTGTTATTGTAAGTAATTCTTCTGGTAAAAACGAGCTTGCATAAATATACCAAATCCAATTTTTATTTGTTTGATTTAATACACTTGGTAATGTCATCTTTTCAAATACTTTAAATTTAAATATTCAAACGTTTTGAAGAAAACAACTTCGATTTATATCTATCACGATTTTTACATTCAGTAATCTTAAATGCCTTATGTTTAAAATCATAAATGCTAAAACGGGTTATTATATACGTTTTCATTATAAAAAAAATATATATATAACTATATTTTTTCATACGAATTCAGTAAGGTGGAGGCGGATTCCAAACTTCGGGTGTAGTAATAGGACCCATTTCAGTATAGGGTGGCGGTATCTCTAGTTTGGGTGGCACAAAAATGATAGTTTGGATCCCTGTCAAAAGTTCCAGAATATCGTAATCGCTGCTCGTCATTATATTCATTTTTATATACAGTTATTTATTTTTATATAGTTCAATTTTTGCTCCTTTTATAACTAATCTTGAATTTTATCATTTTGTTTAGCAAGAAGTGCCTCCTTTGCTCTTACATGTTTTGATGAATAACACGTGCGTTCATTATTTTTGCCCTTTTGCTTTTTTCTCTCTTTGTTTTGTTTTCGACCACCTCCTCCCTTCTTCTTCGTTGTTAGTTTAAAATCATCTGAATATGATTTCCCCATACTCTTTATCACTATGTATATAGAGAGAAAATACAACAGCTTTCAATTTTTATCTGTATTCAATATAAGTTATTTATTGGTGTAAAATGCAAAAAATTGAAATAACTTATCTAATTAGTGATGGAAATATCTAACCCCCACAATCACAACCAACATGGAAAACTTCAGCAACCATCGCCCATGCTCCATCTGTATTCTATACGCGTTCAAGAACATCACACGTGGATTCGTGGAAAGTGTATTCAGAACAGTCAACGTCGGAAGAATCAGCAACATTGAGATGATTCCTAAAGTAAATCAAAAGGGTCCATACTGGCAGATTCTCGTTCATTTCAGTTTCTTGCACCAACACTACGAAGCTCTTGAATTTCGCAAGAGACTCGATGAAGGTAAAGAAATGAGGATTGTTTATGACAATCCATGGTTCTGGAAGATCGTGAAAGCGCCAGTGCCTCACCGCGGTCCAGGTGGTCGCATTCGCATGGTTCCCTTCATCGACTTTTCATTCAATCCTGTTTCACATAACCTAGAATCAGGTGAAGTGATAGCACGTCCAGAGCGTTGCAATGCTATTAGCACACCTGATGGCAGTTGTCATACGCCTATCACACAGAAGGAGTAGTTAGCAACAACGCATAATAACGATGAAGATTAACTAGAATATTATAGTGATAAAAAAAATGTAGGTCGTCGTTGGGTCAGACGTTAAATGACATCCTTGGGGTGTGGGGTCTCCCCACAAATGACATCCATAGGGGTGTGGGGTTTCCCCACAAATGACATCCATAGGGGTGTGGGGTTTCCCCACAAATGACATCCAAATCGCCCCCTTAGCTCAGTCGGCAGAGCATCTGACTTTTAATCAGAGGGTCGTGGGTTCGAACCCCACAGGGGGTATTGTCGTTGGGTCAGACGTAAAATGAGCCTATCGCAATAGACATTAATCAATTACACGATGTATTGGTATGAAAAATATACCGAACAGCAAGAACAAATCTATAAAATCAGATTTTCACTCTGACATATTCGGTTCATTGTGAACCGACGTGTGTAAAGCACGTAAAAAACCACGGTATTCGCAAATCATTCCAACAAACATTCTGTATGTTCTAGTGGTGAGGATGGTACTCCTTTGTTGGGTATTCAGTCCGGGTTCGATTCCCGGTACGGGATGTGTTTGGAATTAACATACATACATACATCTACATCAATCTTAAAGACCTATCGCGATTTTTTTTATATTTCTTTGAAAAAAGAAATATAACCGATTTCTTCATTTTGTAACTCATTTCTGCCTTATTTTGATAACACAATGTATTAGATTTATCACTAATTTATCCCCTTTTATGATCTGTGAATAGTGATTTTTATCATTTAAATGTAAGATTCGCCAGTAATACAATAAATCCCTAACTAAATCCCTAACTAAATCCCTAACTAAATCCCTAACTAAATCCCTAACTAAATCCTTAACTAAATCCTTAACTAAATCCCTAACTAAATCCTTAACTAAATCCTTAACTAAATCCTTAACTAAATCCCTAACTAAATCCTTAACTAAATCCCTAACTAAATCCTTAACTAAATCCTTAACTAAATCCCTAACTAAATCCCTAACTATTCATCAAAAAAATTGAATACTTTTTGATGAAAATCAAAAACCACAAAAATCAGCAATGAGTGAGGTTATTGTAAATCATAAGAAACAAAGCAAACGCAAGGAATACAACCTTTGGTTAATCTTCATATGTGTTCTATGGGTTGTATTCGCCACCCTCCTAATTTTCACAGGATTACAAATGTGGTTCTATGGACCTCAAGAACACACTTGCCAAATCCAAAAAATCACTTACCCTCAGGAAATACCTAGCAACATATCGTCCTCCAATTGGGAGAGTTGCAGTTGCGGTAGAATATGCCAGTCTTGGATCCCCTGTATCAGTCTGTATGCCAACGTCATTGACGACCCTCAAAATGAACTCTTCCTCGTAAAGGAAAGCGTCAAATATAAAAATGAAAAATGCACTTTTATCGACCACACCACTTGTTCTGAATCCAGAGACTTCAATACTGTTTTAATGCAAGTAAATAAAACCATTATACCCTATAAAAATCTAACCACCACATGCTACTGGGATGGTGAAAGCGACTACGTCTATCTCTCTTACACATTAAAATACAAGTATATGGCTTTTATCTTTATCGCATTTTCACTTCTCTGTATTACAGGATGTTTCTTTAGAACACTCTGTAAACGACCCATTGTATCTAAAACCCATCCCACCCATAGTGTGTATGATATCGATATTGACAACGTATGATATCGATATCGATATTGACAACGTATGATATTGGTCTCAAAAAATTGAAATACTTTAATCATATTATATCAAATCAACTCAACCCAACACAACGCAAGAGACATGTTCGAAACCAAACTTCAAGCCACTCCTGGAATCTATATTCCCCACCTCTTTCTTAACATGACTCCTGAAAAACTAACTCTCATCATCAGAGAACTCAATGTATTCAAAGAATCCCAGTTAGATTTCAACGTGAGAGAAAATACCATCACTGGAAAAAAATACTACTCTGTGTTTATTCACATTGCCGAATGGTTCGCCAACCCAACCGCGCAAAGAATGCGACAAAAACTCATGAACGATGAAGATGTAAAAGTCGTTTTCAACAACCCTTGGTATTTTATCTGCAAACGCAAACACGAGCTCCACGAGCTCCACGAACTCCAACAAGCCCAACAAGCCCAACATACTCAATCATCACCCACCACCACTAGTATCATTGCCCCAGCACCCCGTAATATAAAAGGGGTCAGCCGAACCCCCTCACCGTGTAATTAAATACCATTAAATACCATTAAATACCATTAAATACCATTAAATACCATTAAATACGATAAAATACCATAAAATTATCGTATTTTTTTTTATAAAAATGAAGATTAAATAATGAACTATGAAGAAAAAGTAAAGCAAAATAAAAAATCAACACCCACACCCACTCCCACACCCACATTAACATCTCTGGTCGAAACAGAACTCCCCGAATTATGTCAATATATCATTTATAAAAAGCTCCATAAAATGCATATGAAGAACCTATGTCGCGAAATCGAACACAATGTGGTATGGGTAAGACTGCGTTCAGGTAACAATTATCGATACCAATTTTTAACATCCACACAACAAAACTACCCTGTATGGAATGAATAACATTCTAATTAAAGAGTATAAACCATTTAGTTAGAAAAATCTCATTACATTATACACTAAAAACTATACACATATGATTATAATAAAACACCCCTCTCCTCTCTCTCCTCTCTCATCAACACTTCTCTTCGTATCCATTATTATTATTCTCATTGGAGTTCCAATTTACTGTATCTGTTCCTGTTCTTATAAAAGGCAAAGAAATGCCTACAACCCAATAACCGATTTATAAGAATTATAATCGACTATTCCTCCAATATTTTCACCAAATCATTTATATAGTAATCACATTTATGGTCGTTACATGCGTTATATCCCACGCCAAAATAACTCAACAATGTATTTTTAAAAAATCGCCAAAATCGCCACGCATTTATTTCATTCTGAATAACGTCCTGATTTAGCCATTGTAACCCCTTAACATGTTTAAAACGTAACTGAGTTGGCAGACACGGTATCGGATCATTATCATTCACATATCGCAAACTCGTCTTTATTTTATTATCAAAATACTTGACAAATGTATCATCTCCCACCCGAGGCGAACCAAACGTCACACACGCAATAGTTTTCTCGGGATACTGAAATGAATAATAGAGAGAACCAATAGTTGCCAAAGCACCCCCCAATGAATGTCCACAAAAGATAATCGAATCATTCTCTTTCACTGATTCATCCAAATACTTATTCACCGAAAAAAATTGGTCTGAAAATCCAGAATGAATCTGAGGCCACCATTTTTCCGATACATGTGCCAACGGCATTTTTTTCCGTGCTATACTCAAGTCAGTAAATACATCCTCACGCGATGATGTGCCACGAAATGCAATGACTAAAACATCAGTCTCATGCTTACAAACCAAAACCTCACAATCCTCATCAGTCTTGTGTAGCACAGGACACTCTTTAACAGCATTAAACACACACACATTGTCCTCCTTATGATAAGGTCTATTTATACGATATAACTCCTCTATTTTCTCTCTTGGTTGATAACACAACGACGACAACCGCGCCAAATCCAGTATCATCTTTTTTCCCAAAGACACCATTATATATATTATCTATATTGTATATTTCTAGATAAAATAATCAATTAGAATACAATATTTGATTAATATTTCTTAACGATAATGCTATGTTGTTGGTATTGTGACCGTCGGTATTGTGACCGTCGGTATTGTGACCGTCGGTATTGTGACCGTCGGTATTGTGACTATTGGTATCATTATAAGTCCTATCCAATATATTAATAAGCCCATCAATGGTATTATCAATATTATTTAGAGCTGTAATTGTAGGACCTTCAATGTCATCATCGTCGTCTGTTCCTAATTCGTATTCATCAACAAAATCTCTCCATTCCGTAACTCTTTCTGGTTCATCACCACCATCACCACCATGATTATTATGTGTATTTGCATTCACATCATCATCAAATGATAAATCAGGAATCAGTTCTTCCCGACAAAGCGGGCAGCTAGTAGAAGACATTCTCATATTTATAAAAATACAAGTGGCATGAAAGGTATGTCCGCATTCAGTGACCGTATAGTTTTTTTCACCAATAACATCGAGACACACAGGACATTCGTTCCTTCGTGAAACTTCACTCATTTTGATATAAATATAATATTTACATTAAAGTATTTCAATTTTTATAGCAACATACAGCACCATTATTCGGTCGTTTTCTCTCTACCATCCCCTCGCCACACGGCGGATCAGGATTACGTTTAGTGCACTTCTTTACAGTGCCTTTCTTAGCACTAACCTTCTTTACCGTGCCTTTCTTAGCACTAACCTTCTTTACAGTGCCTTTCTTAGCACTAACCTTCTTTACAGTGCCTTTATAGCAACACACTGCTCCATTATTCGGTCGCTTTCTCTCTACCATCCCCTCACCACATGGCGGTTCAGGATTGCGTTTCGTACATTCGCCTTTATCTTTACCAACAACATGATCCACTTTCTTCGTCTTCGTCTTCGCCATCGTCTGCGTCATCGTCATCGTCTTCGTCTTCGTCTTCGTCATCGTCTTCGCCATCGTCTTCGTCATCGTCTTCGTTTTTTTATCCTTAATTTGTTTAGCTGAAATATTATACGTTAGTCCATTATCTCCAATCACCTTAATATTTTTCCCCTGTTTATTCCTTTTATCAATAGAGTCAATGACACCAGTAATATGATTATCAATTACAGTAGTAATATTCTTAATTTTAATTAAATCTTTACCTTTAAAGACTATCACATCACCAACCTTAAAATTATCACTATTTATCGTAGGTCGGAACACCACAAGTTTATCATCACTACTTTCTCGACCCACTTTCTCAACAATATGGCTAGGTGATACATACAAGGATCGCCCCTTGTTATCTCCATCCATAATGACAAGACCAATCATATTTCCCTTCTTTTTCCGACGATTAATTATATCAATAACAGCCAAGAATTGTTTTTTTTTAGTATGTCCTTTAAAACGCACCTCTGTAATAACTAAATCCCCCTCTTTCAACTCATCTAGTGTGAATACATGTCTATCCAGATCTTTCACAACCATACCATGTAACAAATTATGTGTAAATTTCGTATGCCCGAATACATTAAACAAAATACTCATAAACGTTTTGCTGTGACCGTTACTCGGACGCGTGACTCCACTCCAATCCCCTGCTCCATCATTATTACTTCGCATACTATCGCACATACAAAAAACAATCGCATGCACCAGTTCATGCTCCATAATCAAAATAAAACACCGCAAAATTGAAGAGCATGGAACATCGTCCACGCCTCGATCTCGCAAATTCACATCATTAAACGAGTTAATAAAGACTTTACTCATCATTTTAATCGCAATCCGACGACACAGACCCCGCGCACTGTTTCTTTCAGTTCTAAATTGGCACTTCCCTGCCACCCGCGTACATCTATTTTCAATACACGACGACACCACACAGTTGTTTGCTACAAACGCTGTCATCAATTTATTCTCGAAAAACAGCTCATCCATCTTTTCAATAATACGAATCATCACATTATCGGTCATCACTGATTTAATATTCGCAACCGTCACCCGTTTCCCCACCAATCGTTCCACATACTCAATTACTTTTTCTCTCTTTGATTCTATCTCCTCCAGTGTATACCGTGGTTTCTTTTCGGCAAAGTAAAAACAAAACTCATCCATTCTAATATACAATGCTAAAACTATTTTAAGAGAGAACCAATATAAATGCTATATACGGAGCAACTATGGGAAAGATTGCAGTTGGAATTGATCTTGGGACCACCTACAGTGCCGTCGGTGTCTACAAAAACGGAAAAGTCGAAATAATCGCAAATAATCAAGGTAATCGCACCACTCCTTCATATGTTGCTTTTACCGAACACGAGCGCCTCATTGGAGACGCAGCCAAAAACCAAGTTTCACTCAATACTGCTAATACGGTATTTGACGCCAAGCGTCTCATCGGAAAAAAGTTCAATGATCCCAGCGTCCAGAGCGACATAAAACACTACTCTTTTACCGTAAAGCCTGACACATCGAGCAGTTCCCAAAAGTGTCTCATTGAAGTCACTGTTAATGGTGAAAAAAAGACCCTCCATCCCGAGGAAATCTCCGCGATGGTTCTCACCGAGATGACCAATATCGCCTCTTCCTATCTAGGCGAAGAAGTGAAAGATGTGGTAGTAACTGTTCCTGCCTATTTCAACGACAGCCAACGCCAAGCAACCAAAGATGCAGCAGTCATCGCTGGACTCAACGTCCTTCGCATCATCAACGAACCCACCGCTGCCTCACTGGCCTACGGTCTCGACAAAAAGCAATCCAACCAGAACGTCATGATCTTTGATTGTGGTGGCGGCACATTCGATCTTTCCATCCTGAATATCGACGACGGTATTTTCGAAGTGCTCTCAACAGCTGGTAACACCCATCTCGGTGGCGAGGATTTCGACAACCGAATGGTCGACCACTTCGTTCAGGAGTTCAAACGCAAACACAAGCTCGACCTCAAGAGTAATCCACGTTCACTCCGTCGTCTCCGCACCGCATGTGAACGTGCCAAACGCACCCTAAGCAGCAGTGCAACTGCCTCTATTGAACTCGACTCTATCATGGAAGGCATCGATTACTACACCTCTATCACTCGGGCAAAGTTCGACAGTCTCTGCGATGATCTTTTCCGCAGCTGTATCCGCCCCATCGACAAACTGCTCGCCGACGCCAAGCTCGACAAATCTAGAATCGACGAGATTGTAATGGTAGGCGGTTCGACCCGCATCCCCCGCATCCAGAAACTCTTGTCAGACTACTTCAACGGTAAGGAACTCAACAAGTCGGTCAACCCCGACGAGGCAGTGGCCTATGGTGCAGCCATCCAGGCAGCGGTCCTCTCAGGCAACGAAGACGAGAAAATCGGCGAAATGCTACTCATCGATGTCGCCCCCCTCAGTCTCGGTCTCGAGACCGCTGGCGGAATTATGACCAAGATCATTCCACGAAACACCACCATCCCCACAAAGAAAAGCGAAACATTCTCCACCTACGCCGATAATCAACCAGGGGTATCCATCCAAATCTTTGAAGGCGAACGCGAGTTCACAAAGGACAACAATCTTCTCGGCAAATTCGAACTGACAGGCATTCCACCTGCCCCCCGCGGTGTCCCCCAAATCGAAATCACTTATGATATCGATGCCAACGGTATTCTCAACGTCAGTGCGGAAGAAAAGGGAACGGGTAAGAGTCAACACATCACCATCACCAACGACAAGGGACGACTATCGCAAGCGGATATCGATCAAATGGTCGCCGACGCCGAACGCTACAAAGAAGAAGACGCAAAAGCCAAAGCACGCGTCGAAGCAAAAAATCAACTGGAAGCCCAGTGTTATCAAGTGAAGAATTCGCTAGAAGAACCCAACCTCAAGGACAAGTTCAGCGAAGAAAACCGCACTGTAATTTCGGCACTAGTCACCGAAACACTCGAAGCATGTGAGAACCCTGATCTTAAGACCGAAGATTACGTCAGTCTCAAGAGCAAACTCGAAGAAACGGTCAATCCTATAATGCAGAACATCTATACCGAAGCATCAGCTAACAAAACTCCAGGACCCTCTGCCGAACCCACCATCGAAGAAGTGGACTAATGAAATCAAATCAAATCAAATCAAATCAAATAAAATAATGCGTCAATCCTCCAAATTTAATAATTGAATAAAAAATGACAGCACCAAATAAATAGACAATCGTCGCTTTCCCTATAGACGTCCACAACGATGAATCTTCAGGTGTATTTCGAATAAAATAACTTAATGCAAATGTGGTGGTCCCCAACAAGAGCAATCCAAAGGTAGTGCTGACAAGAAACTTCGATAGATAAAGATTATCCTTTTTATTTTGTTTCATAAAAAAAAGCGACGGTAAAAGATTACTAGGGTACGACCAAAATAGCGCACCAGCCAATGGATTTAAAAAATTCCCCAAAACACTAGTTCCAACTACGACAGTGCCTCCCATTAAAAAATTCATCAAAATCCCTGTAATTTCAGCTGATTTCATTTTATATATATATATAGCATCCGATATTATATATATATATATAGCACCTCACAGATCTAGATAAAAAAATAATCTGTCATTCCCTCAAACCAAATAACCAAATACAACATCGCAACACAAATTAAATAGACCACAGTTGCCTTTCCAATAGATATCCAAAGCGATGAACCCTCGGGTGAATTCTTAATAAAGTGTCTCAACGCAAAGGTTGTAGTGCCAAGTAAAAGCGAGCCAAAACTGATACTCTCTAAAAAATTCGTTAAGTAGAGATCATCCTTATTATGATGTCTCATAAAAAAAAGCGTCGGTAAGAGATTATTGGGATACGCCCAAAATAGCGCACCAGCAAGAGGAGTAAAAAAATTCCCTAAAATACTAGCCCCAACCACCCCTATTCCACCAACCAAAAAGTTAATAAATAACTCCATAAACTTAACAGTTTTCATTATATATACTCGAGATACTATTTATCTTTTTTATCTGAATTCAAAAACTTAATATCTTTCGAAGAGCAATCAAGTAGTGTAAATAATTCATAAATTTTTTTGCATGGTGGATGTCCGTTGTAATTCTTGTGAATACAACTGTATGCTGCTTCACGCAAAACATCACAGTAGTCACGATTCTCTCTTTTAGGAAAAAAATAATTAACTAATTCTAGCGTATTATTCAAAAAAACCGTCATATTTCTATATATAAATTCAATTATTTTAAATAATTATTCAATATATATATAGAGAATGATTTGTGGCTGGACCTGTTTTGTAGCATTCATGTTTATCATCGGCAATATTGTTTTTACCTATCTTATGAACCAACATCAAGTAGTGGCTCAATATGAGGAATCACTCGACGATACCCAAAAGAAAATGTATCAAAAAATTGTAAATGAGCGAAGAAATCTCAGCATCCAGGGATATGCTTTAGGTATTTCAATGAGTATCGGATTTTTACTGGGACGTCACTTTTTGCTTAAGAACAACAAATCACTACTTTCTTCCTCAATAAGCAGTCTCTGTGTTACCGCTTCAATCACTTTTATCGTGCAATATTTTTACTATATCCTGTCCCCTAAAAGTGACTGGATGCTAAACCACATCACAACCGAAGAGCAAAAAATTCTTTGGGTCAAAGTATACCGCGCCTACTCACACAATTACCACGCTTCACTCCTCATCGGACTCATCGGTGCTGGATTACTGGGTTACGCTGTATGCTAATATGCATCACGTATTTATACTATTCGCTAAACTAGTATACGCTTTCTTAGGCGGTTCCCACCCATAAGGTGGGGTTTCCTCTTTTGCAATATAATTAATCTCATGAACTACATCTACAAAATCAAATAAAGAACGTATCCCAATAACAAAAAAATTGGGTGCTATGAATGGATTTAAATGATTCACATAAAATGAACCATATTTCTCATTCGGGTATTTACCATGAACGTCCGCCAACGAAATATCGGCACCCCAATAATAAAGTGTCCTAATCATAACTGGATCATTACTCCACAATGAAGCACACATCATCGGAGTAATCACATTTTTATCAATGGTTGACACAAGTGGATAATTTATAAATAATTCAGTGGCATACTGTCCGAATTTGAGATAATGATCGTTCAAAAAACGATTAACCGAACCTACACTCCTAAACATAATAAGATAGTGCAAATAGTAAGCATATTTTTCGAAAAGGTTATTCGAAAACTTATGATCGAGAAAATACGATAACTTGCTTCCTTCGGAAAAAACATGGGTCGCCCCTGTTCCCTGAATCCGTGTATCATTTATCAATGTTTTTTTAACATCTGTTAATGTGATAACTCTATTATTAATTGACATATTTTCACGATTTTTCCTAGTTTCATGTATTCTATCCATATGTGTATCTAATTATTAATATCTAGATTTTATTTTTTATTTTATTTAATATTATCAATATCAATATCAATATCAATATATGTTAATTTTAGCTAAAAAAGGATTTAAATAAATACCATGAGAATACAGTGTGTTGGTAGCACCACACTAAGGAACATAACAGCATAAATAAATCTTATAAATATATAAGTTCCTAGCAACTAAATAATTGAGCGACGACGACGAGAACGAGGGACGACGACGACGACAACGAGAACGAGGGACGAGAACGAGGGACGACGACGAGAACGAGGGACGACGACCAAAAGGTACGTAGTAGATAGTAGATAAAGGTAGATACAAAGAGATATCTAACCAAAACTAACTAAAATATTATGTTGGATCGGACGAAGGAACGAAGAATTTTTGCTTGCATAGCTCAGTTGGTTAGAGCGTCCGACTGTTAATCGGGAGGTCGTAGGTTCGAACCCTACTGCGAGCGTATCTTCATTTTCCTAATAGTAAATAAATTTGAAATACTTATTTACTATTACACAAGTTTACGTGATCACAAGTTTACGTGATCACAAGTTTACGTGATCTCAAGTTTACGTGATCTCAAGTTTTAAACGATTATCCAGATGTGCTTTTTTTATATCATCCTTACTTTGTCCTTCATACAAAACTCCATGATAGTTTTTTAAAATACTCTGAACCAGAGATTCTCCATTTATATTCTCGATATCTCCTAAAATACGACCAAACTTATCAGTCTCTTTTCCATTGTTCCGACTCTTTATAACCAAAAAAAATAAACCATGGTCGCCATGACACTCGCGATCACCCCTACCACACCAGTTCTTAACAAACATTTTTGCTAATATTCCATATTTCTTTTCTTCCTCATCACTTGTGCGAGATTCTGGTGTGTCTATTCCCTCAAGACGCAAACGTCTATTTTTAAGAACAACCCCAAAGCCTAAATAAATATCAATATCCATCGAATCCCCATCAATCACTCTATTAATAATAATATCATATTTCCCGTTCATGTATATATACACTACTTTAAATCGTAGATACAGTCATTCGTGTTTCTGGATGATAGGTAGTGACAGTTTCCTCACAGCATTTACCCTCATCACAGCATTTACCCTCCTCACAGCATTTACCCTCCTCACAGCATTTACCCTCCTCACAGCATTTACCCTCATCACAGCATTTACCCTCCTCACAGCATTTACCCTCCTCACAGCATTTACCCTCCTCACAGCATTTACCCTCCTCACAGCATTTACCCTCCTCACAACATTTACCCTCATCACAGCATTTACCCTCCTCACAGCATTTACCCTCCTCACAGCATTTACCCTCCTCACACTTAACAACTCGTTCACTTCTCTCTCGCTCCTCATCCTCACTATTCTTCTTCCTTCCCAAATGGGAAAAACATCCAGCTAAACATAAATATAGTTTATTCCTGGTCTTACGATTCAATTCAAATTTTCCCTTTGATGCATCAACAATAAGATCAATCGTCACCTCCAATGTTCCACCATCAATAAGGCACTTCAAAACCCCCTTTTTCTCATCATCAAGTATCAATGACTCATTTACAACAAGCCCCAATGCCTTCAATGCCATTTGTTTTTTTTCCAAACCAGTAATACTTTTTGATTTCACTCGTTCAACCGCCTCAATAATGACAGGCACTGCTTTCACCAATGTTTCTTCTGAAACAATTTCTATTTTTTTTGCTTCAAGAGCATTTCGCGCGTTAATTAAAACTGCCTCAAGCAATTCATTTTTAAGATCCATCTTTATATACTAAAAAAACATAATATTTAGATTAAGTATAATGTATCGACGCCCACCATCCCCCCATCCCAACAAATTAGGAACTATTTTAGAAGACAGTGAATCATCATCATCATCAACACTCACCTTTACCTCTACAACTAATGAAAAATCTAACGATTTATTAGAACAATTATTAGACGAACTCAAATGTATCAAAAAGGAGCTCAACGAAATAAATACAAGACTTAAAAAACAAGACAACGTATTTAAAAAAAATATGCACCGAAAAAGCAAATAAGCAAATAAGCAAATAAGCAAATAAGCAAATAAGCAAATAAGCAAATAAGCAAATAAGCAAATAAGCAAATAAGCAAAAATATTAATCTAAACTAAATATAATACCAACAGCAATGTCTATTGTAGCACTAAAACGTAAAGGAGAAATTCTTCATACTCTCTCTGGAAAGGATCCTCAAGCCATCATGGTAGTTCATGGACCAGGACAAAAAACAGCTCTCACGCAGGGAGGCGGGTTTTCGTTAAATGGTAAAGAGAGAAATATCGGTTACATCGGTAAAAATAGTCTCAATTCTATCGGCGGAACTCATATGCGCCCTGGAACTGCCACATGGAAAGGCAATGGTGGATGCTGTGGCAATTATATAGTAAATCCATCGCCCAATAATCAATGTTGTGTGAAGAATGTAGGAGTCAAACCATCTGTTCTTAATACTAAAGGCATGTTAGCTAACAAATATCGATGGTCTAAATACACCATCCCTGCATCCACATTTACTCAACAAGGTTTCGCACCCCCGAACCATAACCAACTCCAGAGCACCTATCATCGCTGGGTCTCCAATAACAGCAGCCATTACAATCTAAAAAATTCATCACAACAGCACACAGAAGAACTTGCGACAATATTGACCTACAAAAATCCACCTAAACCCGATTCAGCCACTGGACGCTGTTTCAATCCAGGATACCATATCGGGGGGCGCTATGTACCACCCAAACCCTACAGTAAGTTCTTGAATAACTACGCTGGCACTGCAAATCGTGCTATTGCCGATGCCATTGCTAAGCGCGCTTCTCCGTTCCCAAAAGGATACAACCGTCCCTACCCATCCGCACCAACATCTAATCAATGTATCTCTCCCACAATCCAACCCAGCAACCCAAACGTTTTAAATACGTATTACTACGACCAGAATAACACCTCCATATTTCCCTGTCAATAAATATATAATATGCAAACCTATATAAGTGTATATTATATAATCTATACTATATAGTCTATACTCGTTTCATAACATGATGGCTTCAAACAATCCAAACTTCTACGAACTCCGTATTTTCACGAGCAACGAAAATCTCAAAAACCAACTCAAGGAGAAAGCAGAGACCAACAATACCAAAGTCTCCACAACAAGCTATCCTGACGCAGGATTCGATCTCTTTACACCCCAAGAATATACAATCCCTGCGTCCACATCATCTAACAAAATAAATCTCGAAGTAAAATGCGCTATGTTTCATCACTATTATTCTTCATTATCCTCATCCACCAAATCACAGATTATCACCGAACCAATATCATACTACCTCTATCCCCGTTCAAGCACTGGTTCAAAAACCACTCTTCGTCTCGCCAACTCGGTCGGCATCATCGACAGTGGCTACCGTGGAAACATCATAGCTGTTTTCGACAATATCGGCAAAGAAGTCGAACACATCACTCTTAATAGCAGACTCGTCCAATTATGTACCCCCACCCTTCAACCTTTTATAGTAAATGTAGTGGATACCGAAGACGAACTAGGAACAACCTCACGTGGTGCCAACGGTTTTGGTTCGACAGGTAAGTAAGTATCTTAACAGTAAAATCTCATACTATAACACAATGGAGTTACACATCGACGAAGAAGATATTACCAACTTC
>Ga0208547_1000460_pt1 | contig 23417 bp, 34 predicted proteins | sample DEB08_DNA_5_FD_185501 | JGI IMG/M metagenome (GOLD analysis project Ga0208547, IMG submission 185501) | Aqueous microbial communities from the Delaware River and Bay under freshwater to marine salinity gradient to study organic matter... | ecosystem: Environmental > Aquatic > Marine > Coastal ...
CATGGGGCCAGTAACACCAAGCATAGGCGCCATCTGGGCGCCCGCCAGTGCCCCGCCAAGCGCGCCAGCGCCAAGGTTACGGGTGTACGGCGTGGTCTGGGTGCCGCCCAGGTTGGCGGGCTGCAGGCCAAGTGCGCCTGACATCAAACTCAAGCGCTGCATACCGAGGTTGCGGGCCGCATCTAGTTCCTGCTGCGTCATCTGCTGACGCGCCTGACCCAAGCCCATGAGAGCCTGCGCTGCGGCGTAGTCCTGCGCCTGCTGCTGCTGACCCAAGCCGCCCAACTGCTGCGCCGCGCCGAGTCGGAATTGAGCGCCACTTAAGCCAGCGGCCTGGTTCGCCAATTGCTGCTGCTGCGCCGCGCCAAGCGCCTGGTTGTAGCCCTGTGCGCGCAGGTTGGCGATCATGCTACCGGCCTGCTTGCCGTACTCGCCAGAGGTCAGCGCCTCGGCAACAGCCTGACGGCTACCACCAAAGGCCCTTGCGCGTTGCGCCTGCTCGCCCATCTGCTGGACAGCACGCTGGCGAGCCTGCTCCAAGTCCTGCAGGCTGGTGTCGATGACTTCCTGCTGGTACGGGTTGTAGTATTGCTGGATGAGTTCGGCGTCTGGCCGGATGGCCTGCGGCGCGAACCCAGCCGCTGCGCGGGTCAGGTCAGCAGCCGTGCCAAGGTTCTCAAGCCCAGCGCCACCCATCGCGGCCTGCGTGGCCATCGCCTCGCCAGTCTGGTACTGTGGCGTGAACCCGGCAAACTGCTGCGGGCCGAGCTGGTTTGCAACCTGTGCTGCATAGTCCAGGTTGCCCAAGTATGCCTGCTTGACATCTGGGTCAACGCTGGTCGTGCTTACGGTCTCGCCGCCTTTGCTCATATTAGTACCCCTTTGCCTTGCCAACCAAGTAGCAGGCTGGCTCGAAAATCAAACGATAAAAACGACCCAGCGCGTCACGCTTGGCGCCACGCATCTCAGCGCGCAGGTCAGCGGTGCGACGGCGGGTGCCATGCTCTAGCACGCGGCGCACGACTCGGTTGCCCAAGCCGTCGCCAGAGTAAAACGCGTACCTGACCAGCGGCAGGAATAAAGCGTGGTATCCAACCTCGTGCGCCTTGGTCATATGCTTGGCGCTGTATTGCAGCCAAACGGCGTTGCGGTATGAGCCAAAGCCGTAGGCGTGGTTCATGGCCGTGCAGATAATTTTGCCGCCACCGCCGCCGCCGCCATCGCCACCTCCTGCAGCAGCTTGAGCACCCTCCGGGTCACCCATCGCGGCTTGTGCGGCGTCAATGCCGGACACGTCAACAGATACAGAGCCGCCCTGACCATCGCTGACTGTGGCGCCGGGGCTTATGTCAATGACAGGATTGGACACAACGGGCGGGCTATATGTGGTTGGGGTCTGTGCAACCGTTGGCGCTGAATAAGCGGCGTTTGCTGGGTCTCCACTGAAGCCGCTGGCTAATCCAAGAGCACCCACCACGCTTGGCGCGACAGAGCCACCAGAAAACGGCGTGTCTTGCGCACCCTGCAAGGCTGATACCTGTTGGTTCAAGTTGTAGTTCTGCATAGAGTCTGCCATGGCTTGAGCAGCCAGCGAACCAAACGGCACGAAATTAAGCAGACCAACTGCTGGCGAACCAAGTATGGCGCCAGACATATACGCGCCAAAATCGGTTGAGGATACGTCGGTGCCGTCACCCGCGTCAGGCGCAGACGGCATATCAAACGAACCGCCCTCGCCACCCTCATACAGACGCTGCACGGGCTGCTGCTGCGCAAACGCTGTAGACGGCGCCATGCCGTAGTAAATAGGCTCGTAGCCGCCGACGTAGTCGCGCATGAGTCCTGACCCAAGCAGCGGCACTGGTGCGCCACCGCGCCGGGGTCGCATTAGTATCTCTTGCGCGGCCAGTGCCGTTGGGTCAAGAATCGTTGCCATCTTTTAATTCCTTGCTCATGACGTACCAGTTAGGCGTGTAACCTTCATCCTGTAAAAAGGTTTTCGCCCAACCCTTACGACCAGCCAGCGAAACCCTTGTGCATCCAACCTGCCTGCCCCACTTCTCAATGTAAGGCCGCATCTGCTTGAGCTCGTCTAGGTCGCCGCCAGCAAGGAAATAATGCAAGTCCTTGAGTTGCGGGTAGACAACGACCTCTGTGATCACCGCCGAGTTTGCGTTGGGCCAAAGCTGAAACCGCTTTGTCAACACCCCAGCAGCAATGTCATCAAAAGTGTGTGTCCCTCCTGCGTATTCTAAAGCCGCCTCTATCCATTTGCGACATCGAACAAGCTCGGAAAATACATCTGTCATATTGCGGTTGCGGATAAGTTGCCTGAGTTGTCAACTGTAACCGAGTACCGCGTCCCATTGGGGCTTGTCAGGATCAAACGAGCAGACGACACCTCGATGTCCTGCCCGCGCTTCATGTTCTGCACGTCCGCCCGCTCCAGCAGATTGCGCATCTGCGCCTGGTCGCGCAGGTCGTAATCACGCGCTGCTGTGGGCAGCTTCACCGGCGCCCCCCTGCCACGGCGTCAACCCGCATGGTGCCAACCCGCCAATCGTCGTTAGTCGCCATCTCAACCCGCATCGCCACTTGACGGCCAGAGAATCTGACCGAAGTGGGGTTGGCCATGCTGTAGGCCCCGTGCGTCGTCTCATCCCCGTTGGGGTAGTAGCGCGTCTTGAATTTGACCTGCACGTCACCCTGGGTCAGCTCGTCTGGGATCAGCTCCCGCACGTTCATGATCTGATCGCCGGTGCCGATCTGGAACGCTCCGCTCTCGGCAAACACCGTCGCAGAGTCGTAGTCGAACCCGACCTCGTGCTCGTACACGTAGCCGTCTGTTGAAATCATCAGCGGCTGACGGTACACGCCACGGTCGGTGCCCGCGGTGCGAGCCAACGAACCAATGTTCCAGTGGTTCTCGCGGTAGTTGAACGTGACGTAGCTGTCAACCTCGTTGCTGGCGCTGCTGGGGTAGAACCACCATACCTCGCCAAACGCACTGTTATGCACGGCGTATATCTTGCTTTGCTGCGTCGTGTTTAGGTTGCGGTATACGTAGTCACCAACGTCGCTTGGTAAGGGCTTGACGTAGCCGTCGTACATCCAAAATCCGCTGCGGCTCATCCAGATGGCCAACGCGTCGGCGACCACGGCCACCGACTGGGCAGAGATAAGCCCGCAGCCGCTGCCAATCTTCTCAAAGCCGTACACAAACGGCTGGCCGACGTAGGTCGCCGTGTGGCAGTCCACGTCAGTCCACAGCAGGTGCAGACCGCGCACGCGCTTGCCAGCCAACAGGTTGCCGGGTGTTTGCAGCTCAAAATCACCAGCCTCGTTGGTGGTGGCAGGAGTCCAAGTCGTGTTGTCCTCCTTGTCGCACCACTGCACCTTGCGCGGGTTGCCACCGGCCCCAAGCGCAAAAATAAATCGCTCGCTGGTGGACAGCAACGCATTGCAGCTTGTCGGCGCGTTGGTAATCGCAGCAGCAACAGTCGGCGTAGAGAAATCTAGCTGCCACTCGTACAGCTTGCCGTCGCTGGTGCTGCAGCCGATTAGGTACTCACCCCAGGTGTCCAGGCTCCACGTCGTGGCCGGTATTGCACTGGTGGTGTCTGGCCTGGCCACGCCGTAAGCAAATGAGCCATATGACCTGTAGCCGTAGCCTGTCTTGACCACAGCGTCAGCAGACCCAGACGTGAACCCGGTCGGCGTGATGTCCTGCACGCTGCCGCTCTCGTTCATGACATACAGTCCGCTGTGCGTTCCGACGCCAATCCAGCGATCGCCGTCATTATCGCGCCAAGTCAATAGCCCGCGTGCCGAACCAGTGACCGCGTTGTCTGAGCGCTTGCGCCAACCGCCAATGGGGCGCAGCGTGTTCTCGTACCAGCGCACCAGGTTGGCATCAAACCACCGGCCAGCCGACTGGTAGTTGGTGCCGTTGCGGTAGACGCCTGGGGGTACTTGCAGAGGTATCAGAGCCATTACCACTTCACCTTATCGGCCCAGTACGCTGCAGACATCTTGCCCTTGGCGATGTTCTTGGCGTGCCTAGCCTTAAACGACTTGTTCCGCGCAGAGCCTTCCGGGGAACCCTTGACGCCCTGCTGCCCGAATCTAATGAGCTTGACCTGCTCCCCCGATTTGGCCAGCACCGCGTGGCTTTTCTTGGGGTGCGACGGCGTCCGCTTGGGCTTGTTGTAGCCGCCGAATGATTCGCTGCCGCGCTTGATCATTTCTTTGCAGCCCGGATGTTGTCAACCATGTTGGGGTAGGGGCGTCCAGCTTTCTTGGCCATAGCCTTGGCGCTGCGCTTTTGCCCAGCGCTCAACTTCTCGGGCTTGCCCACCGACTTGGGGCGACTCTTTTCCCAGACAGGTTTTTTCTTAGCCTTCATGCCGCCATCTCCAGTGCCTTTGCGGTGGTCTCCTCGTTGCGCCGAGTCCAGCCGCGCCCAAACGTATCAAAGGTGCTCAGTCCCTCGTAGAAGTCCTGCCGCATCTTGCCCATTGCCTCAATTATCTCAGCAGGTTGGTACATTTTGACAGCCTGGATTGTCATCGGGCCAATCGCCCCATCAGAATCCACTCCGACAAAACGCTGCAGCGCCTTGGCTGCTCGGCTCACGCCGCTGTTGACTGCCCAGTCAAATACCGCCCAGTCAACGCCGGACGGCAGGTCGTCGCACTTGGCTCTGTCCCAGTACCGCGCCTTGTACAGCGGCGCAACGTCCTCGGCGCTTAGGGCGCGCATCTCGGACTCGTCCACCTTGCGGTCGAGCCAGTCCTCGTACACAGCCTTGGTCACCCCGAGGTTGGTCATACCACCTGGGTCTTGAGGATGGTTTACGAACCCCCCCTCGTGCTTGAGCAGCATGGTCAGACAGTCTCGAAAATTTTCTTTCATTTGCTCAGCCCCTTCGCCTTCTCAAACGTGCGCAGCCCGCCCAAGCCGAGCATACCGAGCAGCACAGTCATGAGCGCATCCATGTCAAAGCTCGGCAGCTGCGGTAGGTCGGCGCCCAGGTAGGCAAACACAAACGTAAGCAGCGGCGCTGCGACAAAGTGCCAGGCTAGGGCTGCGCCGCATATCCAGCCAATGAACGGTCGCCAACCGGCGACGAACCTAGAGCGGTGGCCAGCCTCGACCTTGTTGACCTCGAGCTGACCCTTGGCCAGCTCTTGGGCGTGCTTCTCGGACATGGTGGCGATCTCATGCGCCAGCTTGGCCTTTTGATCCTTGTCTTCGATAAACTTATCAAGCAGCCCCGTCACCGGGCCAATCAAAGCGTTAAGCATTGCGCGCCTCCACCATTTCAATCAATAACCAAATCAATTCAGCCAGCCCCCACAACAGGCCCAGCGTCAGCAGACCCAGCGCCACGTTCATGGCCAGGGTCTTGCGCTTCAATGCTTGCAGGTGTTCAGCACGGCGGCGCTCGGTGGCAACCCGCTCGCGCATACGCATCATCTCCAGGTACGTCTCTTGCCCATAGCGCAGAATGATCATGCTGCGCAGCTCGCGCTCCATCTCGCCCAGCTTCTGCCGCTGCACTACGATTTGCAGCGCCTCCTCCTCGACAGACCCGGCAGACAGCAGCTTCTTAAATATCGGCGGGTTCTTGGCTTTCTCCTCGGCCTTAACAATGTCAGCCTTGGCACCAAAGAATTTGCCTATATAGGACGCGACATCCTCGACCTCGCGCCCAACCTCGACCGCCTTCTTAATCGTATTAAATGCAGTCGTGGCGACAGCAAACGCGGTCACCGGGTCAATCATTACCCAACCTTCATGATGATCGTGGCAATCAGCCCACCCATGCCGACCAGCAGCGCGCCGACCGACTTGATAATGACAGACTCGATTTTCTTTAGCCGCGCGTCCACGCCATCGAGCCGCGTCTCCACGCTAGACATCCGGCCCTCGAGCCGCAGGTAACGCTCGGAGCAGATTTGCTCGTGGCTTGTCAGTCGCGCATCAGTATCCCCAGCGGCCATGTTATGCCTCCGGCCAGCGCTGGTCTTGCACCACCGCGATAAATGCGTCAATGTCGGCGGCTCCTGAAATAGCCGTCTCAAGGCGAGCAGCCTCGGTCAGCACCGCAGCGCGGTATGTGGCCGTCGCGGCAGGCACCGCAACACTACGCTCGACCTGGCGAATCACCATCCAATCGGTCGCAGCCAGCATCTTGCCAGCCGTGTCTTTGACCTGTGCAATCCATTGCGACTTCAGCCCTTTGGTAACCAGCCGTTCATCGCTGTCCACCATCGCTGGTTCGCCATCGACCTCGCCCAGCACCTGCACCCACATCGGGTTGCCGTTCTCGTCCACTTCCTCGCGGTCTGCCAACTCTTTGGGATTGTTGACATCGCCGTTCCAATAGAAGCGGTCATCGGCGCGAACAGGGTCTGCCACCTCGGTGATGCCAATGGCGGCTTTCTCTGCTGCACTAGCAAGGCGTAGCCAGTTGGCTGGGTATTGGATGCCATCATGGACAAAGGCGCGTCCAACAGGCAAAGGGTTGTTGTTAAGCATGAACATTGTTGTTACCTCGCAAGGGAATTTTTAAATGGGTTTTCGGCAAATGCCATGTAGATGATTGTTGCACTTGATGTATTTAGTTCACCGCCAGCAACCCGTAATTTAAATCCGTTGGACAAAATATCAAAAGGTTGACCACTATTCTCAGCATTTGATAAATCAGCATAAAGCCCAGCCGCAATTACGTTGTAAGTTGACCTAGAAGTGTCATATAAATGCCAATCGCTTGTGGAATCTGTCCTTTTGAACATCACAAACGCAGGTCTAAACCCCGTGTACACAAACGGCCCGTCAGCACTTGCATTGCCCGTGTAGCTGCCGAATTTACTGTAACCTTCTACATCGGCGAAACAGTAGGCAACGTAGTTATAGCTCGTGTAGTTTGTATAGGCGTCTGTGCCTTTTAAACTAAAAGTTGTTGATGTGTAATCTGAAGAATACACGCTTGATGTATATGCTGGTTGAGTTCCATCAAGATTTAAAAATTTTCCACTAAAACTTTGACCTGTAACAATCCAAGAATTGGATGAACTTCTTGATTTAATAAAAACCATAGAAGGCGAAACACCCAACCCATGCCCCACGGTCGCCCCAGCCGTGCCATTCCCCGTATAAGTAACAATCGAAAACCCAGCCGTAGTGTTGGCGCTGACAGTTGACGTTATGCTGCCGTCGGTGTTGCTTACGCCGCCGCCGTTGGCTTTCCAGTTCCACGCGACAAATGTATTAGTGTTGCTATTCATGTTGGCGCCAGAGCCAACAGTAAAGCCATCTGTATCAAATGAGGTTAGTCCACTCTCTGTAAACTCAGCATTTGTACCATTAGAAGTTAGACCTGCTGTTGCCCCGCGTACTGAATCCCATAGGCGATGACTAGCAACAAAACTACGTCCTTTACCCCAAACCAAGTCAGGCTGGAACCCCACACCAGTAATACTCTGCGTAGACCCATTACCTGTATACAACACCGCATTGAAATACTCACTCCCATCCTCAATAGTCGAGTCAGGCAGGTTGTATGTGTTCAGACTCTTAAAGCCAGCGGGTGGGGTATAGGCAAAGGGGCGTTGACCGAAGTTCATCGCAACTACATCAGATGTGTTGTAAGCCCAGCCACCAAAGAAGAAAGCGTCAGCAGTCAATCCTGTATAAAGTGGATTTGCGCCAGTTGTAGGGTTTCCACTATTTGCCCATGTGCCATTTTTACCCATCCAAAAACTACCAGTGTCTACGTCAAACGCATACATTACCAAATCACCAAGTGCTAGTGCGCCGGTTGATAAGGCAATTGTTGTGTTGTTAAAATAGGCACTCCCTGTTGCGTGGTAAACCCATGAATAAAGGTCTGAGCCAGCAGCGCCACTAAGTGGACTGTTTGACTTGACAAGTGATGCACCAGTTCTACCAGCAGTGCCTTGAGAAACAAGCACCCACTCCATATACCATTTGCCACTAGACATTCCAAACGTGTTGCGAATTTGCTGATACGCCCCGCCGCTTGTGCTAATCAATTTTAGGTTTGCTTCAGATGTACCAATTGTTGATGAATACTTATCAAGCGGATTCAACGTAGCATAGTTCGCCGCATCCTCACTCGTCAGCGTCGGCACATCGGTCATGGAGTCGTATGTCACCCCGCTGGTCAAACTGATGTTGTTAGCCGTCCAGTTGTTGCCGTTGCCGCTGGTGTCATAGCCCAGCGTGGTCGTGCTGGTGTTGTCGCTGAAGTTCAGATAGAACCCGTTCGTGCCATACGTCCCGGTGTACTTGATTGGTTGCCATACCCCGGTGTCCTCGTTGTATTCACCGAAGTAGGTGGGATCTAGGGCTTGACCGTCGATGAAGTTGACTTCGGTCATGTAGCCGTCGAGTGAGACATAGCCGCCCCCAAGTAGATGCTGGCTTGTTGTGTTGAAGTTCGTAGTGTCAGCGTTTTGTGTTGGGTATGTAGCAGTCCCAAGCGCAGTGACTTGCACACCATTGACATACAGCTTTGCTCTGTTTGAGGCAGTGGCTTGAGTTGTATCAACTGAAGCAACAATGTGATACCACGCAGAAGGGTCACGAAATACTTGACTTGTGACAAGCCAAATCTGATTTCCACCATTTGTGCCAAGCTGAAGTGCATCAGCATTAGTAAACCCTATCTCATCACCACCACCAGCAGCATTGTTACAAGCAAACAGCGCACTATATACACCAAGACTTCCACGCTTTACCCACCCACTCCAAGTCCAAGTCTTGCGGTTGCCAGCAGACGCAGGTGTCCGACTCAAATAAGCAGACGCACTAGACCGAAAGCGCAAGCTGCGGTCGATGGTGTAGCCGCCGCTTGCTCCAAAGCCAACAGGTAGGACGGCCATTACGCAAAGCTCCGCGACACCATGATGTAAGCATTGGTGCCGTTGTCAAAGTAGCTCAACACATACACGCCAGCCGTGCTGATTGTGGTCAGGTCAGCAGCGTTAATCTTGGTCGTGGCCGCAGCCGTGATTGCATACCCGCTGGAATTGTCCAGCAATACAAAGCCTGACTGGCCAGCCGTGTGGTTGGTAAACGTCAGCGTACCGCCAGCCGTTGGTGTGCATGAAAAGTTGTTGGTTGCCGACAGGTCAAACGACAGGTCGTTGTCGCTGGTCACAGTACCGCGCTGGCTGGCCGTGAACGTCTGAGCCGTGTCGGTCTTGGCGGTGTCGGCGTCATAGGCTTGGACGTCTGTACCAATTGTCAGACCTAAACTAGCCCTGGCGGTTGAGCCGCTCTCGGCAACCCAGTTGGTGCCGTCGCCCACAATGATGTTGCCGTCAGTGACAGCCAAGCCAGCAATGTCGGCCAGACCTGCGTCATACGCCTGCACGTCCGATCCAATGGCAACGCCAAGGCTGGTGCGGGCCGCAGATGCGCTTGAGGCGCCCGTTCCGCCGTTAGCAACGGCCAAATCACCGCTGGCAGAAAACAGACCGTCAATAATGTCTAGGTCTGCGTTGAGTTTGGTGCCCCATGTGTCGGTCGATGCGCCGACCTCGGGTTTGGTCAAACTTAAATTGGTTGTACTCGTATCAGCCATTGATTACCTCACGCGGCTATTTCCCAAGCCTCTGAATTATCTGCAATCGGAGTCCAGTTTTCGGATTCGTCTGCAATCGAAGTCCAGTCCTCTGAATTGTCTGCAATCGGATTCCATGTCTCAGGCGTGTCGGCAATCGCGCTCCACGTCTCGGCGGTGTCCGATTCCTGTTCCCATTTTAGACGCCCATCTGCGGTCATGGTAGACCTTGCGCGCACCAAAAAACTAAACGGCATCACGCTGTTTGCAAACACGCTCGCCGAGGATGTTGACACAAAAGTCAAGTCTACAGAAAAAACCACCACCGAGCCGACGGCCATGGTCATGTCTGATGCAATGGTCATCGGTGCAAAAGCGACCCTTATGGCGTCAACAGACATCAAGGTCGAGCCATTGACGTCAATATCAGCACCGACAATAACCTGCCCGGACACAGCAACTGATGTAGAACCTGAGACAGACGCCTCACCAACGGCGTACCGCAGGCCGCTGATGCTGGCAGAGGTCGTGCTTGTAATATCTGCTGCGGCGTCAACCACTACATCACCACTAGCGTTTACGCTAGTGGTTGAGGCAACGGCAAATGCGCCTCTTTTGACTGGATTGGCGGCAACAGATACCGAGCTGCTTGAGTCTATGTCGGCAGCCCCAATCGCGTACCTCAGCCCACTAATTGATACAGAAGTAGCGGGCGTAACAGATACTGCCGCGTTAACTATTATCCTGCCATTGACAGATAAAGTTGATGCGCTAGATAAGTTTGCGGCCCCAACAGCAACGCGGGAACCAGTAATGCTGACAAAGGTGCTTGACGCAACATCAAAAGCGCCTAGCTTGACAGCATTGCCACTGACCGAGACGTTAGTTCCACTTGATACGCTAAACGACCCGATAACGTAACGCAGACCGGCTATTGATGCGCTAGTTGCTGAAGATACAGCAAACGAACCATCAACAACACGAACACCAGATGCCGATACGTTAGAAGCGCTTGATATAGAAAATGCGCCAACAGCGTACCGTAAGCCGCTGACCGCAACAGTTGACTGTGCGTCGCAACTGATTCCCCCCACCTTGACAACATCGCCAGATATTCCAACAGAAGTGCCGCTAGATATCGAGAGGGAGGCATTAACAATGATTGCGCCAGCAGCTGTCATGCTGCTGGCGCAAACGATGCTGACTTCCCCCGTGGTTATGCCATAAGAGTAGTTCCCGACGCCATATGCGCCGGAACCATAGTCGCTAATTTCAGAGGCAAAGTCCCCGCTACCGTAGTCGCCGGAACCGTAGTTGGCCATCTTATGTCAGGGTAATAGTCAGGCTCGATGCCGGGATTCGGAAAATATCACCGTCATTGATGGTGCGGCTGGTGGTCAGAGCTGCCCAAGCAAGCATATTCCCTCCAGTTGAAGCATCAAACACAGCTGCGTGCGTAATGGTGCCCCAGTTGCCGCCACTTGCTGCCGCAAACTCAATCGCAGCCGAGTTGGTTGCGGTTGTCGCCGTGCCACTGACACTAATCGTGCCCGTTGCTTTACGTGCGTAACCGTTACCGCTGACCTCGGTGCCGCCGCCGGTGTCGGACGGAGCAGCCGTGAACAGGCCAACGTACCAAGCCGTAGGACGGGTGGCGCTGTCGGTAGTGAATAGCCAAGTGAGGACTAAATCCTCTGCGTAGTCAGAAAATGATGACATTACTTATCCCCCAAAAGGTTTTGCCCTTACTTTTAACGTCCCGCCGGATGTTGCCGCCCGGTCGTCAGACACCTGCACCGCCTCAACCCCAGCGGCATACAAGCCCGACCAAACATTGATACGGGCATCATCCTGCAAGTACGGCGCGGCTTGGATCAAGGCTCCGTACAGGTATACGTCAGGCGAGCTGGTCAGCAGCCAGTTTGTCGTGTTTGAGTCCGACAACTTGGACAGCTGCGCGTAGTAAATCAACTCGCCTGTGTAGTTGCTGTCAGGCGTCGGGTGGACGCGAAACTGACCACCCACCACGCTGAAATACTTGGGCTTGCCTGTCGCCGTGTTCAGCGAGTCCAAACTGTCCATCTCATCGACGGTCACAAACTGCAGCGGCTGGGGCGGCGTCGTGCTGGTGAGCTTAAACGACTTGACCTCAAGAAAGTCGCCTGGCACGGCGCCGTACTTGCTGTCAATCGTCGCGGTCGCCCGGACAATCATTTGCCGGGTGCGCAGCACGCGCTCCATCTGAGCCTCCGCCAGCGAGACAAACGTCGGGATGACCGACGTCAGGTCGCTGCGGTTGAGCCAGTCACCAATGGATGACTTCAGCTCGCTGTAGTTTGTGATCGCCATTTACACCACTCCAGGGCGGGTGCGAAAGTACCGATTGTCAGGGTCGTTGAGCCACTTTTTCAAGGCTACCTGGTCGTCCAGGATGCCCTTGGCCTTCAGGTCGTAGTACAGGCTCATCGGGATCGACGCCACGCGGTGCATATCGCCCTTCCAGCCTGCGCGCTCGTCTACCTGGTTGAACGAACCCTTATTGGCCTCCAGCACGTCGTCAACGACTTGGGTCGTCTGCAACGTGACCGAGCCGTCGTCGTGCTCATGCCAGTACTGCTTGATGCCAGCCTCGGCATTTTCTGAAATCAGTCTTTTTTCCATGTAAGTAGGGGCTGGGTTATTAGCCCAGCCCCATCACCTTAAGAGGTGGTCAGGTCAGCGGCAATGCCGTGTGCTTTCTCGGTGTGGATGCGCAGGCCCCACTCGGTAAGCATCAGGCGCTTGTCAGCGTCGCCGGTCTTGGCCATGTTCATGGTCTGCATCGGACGCAGGTAGTCGATCGATGCGTACTCAGGATCAAGCACCAAGGCGTCGCGTGCGCGGACAAAGCGGTTAGCCACCACGCTCACGTTGCCAAAGTCGCTGACGTAGATGTCAGCGGCACCAATGATGGTGCTGGGCTTGTTGCCGGTCACGTTGAAGCGCTGGCCAGCGATGCCGGTGAACGCCGAAACAGCTTGCTTGTTGAAGCTGCCAACCATCAGCACCTTGGGCGTGCCACCCTCAGTCCACACCTGCTGGATCACATCCTTGAGGATGGTCTCGCTGAAAGCACGCTGGGTGCCGTCGGTGCGGGTGTCGGTGGGAACCGTGCTGTAGGTGGGGTCAGCGCCGCCAGTACCAAAGTTGGTGTTGGTTTTCAAGAAAGCCTGCACCGAGGCGGTCGTGCGAGCGGTCGTGCTGTCACCAGCAACGGCAGCTTGACCGTTCAAGCAGGAAAACTCGATGTCGCGCTTCAGCTCCGAACCCTTCTTGGCGATCTGATAAGCCAATTCCGAGCGACGACCAGCCTTGTTCACCTTCTCCTCAGTGCCCGAGATGATGACCGACTTGCGGCTGATCTGAGCATAGTTCTGCAGGCGAACCGTGGCGGTCACGGCGTCGTAGCTGGTCTCATCACCTTCGATCTGAGCGTTGGCAGCAGCAGCGGCCAAGGCGTCAGTTTGCCAATCAAAGTTGGTGTTAGACAGCGTGCCCTTGCCAATGTTGTTGACAAAAGGCGTCTCCTCGGGGGAGATGTTGTAGATCACATTGGACAAGTCCTCGCGGATGCCCTTTGCGCTGTAGGTCAAAAAGGTATTGCTTGCAATAGCCATAATTAAAACTCCAAGTCAAAGAAACTTCTCAATCAAACTGGCCGCGTCCTTGACGTTGCCAGACCGTTGTAGACGCTGCTGCGACTGCTTAACTGCGCTCGCCTGAACCTTGCCTTTTTGGGCCTGACCAGGCTTGACTGACTTGGGAGACTTTTGCACCGGCTTGATCTGCTGTCTCTTGCCCACCATCTGGTTGTACTCTGCCAACCTATGGAGCGCTAAAAACACGCGATGGTCGCCAATGTTGTTTATCTCCTGCTCAGTCAATCCCACCGACTTACCTGCCTCAATCCAAGAAGCGTATGCCGCCTGCGCCCGCTTGTGGTCACGCAGCTCCGGTATCTTCTCAATCAACAAGTCGCGTTGGTTCTCTAGTTGCCCTCGCAACACCTGCTGCTGCTCTTGTGCCTGAATTTGCGCCAGTCGTTGCTGCTCGGCCTGGATGGCCTGCATCTTCTCCTGCCGCTCTCTGTGCACTTCCTTTTGCCGCATCCACTCGATTGGGTCTGTGTCGTACAGCTTTTCCATATCGACCTGCGGCTCAGTAGCCTGCTGCAGTTGCTGTTGCAATGCGCCTAGAAGTTGCGCGTACTGCTGTCGCTCTTGCCTCACATTCTGCAGCTCTGCCTGTGTCTCTTTGCGCACTTGGGCTAGTTCCTGCGTCTTGCGGGTGTAGTCTGCCGTCCTGCTGTAGCCTTTTTGCAGCTCGTCTAAGGTAACCTCAACTTCATTGCCGTCAACCTTGACGGTGAATTTCTGTTCCTCGACTTCCTGCTCATCTTCAGCTTCGTCGTCAGACTCATCGGAATCTGTCTCGTCGTCGTCCGCTGCGTCCTCCTCCGCAGACAACTCCTCCTCAAACTCCTGTTCGGACTCCACCTCATCGGTATCATCCTGCTGCGCCTCAAGTTCCTGTTGTTCCCCGTCGCCGGACAACATCGACTCAATGGCCTCGCCAGCCTGTTCGGCTGTCATAAACCCTGGGACACTTGCTTGCGCTGTGGTGTCATTGCTCATAGTTTAACCCTCAATTAGATTGATTTGTCACGCTCCAACTGCTTGCTTGCGATCTTGGCGCTGTCCACAAACGACTGGAGCTGGTCTTTGAAGTCCTGCAGGACAGACATATTTGCATACGCCCTGTCCCTTTTGACAACATCGTCAATTTTGCTCGTTTTCCAGTCGTTTGTGTAACGCTCCTCTAAAGCCGCAAAGGCTGCGGCCATGGTCTCGTCCTCAAGAATCTCAAGCGCCTTTTTGCCGCGCTGCACCTTTTGGCGCAAATCTGCCATGTCACATTACCTGCTGGTTGTATTGGGGTGACTGCTGCATCGCGGTCTGTGCGATAGCAGCCTGCTGCCGGATGGCCTCGCGGTCTTTCTCCATCATCTCGTGGATGTGGGCGATGTTGACCTGCGTGCCGTACTTTGCCTCGATCTCCGCCGCACGCAGCATGGCGTCGGACTCGATGCGGTCGCGCTCGCGGTCGTCGGCGCGCAGCATCTTCTCGCGGTCGAGCTGTAGCTCGGCAGCTTTCTTTTGGATGTCGGCCTGAATCGACTGCGCCTGCACCATCGCCAGCACCTCCTCGGGCGACGGCTTTTGCTGGGGCTGTGGCGGCTGGTAGTCCGCAGGTATGGCGTTGAAAAACTGGCTACTGTCCTTGAACCCAGCCATCTCGACCATACGGCGCAGGGTGTTGCTGTACTGGGCCGGAGTCACCAGCGGATTGACCGCCCCCAGCTGCTGCAGCGCCTGCTCCTGCTTGGCGCTGATCATCATCAGCATCTGCATCTTCTGCTCGACGTCGCCGGTGCCCAGCGCCACGTTGACGGTGACGTCCATGTTGGCGTCCCATGCGCGCGGATCGACGGCCACCCACTGGTTGCGCAGGCGAACCATGCGCGCCTTGTCCTGGTGCGTGGTCATCAGGAACAGCAGGTTCTTGAACAGCTTCTTCATGCCGTGCGCCAGGATGCGCGTGGTCAGCTCCAGACGGCTCTGGCTGGCGCTGACTGTAGCGGCCACAGCGGCCTTGGTGCTGCTCTGCAGCGCGTCAGCGTTCAACCCCATCGCGGCCTTGCTCATGCCGGTGCGGTTTTCTTTCATCTGCTCAACGTAGTCGAGCATCGGGAACGCCGCCTGCCCAACAAACGGCTGCGCAAGTGGCTGCACCATACCCGGCGCACGCATACGCACAATGGCCCCGGTCTCGTTGTTGAGCACGTCGTCCATGTTGACCTGACCCTCGACCACCGCCGTGCGCGGGTGGATCGACTGCGCCAGGCTGTCGAGCGTATTACGCAGGATGTCGCTCTTGATCTCCTGCAGGTCTTTGGTGTAGTCAAAGATGCTGTTTGCCTCGACCGGCGAGGTATGCGGCTCAGGGTCGCACGGGAAGTCAGCGAACGGGACAAAGTCGGCAGGCTCGTTGTTGACAATGTTGTACCCGTCGCCCATCGAGCATATCTTGCGCAACTCGGCAATACCGTCGCCGTCGTAGTCGATCTTGATCCAGCTCTCGATGTACAGCACCCGCTGCATAGCCGGGTTGTTGCTCTCGTTGGCCATGCCAATCGTCGTCGTGACAGGCCGACGTGCCAGGTACTCGTCGTTGTTCTCTAGGTCGCTGCTGGTGATGTACTGCTTGACCTCCTCAGCGTCGTAGCCCATCTCCACCAGCTCGGATACGGTGGCCATCTTGCGGTGCGCAATGATGCTCGCGTCCTCCAGCTTGGTCGCGTTGCGGTCGATCAGGAACTCCTCTGGCGGCACGCCCTCAACCACAATGCGCCCGTCCTTGGTGATGCGCTTGATCTCGACGTCAAAGAGCTGCGGCATCTGCGGCATGACCGGGTTGCCCATCTCGTCAACCGCAGGCATACCAGTCATCGGGTCAACCTGTGGCTGCAGCATCTCCGGCGAGATGTTGGGGTCGTCGTACTGCGTAATGACGGTCACGATCGCGCCTGCTTCGCTCTGAAGCACCATCAGCGTCTGCTCGTCCAGCCCGGTGTAGTTCTCGACGCGCACCTTGGTGCGATCCTCCCACCAGGTCTTGACGATCCCGCACTTGCGCACCAGCGCGTCCTTAAACGTGCTGTACATGACCATAAAGCCGTCGTTGTCCTGCTGCAGCACGTAATTGGCGTAGTCGGTCGCCTGCTCGGCGTTGGCTACGTCCTCCGGCCCGCGCGGCACGTACTCGACGATCTTCTCGCTGCTGAACATGGTGCGCATGATGCTGGGCAGCATGGCGTTGACCGTGTCGCGCACCTCGGTGGCCACGACGTGGCTCTGCCCCTCCTCCTCGTTGCCAAACGGGTCGCCACGGTAGTAATCGGTCGCCTGCGCCCGGAAAGGACTCAGGTCGCTGTCGATGTAGCTGATCGCGTCCTCGATCTCCGCCCCGACAATGCTCTGCAGCTCCTCGTCGTCCATCGGCTGCTCGCCATTCATCTCGGCGACCTCGCGCTGCATTTCCTCGGCCATGCCGATAGGCGTGTTCTCGTAGGACTCGTTTTCGTATTCTTCGCTCATTTCTTGCCCTTTTTCATACGCTGCGCTTCAGACAGCGCAATAGCAATAGCCTGCTTGGGGTTGGTCACCTTCTGACCGCTGCTGGATTTCAACTTGCCACCCTTGTACTCGCGCATGACTTTTGCCACCTTGCGTGCAGGTTTTGTTTTCATCCTAGAACCCCGTGTTGCTGATCAAAACAATCGTCAACGTAGCGCTTACCGCGTTGTTGGCGCCGCTGCTTACGGCGCGCGTTTCAATGTCAGACTTCTCGGTCACCGCGATTGGCACGCCAAAGTCAAAGTCAATGAACCCGTTGCTTAACGTCACCTTTGACGCCGTTCGCATGACACCGCCAAACGTCCTGACCTTGAGCCGCGCCGTTACGTATTGGTTGACGTTTGTGGTGCCAACCGACACCGTGCCCTTGTACAGGTACGCCGTGTAGCCAGCCGGTACCGTGTACACAGTCATCAGCGTCTGCTGGTCGCTGACCGAAATTTGCGCATACGTCGTGCCGCCGCTGGCGATGGTCACAACCCCGGTGGACTCGGTGCTACCGCTGACATACGCGCGGTACACCCGGCGCAGCGCTGTGGCCAGCGTGGCCGTTCCGGCCCCCGCCAGCGTCACGGTCTGCGTGACCTCGTCCCAGTTGGTGTCAAGCCCAATGACAGTTATCTCGACGCCGTTGTCGGTCGCGCCAGCTGCGCTGGTCACGGTCATGGTCAACGCTGATGCCGGGTACGTGTATATCCCGCCCGCGTCCCATACCGTCTCCTCGGTGCCGTTGACGTCTAGGTTGAACCCAAACTTAAACACCGACGTGTGCCGCTGAATCTGCCCGCGAGCCAGCTGCAGTTCAAACGGCTCGTACGTGTCCTGCAGCGTAATACTTGGCGCAAATGATGACATCAGCCCCTCCAAATGGGTTTAGGGCTAATTGTTACACCTTTACGCTAGGCGTGGCACATTCCTGCGCAGCGGCTTAGACCAGCTCCCGGATGCGCTCGACCCGTACAGACCGACCGCCGCGTCGCCAGCAAACGTCAGCACAAACGCGTCCGCCACGTCCGGCGACTTCAGCCCTCTCCGCCTGATGTCGTCCTTGCTCTCGATCTGCAACTTGCCATTGGAGGCAAATTTATACCGCACCGTGGCCAGTTCGTTGACCAATCGCTCATCCTTTGGCAAACGGCAGTCCCTGCGCTCTAGCCACGCCTTGGCTCGACCCCATAGTTCTGCCCGCAGGTTGCGGTAGTTGGACAACATCGCCGCCGACTCAGAGACGTTAATCCCTCGTGCCGGTAGCCCCAGCTCGCGCAGTCGGTCAACGACCCCTGCCCCGAGTCCGATTGAGTCTACCAATATTTCGCTCGGCTTCGTTTCGTAAGCCGCAGCCTCGTACTCCGCGACCACGGCGCCCGTGAGCTGCATCAAGTCCAGGTTGCGCCAAACCCGCACCGGCTCTGTCACCGCGTTGCCCTGGCGCTTGGCGAGCGCAGAGCAGTCCGACCCGAACCGAGCCACGTCCAAGCCCCAAATGGTTTCGGCAAACTGGCTCGGCTCGACGTCCCGGTTGCGCGCAGACTCCAGCAGCTCCATGGCGATCATGGTGTCGTCGTCAGACCTGGGGAACTCGCCCAGCACCCGGATGCGAAACGCGTTGCTGTCCTCGCCGTAGCGGCTCATCATCTCCTGGACGTACTCGTCCGAGACCCGTGGCGAATCAACGCACGACACCCTAAAGGTCGTCCACTCCTCGCTCAACCTGTTGTGCGTGTCAAAGAAAAACCCGCTCGACCGCGTCGGGTTGCCCAGCAGCAACGTCACCGCGCTGTGCCCTGACATCGAACCAGCTGCAGCCTCAAACACCGCCTCCGGCACGCCAGACGCCTCGTCCGCGACCAGCATGACGTGGTCGCTGTGGACACCCTGCAGCGCCTCGGGCTGCTCCGCCCTTGAGGTACGAGCCGATATAAACATCTCGTCCGGGGCGCTGTTGAACGCGATCCTGTCCTGCTTGACCAGCAGCAGCTCCTGCAGCGGCTTGGGCATGACGTTGACCCAGCGCTTCAGCTCGGCAAACAACGCGTCAAACAGCTGCGCAGACGTCGGCGCCGTGACCACGATCTTGACCGGCGAGCGCGTCATGAAAAACCACAGCATCGCCCAGCTGCTCGCCGTTGACTTGCCCACCCCGTGGCCAGACCTGACCGAGATGCGCCGGTCGCCCCTGGCAATGGCCGTCAAAAACTTGACCTGCCACGGGTCGGGGTCAACCCCCAGCACCTCCTGCACAAACACCACGGGGTCGTGCCGGTAACGGGCGACCCACTCAGCAAACACGTTAGGCTTAGTCAAAGAACGTACCCCAAATGAACCCGGCAATAAAGGCTCCGATCACCATGACCAGCGCCAGCTGCAGCCAGGCCTTGATTATCTCCCGCACCGTGTACTCGCCCTCGTCTTCTCGCTCCATCGCCTGCTCCTCTAAGTAGCGCTCGACCTTGTACCGCCGAGCGCGGTTTATCCGATTGGCTCGCTTAAGCGCAGCCTCCGTCTGGTAGTCAATGCCGCCCTTCAAGTGTTCTTCTCCTGTTAAATTTTAGGCATGGGAAAAAGGCTACCGCCAATGTTTCTTTCATACTCACGCACATAGTCCACCAACCGTATCAGGGCTTCGTAGTGCGCCGCGTCTTTAAGCATCCAGCCTAGCCCACCAACTTGAGCGGCACGGGCGTAGATACTTCTTGGGTCAACCTTGGGCACGTAGGGTTCAATCACGTGTTCTTCTCCTTGAGCTTGGCTTCAATGAACTGCACGAACTCAAACACAGTTGGGCAATCAGGTAGTTCCAAAGAGTCAACTTCTTCTTTTGTCAGCCCAGCCCATTCACGCTTCTCTGCATTTGCGATGGCTTGACGTAGCTCTTCAATCACCGGCACATTGATGGGCGGGTGCTCGTAGTGCAATAGCAAAGTTTCCAACGCTTGCCGCGCTGCTTTCTCAAGTTCTGTCATGTGTTCTTCTCCTTGAGTTTGGCCTCTACACGCTCAATTGTTTCCTCATACGTAGGCGCAGCACACCAGCCCTTTTCCTCATCCGTCAGCCCAGCCCATTCGCGGCAGCAATGACCGCAGCGTGGGCAATTGAACTCATGTTCGATTTCTTGCGTTTTATCGACACTTTCCGACGGTATGTACCTCTCGTCACCAAACTCAAGCAAAACCAACTTGGCGAACCTTTCGACGATGTACTCCCACCGTTCCCTGTCCCCGCCCAGGCCATACACATCCAGGCGGGTTTCCTTGACAAGTATTCTCAATCGCTCGTTCATGCCGTCACCCCCACAAAGGCATCCTGAATCTGCCGCAGGCTCTTGCGTCGCCGGTGGTCGCGCATACGCTGCATCCCGCTCTTGCGCGGCGGCTGTGGCGCGTCCTTGCGGTTGCCCCACCTGTACGCAGGCACCAGGCTGCATCCCCTGGCGTCCCTCTCCCAGCCCTCGATGTACACCAGCCCCTCGCCCCGCAGCGCACGCATCCACCGCCAGATGGTGTTGACGTGCAGGCCGCTCGCCTCAACCATCTCCCGCGACGTCGCCCCGTACTGCAGCTCGCGGATCATCACCGCCACCGCCCTGGTCTTATGCTGCTCACGCATCGCATACCCTCCTCAACGCCTCGTACGACACCTTCACCCCGTCCGCCGCCAGCTCGCGGCTGATCGCGCGGTACGACAGACCAGCATCACGTAGGCCCTTGGCCTTGGCGATGGCCTGCTGCTGCTCGGGTACCTCGACCAGCGTGGCGTTATGCCCACGGCCCTCGACCCGGTAACCAAACGGCGCCGAGCCACCAATGTGCCCGCCCTTGGCCCGCTTCGCTGCCTGGCCATCCTTCTGCCGCGCCTTAATCACCCGGCGCTCGTGCCCAGCAAACACCGCCATGACCTCCAGCATCAGGCGGGCCGACACGTTCGTCTCGTCGGTCACGTCGCCGTGGCCGTTGATGATCAACCGCGCCCCCATCTGCGACAGCTGCTTGATAGTGTGCAGCGCGTCAGCAGCGTCACGGCTGAATCTGTCCAGCTTGGCGACAATCACGACGTCACCGGCGACCAGGTTGATCCCGTGACGCTCCAGGCGATCAAAGAACAACTCGGCGCCACTGACGCCTGGGTCGTTCACAAACATCTGGATGGTCAGGTTGTGAGTCATCGCCAAGCCCTTGCATTGGCGCTTCTGGTCGTCCAGGCTGGTGCCGTCTGCCTGCTCAACCGTGCTTACCCTCATGTAGGCGTATGTTGTCATTTCGTGCTCCTGTGATTGACTTGTGAGTCAAATTATCGGATGAAGTGACAAGCCCGTCAATATGATTGAGAAAATTTTTTCAAAAATTTTTTTTGGCGTCTCTCAGATACCGCAGCAGCAGCCCCCACCCCTGCCACCCCCCGGGGGGGGGCGCGCCGTCCCCGGCTGGCGCGGCAGGCACCCCGGACATCCTCGAGGTTAGTGAGCGCTTACTCCGAATCAGGGTTTACTCTATCCTCGTCATGGTCGTAAACGGGCTTGTCAACCGAGCGCAGCCGCAGGGCGTCCAGGGCCAGTGAGCCAAGGTCGATGTTCACGGCGGGCTGCGCCTTGTCGCTGTACTCGTCAGGGTTCAGCTTCCCGGCGATCCACTTGCGGGTATCGACCCGCAGCCGTGCCACCTGGACGTCGGCAGGGCTTGCCTCGTCGGCGATCGTCAGGGCGTCCTCGGCGATAGAATGAGCTCCTCGCGCACGCGCGCGTGCGTAAGCGGCGGTGCGCTCCTCACCCCCTCTATCGACCCAACGGGCAAACGTGGACACATGGACGCCCAGCTGCTGACACAGCGCCTTGGTCAGCGTCCCAGCCTCCAGCGCATCCCACACAGCCTGCTCGCCACCAAAGGCGTGGATCACCTTGCTGCACCTCTTAACCTCCGCCTTCTGCGCCTGGTGAGCCACTATGTTCTGCGCATTACGCTCCGCCAGCTCTGAGGTCGTGGTTACGGGATGCTCGGCTGCGGTCACGGTCTTAGGCGGCTCGTTCACTTGACTCCTCCATCAAATAGTCGGTCACGATCTTGAAGGCGTCCTGACTTGAGCGCGCGACCAAGCACAGGTAGCCCTCCTTGTTCAGACGCCTAGCGATGTCCTTCTGCGCGGCGCTCTCGACACCCTCGCGGGTCTTCATCTCCAGGAATAGCCCATGGAACCCATGAGACGGCTTCAGGACGGCTAAATCAGGCATACCCGATAGCACCCCCTCCGCGTGCAGGCTGACGCGCTCTGAGGCCGTTCTACCGCCTCCATTCGGTATCGCTGCCACCACCACCCCCGGATGGAAGGCCCGGATCATTCCCACCAGTTTGCTTTGCTCTGTGTGCTCGACTCTAAGTCGATGCTTTCCGACCACCATTGGTCACCCTCCTGCTCGTTGTCCTGGTTGTCAATTTTCGCTTGAAAGTGGTCGCAGCGCCACAGCACCCCAGCCTCCATGGCTGCGTGCCCATACCAACCGCACCAACGCTGGCGGAACGGCACGAACACCAGGTCGATGCCCTGCTCCTCGTCCTTTCGCGGAATGGCCACCTTGAACATCCAACGGTGCTGCGGCAGATTGTCCGTGACCATGTGCTGCCAGCGCACGCCGCTGAATTTCCACGTCTGCCCCCTCACCGACTCGTGCCTGCAGTCCTCGCACCGCGTCCTATCCTCTACCCATTGGGTATGTATACTTTCCAATTCATTTGCCATTTTTTCGCCATTGCTCATTTTTTGTGCAGTTCCAACGGGTATTTTCCAACGGGTATGCCTAAAGGAAAATCGCCGTACCTCTTGGAGACCAAAGGGTCAGGTAGGTAAGCGCTTTGAGCGCGCTTACCGTACCCTCCCCATAGGACTTTGGTTTCAACAGGTACCCGTTGTACCCATTGGGTATACCCGTTGTACCCGTTGACGCTCAAGTCAACCATTGACCACATCAATCCGACCCCACCCGGCGTCAGCGACCACCTGCATCCTATCCAGGATCGCACTCTTAATCGCGCGCCTGGTCTCGTGCTTGCCGTCGCCGCCGGGTACGTTTGAGATGATGTCCGCCCAGTTGACCCGGTGCAGTCCGCTGAGTTCTTGGGGCGGCTTGTTGCTGCCGCCTGACCCCATCTTGATGGCCAGCGGGCCGTACTGATTGATCAGGTCGGTGACGTAGTTGACCGCCAGGTCTGCCTTTTCTGACATCGCCGAGTCCTGCTCCATCGCCCGCCGCTCGGCTGCTGCCTGCTTGCGCTCGTCCTCGCTCGATGGCTTGGGCACCACGACCCGCAGGGTGAGTTCCTGCAAATCGCCGTAGCTTGTGGTGGCTGGCTCTGTAAATGTGTCGCTGGTGAACGCCAGCTCGTCAAAGCTCGGCTCGTACCGCCGCTTGGCTAACCTCATGTAGCGGTTGCCGTCCTCATCCATGAATATGACCGCCGTCAGCGTCACGTCGCCCGTCAGGGCTGACGCGCCACGACCCATGGCCTCTGCGTCGGTGCGGCTGATCTGCTTGTTGGTGTGGTGGATGATGCTGATTGGCACGCCCAGCTGCACGTACAGCGTCTGCTTGAGGCCTGAGA
>Ga0208547_1000461_pt1 | contig 23416 bp, 32 predicted proteins | sample DEB08_DNA_5_FD_185501 | JGI IMG/M metagenome (GOLD analysis project Ga0208547, IMG submission 185501) | Aqueous microbial communities from the Delaware River and Bay under freshwater to marine salinity gradient to study organic matter... | ecosystem: Environmental > Aquatic > Marine > Coastal ...
GGACGTCGAGGCAACATCATTCAAGAAGGCAGTGAAGTCATACCAGGCCAACTCCAAGAGTCGGCAGATCACTGTGGAATGGGAGGCCAAGAAGGGCGGACACTACTCCAAGATACAAGATCTACCATTGGGAAGAAAAAAGAAACTAGGAAGATAGAGCAAATGAAAGTTAGCCACAACCCATTGGTGAAGATGCTGGCGAGACTGAGGATGTGCTGGGCGGACTGGCGTGGACACCACGGCAAGGTCTGGGACTACGAGCCCGGTGAGTACTACATGGGCAGACACCAAGGACATCGCAAACACGAGAAGAGGCACGGCATCAAGTGAACAAGATAGTGTGGACAGTATTCGCCGTTTACACATCACTGTTCCTGTATGGTTGCGTCACATTACTGTAACAAGATCCCAAACACCTTTATAGTAGCACTTCACTAACCAACCACCGGTCAGTAAATAATAGCATCAAGGGAGACGCTATTGCCAACCAAACCAAGGAAGCGAACCACCTACTGGTCGCGAATACGTAAGAAGGCCCCCCGAGTTCCAGACATCACCTGTCCACAGATAGACAAGGTGTTGGACATAATCGACAAGGCACAGGAGAAATCCAGACCACTGACACAGGCCAAGCATAAACAGGTGGAGAGGATCATGGAACAACTGAGATCCGCCAATGACGCACTCAGGGAGTCAGGAAGATACTGGCATGACGCCTGCAAGGACACCGTACGGGACCTACTGGGCAAGCGGCGTATGAGGTAACTAATAATATGTTCAAGGTAGTCGTGATAATATGTGCCCTGGGCAACCCATGTACCGTTTTCCAGCAAGATCCCATGAAATACTACGATACCATGGACGAATGCATGACAGTCGCGGCCGAGAAGGAAAAGGCCCTCTTGGATGGCATGACGAGCATGGGATTCATCATAGAGAAGAACGGCCACACCTGTGAACTCAAGCAAGACGTCGATTCTGCGTAGGTTGACATTACATATAAATCTGCTATAATAATAGAGTATTTTTAGGAATCGTCCTATTGTTGGACATGGCCTATGGATACATCATATTAACAATAGGAGATCAATATGACTAACAAAGTAAGAATGCTCCTTGACGTGGTAGAAGAAGTCAAGAGAGAAGCACCAGAAGACGTGCCCAATTGGACAAAGAGGTACGATGAAGCAAAAATCAACTTAAAGAACAAATTAGATCAAGGATTCACACTGCCCATGGGAGTTGAAGCACATCCGTTAGAGGATTTCGCGTTCAACTACAGTGTACAACGTGACGTCAGGGCGGGCCACTGCATGAACATCATGAGGAAGTTCGACCCTAGAGTGTGTACTCCAGTGTCTGCGGTGAGGAGATCCGACAGCAAGACATTGTATATTTTTGATGGACAACACAGGGCGGTGAGTCTAGCATTACTAGGTTTCACAACAATACCTGTCACTATCGTTGAAACGGATGAACCGGCATTTGATGCCATAGCGTTCGAGATAGTCAACGACACGGGCATACTGAGGGCAGGCACGGAAGAGATACACCGTGTGCTGTTACACAGATATAAGATGGGGGAGACGGATCCAGAGGGCAGACCATGGAAGGCCAGGCAGGTACAAGACGCCTTTGACCTAGTTGGCATAGATCTTGAACCCAAGAGAGTGAGGAACTCCGCAAACAAGCGGGGACCAAACCAACACTACTTCTCACACTTCGACTACGCCTACAAGGGATTGACCATGGCGGGCAGGGACGGATTGATCAGTGCCCTACAGGCCATACTGGAGACATTCCCCAACGAGGACGGAGGGGAGATCAACCAGGGTCTCTTCATAGGCCTGATGAAACAGTACGAGCTATCAGCGGGGAGGCTACATAGGTTGCCCAATGACTGGATGAAATGCCTGTTATCAGCGGCCAAGCAGGCCTGTGCCAGTGCCACACTGATACACACAGCCAGCAAGAGGCAGTGGCAACACGCCAATGGTACTGGATGGGACGCACCAGTGGCCATGGCCCACGTGTTGAAGGAGATCTACGAGATCGAACAGCCTGAGGGTTTCGAGCCCAGTTTCATACAGCAGGTCAACGTTGGCATCAAGGATGGCAACATCTCGCCTGAATCTGAGGCACAGACCGCCTTCAACAAGTACAAGAAGTAATGGGCAAAGAGGAAGTATACAAGATGCGGGTCACCAAGTCAGGCAAGACCGAGACTTGGTGGCTGTGCCTGCCATACAACATGATATTGGAATCAGTCCAGGAGAAGTACGACTGGGGAGCGGATGCTGTTGAACTGGAATGGATGCCAAACATAACAAGGGAGCAGTTTCATGATAAACTACCAAAACCTTATTAATATACCAGAGATAACGTTCAAGTCAAAGACCAAACCCGCACTGTCGGAATTGGCGGAATACATAGACAAAATGAAGCAGGACTTGTTTGACGACAAGTGGAGCCATGGTACCAAGAAACACATCAAGACATCACTGGTATTGTACGTGAGATCCATGCAGAAGCAGTTGGCACCAATGGGATATCACTACAGAGCGGACGGCATAGAGGGAAAGCAACATCTGGAACATGTAATACCACAGAACAGGATCATAAACGCATACCTCAACGGTTTCGTTACTGCGGAACAGGCCCTACAGATGCCTCTGTGCATGATCAGTGACTCGGACAAGCACATATTAGAAGGTGACTGGCAACAATCAGGTAACTGGCAATATCCTTTTCGAAGATATATGTCAGCCGGATTTTTGAAATCTATCAAAAGTGTCAATGGGAACCAAATAGATTTAGCCAATCACACACTAGACGACCACTTCAAAATGATTGGTCATAGAAGTTGATTGTCTTGACAAAATCCCCAAAGTAAATTTGCCCATTGCCTGTCTCCTTCTGGTGATGGATGTGCATCTTTGACCGCGTATTGGTAATCATCTGTGGGCCAATTTATAATTTTTTGGATCAACGAGGAAGGAGTTGGATCGAGAAACAAACCATTTTCAGCAACAAACTTCGAATGAGAGTCTGAAAAACGGAAAAATCTTTTTTTATCAATGATTTTTTCAAGAACTTTAACTTTGAAAGCTGAATGAGTGTCAAAATTAGATCTGTCCATGTAAGTGTCTATGCCGTTGTACATCACATACTTGCACCCTGCACCGATTAATGCTTTTTGTGTTGAAATAACATTTACCAAAAACCTCACTGTGTGGTCTAGAGTGACGTCCATCTTGTTTGGGAGATTCAACGTCGTTGGATCTTCTCTATCTGCTCTCCATTTTGTCCAGTTGAATGCCATGCTATCGTTTTTGCTATTTTCAATCACGTCATTTCTATAAATTCCACTCCAACCGATACTGAAAGAGGTATGAGCCAATTTTTCAGGATTTGTGGCAATCCAATATAACAATTCTGTATAAATTCTAAAATTACCCCGGCCGGTTGCACTCAAATTGATGAAAGTAGCCCTTACATTGTCTGCTAATATTTTATGGACGTTGTGTTTGGGAGCTCCAAAACTACATCCTATCCCTACATGATATCGCATAGGGTTATTTAATTTTATATATTGGTTGACAATAAAAATTATTAATATATAGTATTAGAAACGCCGGACGAATGCGTCGTTGTCATTTGTCAGATATCATTAGAGATCCTCTAGATCGATGATGTATTAAGCCCTAGGGTAGCACCGAGGGGCGACGCGACCATGAGTTCGTCCGGTGTTTAACATGAATTATGCCAAGCGAAAAAACAAAACAATTACTAGAGGGTCTGGGTCGGATAACAGACTCAGCACCAAAAGTCAGGGAAACGGAGAAGTTCCATTCCTACACCAATAGGTTCTATCCCAACTTCCTACATCAACTACCCAAGAGCTACGAGAAGGCCAGGCGGAAGAAGGACGAGGACGGTGAGGAGTACATCATGATAGATCGTGTGTACGGTGACCTTTGGAACACAGGCAGACTACAGCAGAAGGATGGTACAATATATAATGGTAAACTGTACCGTAAGAGAAGGCTGTTGGTAAGGAAGGATCCCATTACAGGTGAGAAATCTAACTTCTACAGCGTCTGCACATCCACGGCAGATGGAAGATGGTTTGACAACTGCGGACTTCCCATAGAGGCTCCCTCACAACTGGAACCAGAGAAGAAACCAGATCCAGAGGAACTGGAATTGTTAGAGAATAGGAAGGCAGAAGCCGCCAAGGCCAGAGAAGCGGCCATACTGGCCAACCTGAAATAGGATGTTCAAAGAAGACTACAAGAAAATCATAGAAGAGAAACCATGGCAAGAGATGGAACAATACTTCAACGACTTGCCTGTGGCTCAAGTGCCTATTCTACACACATTGGACATAGACACACAGGAATGGATAGACTTCACCGTAGAGAACTTCGAGCTGGCACAACAGAAATGGGAGTCTCCAAAAGAACACTACTCAGAATACAGCAACAAGTGGGCTTCCGTTAACAATCAACTGGGCAGGAACGAACACAACACCTTTGAACTGAACTACGGAATGTTAGGCGACAGCAACGAAAAGTTAAAGGCATTGTTGGGCGATGAGAATATTAAAAAGTTGAAAGCCGACCCCGACTCTATATTGATGAGATTCATAGTCAAGATGCCAGGACACGGTATCGCATGGCACCTAGATGACGCGGGATCATACAAAAAAAAGTTTCCGAATGCTGATATATCTAAACTCAAAAGGTTATGGTTTCCTGTGCAGGATTGGAAGGACGGACACGCATTCCAAATTTCCAAGACAGTGATAACCAACTGGAAGGCAGGTCAAGTGCACCAAATACCTTTTGGACTTGGGCACGCCTCGTCTAACTTTGGCTACGTTCCACAGTACACTGTGTCTTTCACAGGGGTCATAGATGATTAGGGCACACAACACTGCCCGCAAATGGCAAGCAGTCAAGGATCATGTCGAGGAAGGCATGCTGAGTATACACGAGAGTGAGAAGTTATGGAATTACACCTACACAGAACAACTAGAATCTAAATTAAAGACAGCGTCAGGAAGGAAGTACGCACTCACTTGTGCCTCTGGATCGCATGCAATATCGATCGGATTGTTGGCCAACGGGATCGTTCCCGGTGACAAGATCATAATACCCAACTACAGTTGTCCTGCCACCCTGAGCAGTGTCGTGGTTATAGGCTGTGTGCCTGTCTTTTGTGAGATAGATCAACACGGGATGATAGACACCGACCTACTACCAGAACTAGATGTGTCAGGTGTCAAGGCAGTCTTGGCCACAGGCCTGTACGGAGATGTTCACAACCACGACGCGATCAAAAACTTCTGCGACGCAAACCACCTCCTGTACGTGAATGATGCCGCACAGTCACAGTTCGCACTCTTCAATGGAGAGGATTCACTGGCGTTGGGAGATGTGGTGTGCATGAGCTTCGCTGACAACAAACCTCTGCCTGTTGCTGGAACATACGGTGCTATACTGACCGACAGCAACGAAGCATATCAGCGCATCAGGAGTCTGAGGAAGAACGGGAAACCCACAAGGTTGGAACCATACTCGGTAGCAGGGTTCAGCAGTCAGCCCGAGGAGGGCAAGGCATTGCAGGTTCTCGCATCTTGGCAACACTTCGACAAGTGGCAAGAAAGGAAAAGACAGATATCTGAATACTATATCGAGATATTCAAAGACAAAATCAATGTCAGGCCCAGCCCCCGATACAGCCAAACAAATTATCACAAATTTGCTATAATGGTTGATGATAAGTTTGAGTCATACAAAAAGATGCTGGAGTTGGGTGTGGAAACAGAACAGCATTACGTGGACAACTTCTCTAAACTGCCATGGACGGCGGACACCACCAAGCAATACGCCATGACCGACAGATTCATACAACAGTCATTGACCATCCCAAACAACCCATTCATGACAGACTCGGAAGTGGAAACTGTCAGCAATCTGATAATAAATAATCTTGTAGCGCCGCTTACCAAGTGACGCCGGCAATTAAAACGACCCGCCAGTACCGTGAGGGAAAACCATAGAAAAAGGCCGTGCCGTGTGCGACCATCTCGCTAACTCCAAAAAACAACAGTGTAGCATAGGAACAATACATTGACTCCTATTGCCTTTTTATGCTACACTGATACACAGGAGAATTTAAATGGAAGTTAAAAGAAAACTAAAGCCCAGTGAGATCAATGCCAACTACGGTGATCTGCCTGCGGACATAAATTCATACATCAGTGAGAGTGTGATGGCCCAACAACCGGAGATAGACCTCTGGGATTTCATGGAGACCAGGCCAGACAAACTGTATGAGGAGTGGGCATACGAGGTGGATTCTGATACCACAACAACATACGATGCGAAACCATTCACGAGATTGGACATCAACCAAAAAGATTTCTTCGATTACATGAAGAACAACAGGGCGACCTGTCAGAAAAAATACTACGAGAGACGACCATATCACAACGGAAGGAGTGAGCTCACAGAGAACTTCCCTATGAAGTGTGGATACAACGCTAGGAACACGATAGAATACAACTGGGGGCTGTACGGCAACAGCAACGAGGAAATAAAGTCCATGCTGGGATCGAGGAAAGTGTGGGAAGATCAGATCGGGATAGATTACGACACGGCCTTGATCAGATTATTGTGCTACATGCCTGGACAGATATTGCCATGGCACGTGGACAACCTGGGCAACTGGTGTAGGAACAACAAAGATCTAAATCCAGACATCGACACCAGGATATGTGACCTGGGACCGATCAGGAGATACTTGGTCGCGATCACGGATTGGCACTGGGGACACGTGATACAGTTCGAGAACAGTTATTTCCCCAATTACAAGAGTGGTGACGTGTTCGATCTACCCATACCCAGACCGCACCTGTCGGCCAACGTTGGAATGAGGATCAAAGTAACTTGTAGCATCAGTGGTGCGCAGACACATGATTACACAAAGTAATATCAGAGAATATCAACAGAACGGAGTGGTATTTCTAAAATCTGTTTTTGACAGTTCGTGGATAGATATGTTAAATGTAGGTATATCCAAGAATATCCAATCTCCAGGTAAGAATTTCAAATCACACACCGTTGGCAGTGGACCAAGATATATTGAAAACTATTGGGTGTGGGACGAACGAGAAGAATTCAAAAAGTTTGTATTTCACTCTCCATTAAAAGAAATAATGGCAGATCTCCTGCAGGCGAAAAGTATCAATCTATTAATGGACAATTGGTTCTTGAGAGAGGCAGGTACAAAATCCTACACACCTTTCCATCATGATCTTTCATATTTTGATGTCGAAGGAACCATGTGTGCCTTATGGTTACCTCTACAGGCAACTGAAAAGGATGAAGCGATAGCATGGGTCAAAGGTTCGCACTTATGGGATGAAACATATCCACGTGTATGGTTTCGTGACGGACATAAAGTCGATGGAGAAAACAACGTTCCTGACGTGTTGAACAACCCAGACAAGTACGAGTTACTACAGTATGATTTCGAAGTCGGGGACTGTGCCATATTTGATGTGAGGACACTGCATGGTACCCCAAACACAACTGTACCCAATAAGACATTGAGCAGATACACAGTGAGGGTGGCCATGGAGGACGCCAAGATCAAATACAAATCTGATGAAGAATTCAGTTACAGAACACAACTGAAAGAGGCAGGATACACAGACGGTGATCCCGTGGATGGTGTGTTATTTCCAAAATTATACCAGGAGAAAAAATATGAAGTTGAAACATCCAATATCTGAAACAAGACTAGATCCCAAGACGGCAGTGCCAAAGGAGATACTTGAACAGTACCCGTGGCACTGGAACCCTATGGAGTCCAATCACACAGATGGCGATCACTTCATGCGGAACATCGATTTCGACTGGAAGGGACTCGGAGACTGGGCCATCAAAAAATGCAACGAACACCTTACACCACAGAAGTACTGGAGGTTCGATTACGAGGAAGATGCCATATATCATGCCAAGGAGAACGTGAACAACATGCCCATCAAGGAACAGGCGTTCATGGCCTACAAGAACAATACACACAGTGAACACAACAGCCAGTATTTCAAGATTGCTAACGAGGAATTCGAGCACTGGCAAGAGCCGTTGATGGACATGTTCCCCAATCTCAAGAAAGACAAGATGGGTATTAGTTTATTCGTGCAACCACCTGGTCACACGATGTACACACATGTGGACACCTACAGCAGTTTCATTAGGAGAACCGGTGATGCCAAGGCGGACTACACTGTGTTGAGGAGATACATGGCATTCGTTAGGGACTGGGATTTCGGACACTTCTTTCATTACGGCAATCATTGTTTCAATCAATGGCGGGCTGGCGACTGTTGGGACCTCGTACCCGGAATTTACCATGGTAGCGCCAATGCCGGGGTCAATCCGAAGATAACCATACACTGGAGTGGTGAACTTAAAGATGTTGGATAATCAGTATTTCAAGAAGTACCTTAATGACAGGAACATAGACCTAAAGGAACACATGCCTGTGGAGAAACTATGTGAGTTGGACATAGATCCAAAGGAGTTTGAAGACTTTGTCAGGGTTCATCGCGATGAAGCGACAGTCAAATGGTATCATCCCAGACCGTTCCTAAACGCAGAAACAAACGAGCAGGCAATCAATGCCAATTGGATAGGTTACAACGAGCACAACACCACAGAATCCAATTGGGGGCTGGATCCCGCACATAACAAAATATTGAAAGGAATGGTGGGCATCAAGAACTTCAAGAAACTGGGCATAGATCCCGAGAAGTCATTGTTGAGGCTTTTGGAATACATGCCGGGACACAGCCTGCCACTGCACTGTGACGGATTCGAAGGTTTCAAAAGGCTTTACGGGGAAGGCGAAGCCACTAGGTTCTTCGTTGCGATCAGTGACTGGGATTGGGGACACGTGTTCCAGATGCACGACAACATGATCTCTAATTGGAGATCTGGCGACACATATATAGTGCCCAAGGGTATTTTCCATGCCAGCGCAAACTTTGGCATAAGTCCCAAGTACACACTGACTATAACAGGAGTGAGGCAATGATTTCCAACACGGCCGGGGATAGAACATACAACCAGATCAGTGAAAGGCTAATGGATGCCTATGACGAAATACATAAGACCGGTAATTGGATAGACGACAAGTACACAGCATCTGCAGAAAACAAACTAAAGAGTATTACAGGCAGGCGATATGCCAAGTTAGTGACCACCGGAACCACAGCAATACAAACGGCATTGTTGTCTTGGGATCTCGTTGACAAACGAATAGCCTGCACGAACTACAGTTATGTGGCCAGTGTGAATCAGGCGGCCTTGCTAAATGAAATTGACCTGTACGATGTAGATGACAACGGTTTGTTAGATCTTTCTAATAAGTTTGACCAGGATGCTGTCATACCAGTTTCGTTGTATGGGAACCCCATAGACTATGATAATCTAAAAATATCCCAAAACACAAGGGTGGTGGTTGACTGTGCCCAGAGTCTTGGATCTAAGTACAAAGGTAGACCAGATGGATCATTTGGTGATGTGGCAATATTCAGTTTCGCAAGGAACAAGCCCATACCATCAGCGGGTACGCATGGTGCTCTAGTATGGGATGACAAGGAAATGGAAGACAAAATCAAATCAGTGACCACCAACGGCAAACTAGGAAGAAACAATCCGGTGAACTCCTTTGGTTTAAATGGCACGCCTTTTGAACTGCAGGCCGCCTGGATAGACATAGGACTAGATCACATGGAGGAATGGCAGATCAAAAGAAAACAGATACACGATTTTTACAAGAATGCTTTCAGAGACCTGCCAATAGTGATAGTAGAAGCAGGCGAAGGAAGTGAATCCAATCACCACAAATTCGCAATGAAAATGAAAAACAGAGACCACTTACACAATCACCTACAAGCAGACGGAATACAGTGTTTGAAACATTACACCGACAACTTCGCAGACTTCTTTGGATCTGCAAAAAGTTTTCCAAATACAGAAATGTTTTGTGAATCAATACTGACTCTGCCAAATCACGCATGGATGACTGATGCTGAAGTGGAGTCTGTGGCAAACAGTGTAAAAAGATTCTATAAATGAAGAACATAGCGGTGATAGGTCACCAAGGCAAACTTGGATCGGAACTTATGAAACACCCCAATGCCATAGCCGTGGAATGGATGTTTGAAAATCATCCTGATGTGATAAAACAATGGTTCGACGATCACCCTGATGTGGACACAATATGGCACGTGGCTAGGACCTGCAGGCAGGTGGGAACAAGGAGAGACCATCAAACATTCCTAACAGAATTACGAGGAATGCTCAACCTGTTAGACACAAGGGCCAGGAATTGTAGGTTCGTCTATGCCTCCAGTAAGATAGTGTATGGATTGGGAGGTGTCAGTAACGTCCCAGAGGAGGTCTTACCAGTCGACCAAGTGGCCGAACAGTTTATGGACGACAAAGTTGGCACATTCAACTGCCCGGAATGGCAGGAGACCACACAGATAAACATAACCGTACTGGACAACCAGAGAACGATCTATGCCAGCACAAAGTTGGCAAACGAGGATCTAGTCAGGCGATATTGTTCCAATTTCAAAATACTGAGGATATGGGACATTTTATAACTAAATATTACGGAGTCAAAAAACCTTATAAGGAGAAACAAACTATGTACAAGTTTGAAACAAAGACCAATGAAGAAGGCGTGATCGAGGAAGTTATCAATCACAAGCCTGAAGGATATAACCCAACAACTGGAATATATGCTTCTTCATACATCTTCCAAGGAGACTGGGAAGATGAACTTAAGGCTCTGAACTTCACTAGAAGAGGACCAGGGTTCAAAGAAGTTGAGAAAGTTGATGCCATGAAAGGCCAAGACACTCAATACCTCTACAACTCTTTTAGAAGTGCTGATGGTAAGGACACAACTCACGATCAGTTACAAGACTTCTGGGCAGAAGAAAATCCAGCAGACTACCAAGACACTAATTCAAAACTTTCATCACCAAAACTGGCCGCCATCTGCGACTGGTTCCAGTGTGAGAAGACCAGGATTAGGATCTTCCAACAACAACCGGGTGCTTACATGCAGATGCACACAGACTTCGACAACCAAAGGGGTAACCAATACGGTGAGACTTTGAGAATCTTCGTGCAACTGACTGACCAACCGGGTGGTGCTTGGTACAGGTTCAAAACTGCGGACTCAGAAGTTAGCATTAACTTACAGAAAGGTCAGTTCTTGATTTTCAATCCAGATCACACTGGACACCAAACTCAGAACTTAACTGATGTACCAAGAAATGCTTTCATGCTAGTTGTTAAAAGGAACGCATGGTTAGACGCTCTCACAAAGAACGAGACCATGACTTTCATCAACGTGGATGAACTTACAGAGCAGAAAAAAGCAGTCTAATCTACTTTACAAATCAATAGCGATGTTTTATAATATCGCTATTGGTACGATCAGATGATAGATTCATACACACTGAAACAATGGGAAAAGGTCAGCACGGTAAAAGACCTCACGGAATTTATTGAAAATCCTGCATGTGATGTAATGGGCCTGTCTAGACATCTCGTAGATAAATCTAAAAGCAGTTTTTGGACAGCGGCGAACATTGAATTCCAACTTGATATAGAGAAAATCCTAGGTCGAAAAGCAGAAATCACACACGATGAAATTTCGGCAACTACGATGGTTCCGTCGGAACTCGAATATCACAAAAAAAATAACTTCACGAACGGATATGATAGAATATCACCTGATGATGAGACACTTAAAATAGTCAAAACTCTAGGGTTTGGAGATAACAGCAGTGTATGGATCAATAATCAACCACCCGGCGCGATAATGGGCAGGCATGTTGACTTCATAAGTTGTTTCACTTACGAAAATTTGGAAAAGGATAAGGCACTAGAGGATATGCCTTATGATAAAGATAAAAGACAGCCTGCAGGTATGAAACCCATATGGAGATGCTTTGTTGCATTGGCAGATTGGGAACCCGGACAATTGGTTAATTTCGAACCCAATTTTTGGACTGAATGGAAGGAAGGTGATGTTGTGTTTTTTGATTGGAAAAATACCCCTCATAGCACAGCGAACTGTAGTTCGAAAAACAGACCTTTTTTAAAGATTACAGGTGTACTCGACGATGATAGTTTTGTGGAAGAAGCGAGAACAAACGGTACTGTAAAGAAATTTAAAGTATGACTTGGCATCATAAGGTCGGTGATAAAAAATTCTACAATAAACTTCTAGCAATAAGAAACAGTAATTCAACAAACAATCCTATCTTTTTTGACACGCCCGAAGCATACAATAATTTTGATTTCTCCAAAGAGCCCGATCAAGATTTTGCTGTTTTACTCAAACAAGAAGCAGAAAAAATAAGAGACACATACCGAAAAGTCAGGATCTACTATTCAGGAGGATCTGACAGCCACTTGATGATTAGTACTTTTATAAACAACAAGATAGATTTTGATGAAGTGATTTGCTTAAAAAGTGGAATAATGAGTGCGGATTATGAAATCGATAGATACGCGATACCCTCATTGAAATCTTTGGATGTTCCTTCTAACAAAGTAAAAATAAATGTTCCTACTCTCAGAAGTTATGAAAATTACTATAAAGAAGATATCGATTCTAAAATACAAAAAGGAATGTACACCTACAATACTCATTTTAGATTGATCGCCCAGGACGAACTGTTTAATGATCAAAATCATGATCCAGAAACTGCAAACCTACGAGGTTTTGATAAACCTAAGATAATTCAAGTGCAGGACAAATGGTACACATATTTCTTAGATGTGGACATAGAGACCTTCCCTCACACATTAAATTTCTTTAGTGACAATCCATTGATACACTGTAAACAGGCACACCTTTTCCAAAAAGCAATAGACTCAGTAAATGAATCTAATATATGGAGTAAACAGGAAATATGGAATAAAAGCACTGGTAGACAAAATAGAATAGAAAAAACCTTATACCACGATCGTGATGATTGCTATCTTGATATAGGTAAGGATAAAATTCATTATTTGAATCTAAAAGAAAATCTAGCATTAAAATGGGCATTGGAAAATAAACTCCCATCGCTATCAAACTGGATAGAATGTCTACAACACCTGAAGGACTACACAAATAACACATGGTGGAACAAAGGACGTCCTGAGTTGGGCACTGTTGGAATATTCTCTAAATTCTACGGTATAACCACCAAAGAAACCAAAACAGTGGACGATTTGTTTCCAGATGGTTTCAAAATACAGTAAAATAGCGACTTTTCTGCCGGTTGACGGAAATACCATTACCATGTACAATAGTGGTAACAAAGGAGAAAGACATGTATAAATGTTCAGTAAAAGCACAATTGGTGATGGATCAGGTAAGATCTAGATGCCAGGAAGACACACAGACAAACAACAAGTGGAGAGGTAGATCAGGCAACTACATGTACATCATGGGCAGAGAGAACGCCGATGGTAAGGCAACAGGTGTGGTACACAAGATCGCCGAAGACGGATCACACAAATTGTGTGGTTCATTCAAGATCATGAGTGATGGTATCATAACAAGGTTCACAGGGCTTTCAAAAGCAGACTGGAATAATGCTATGAGATCAGCAGAAGCCGAGTACAAAGCCAAGTACGAGACTGCCAAGACAGAAGACACAGCAACGGCGCAGAAGGTTGCAGTATAAATTGATGATGTGGCCCAAGTAGTGGGCTCGAGTACCCCATAGTGCCAACGAGGCCAATGCCGGAAAATCTCGGCCCACCCACATCACAAGTTAGGCTATAACAATGTTGAAACACACACAATCCACAATCAAAGTAGTCATCTACTCGGTGCTGGCGGCCACGGCTGTGATAGGAGCGGCGTTCCTGGCCGGGACGTTCCACCCCAACACGTGGACCAAAGGCAAGATTGAGGACGAGTTCCACCAGCAGGAACTGGCACAGGTGTACTACCTGGGACTACAGGAGCCCGAGTTCGAGTACAAGGACAAGGAGAGCTTCATCGAGGCCACTGGCCGATGCGTGGAGTACATCAACTACACCACGGACAAGATGAGCCGTGTGCCCACATCAATTATAATAGCGATGGCCGGCATAGAGAGTGGCTGGGGCACGTCAAGGTTCGCCACGGAGGGCAACGCCCTGTTCGGAGTGAGGACATGGGACGACAACACCCCACAGATGAAACCCTTGGAACTGCCTGACGCGGATTTCGGTGTCAAGAAGTATCCCAACAAGTGTGATTCCGTCAGGGACATGATCCGGATACTCAACACGCACCCAGCATACGAACTGTTCCGTGAGAGGAAGGAACAGCAGATCGATGACGGTCGATGGAATTACCGAGAGCTGTTGGAGGGCATGACCGCCTGGAGCACCAACCCCGACTACGGTGCCATCATACTCAGTGCCATAGTTGATAACCAACTGCCGTAGTTAAACATAATTATGTTGAATGCTTTATCAGAATAAAACACTAAACGAAACAAAGTTTAACAAATTCTACAAGAATAATGATCTCGAGATAGGCTTAATTGGTCACATTGACAGAAATATTGCAGTTGCGGACATCACAAATCTACTTGATTTTGTACGTGAGGCCGATGGTGATTTCCTAATTTTGGCCAAGCAAGACAGCAGGTTGGTCATAATCACTCACCCCCTTCTGACCAAGACTTGTTATTACAAACTAGATGACGTGACAGTATCTCTAACACCCGAGGGAGAAAATCCAATTAATTGGATGGTGTGCCTTCCAAATACTTTATACACTTTTGACAACGGGGAATTAGTGTCAATGTCCTCCTGCGTCAAATGGGATCGAAGAGAATTTAGAAACGACTATGATTTGGTCTTCGATAGTTTTGAACAGGGGATGAAGACCGTTCCTAAAAACAACACCACCTTATCATCTGGCAAAGATACCGGGGTTATTTGTGCCTACTTAAACAGAGATAAACTGCGATGTGTATATCACACTATATCGCAAAGTGTTGAACATCAAGATATACTAAAACAACGGATAGCAAAAATCAAATCTAGCAATGGTAACTCCAGATTAATGATAGAGAAAAATCAAGATATCACAGATAGGTTAATTAAACGTGTCAGTAAACAGGGTTCTATATGTTATCCTAGAGTGCTATCTGATCTGCAGACAATGGCAGATCTAGACAAAATGTTTAGTAAAGTCGTTATAGGTAGTGACATACTAATCGGCACAGGTGGTGATCAATTGTATAGGTTCAAATCTACTGTAACAAATCCCACAGACCTTTTTATTGATCAATTGAACATGGTCTCATCGTGGCATAATATTACCCATCTCAATCCATTAATGAGCGTCAAACTTTATCAGAGCTTTTTGAATGTAAACGACACGTTCAAAAAAACGCACTGTTGGCAAGAAGCCTACATGCATGAATTAGGCTATCCTTACGCAGTTGACAAATACCATAAATTGTAGTACAATAATAGACCATGGGATTCATACAGTTGAAACTACCAAAAAGAATCAAGAAAAAAATAGAGAATTCAAAGCGGAACCGTGAGGCACAGGCCCGACACGAGGAATGGCTACAGAGTCAGGGACTGGACACATATACACTTACACAGAAGACCAAGGGATTTAGGGGCTACGATATACCCGATTACAAACCAGACCCTGACCACCCTAAACCGTCCAACAAGATACCAGTAACATCAGGCGGTAGCAAGGTCAAGGAACAACAGTACTCCGGTGAACGTAAACTGATAGGCATAGGACTCATGCATAAATCTAACCTGGTACCCATATGGGATGAAGAAGGAGCCAAGGAAATTTCCACAATGCGTAGGAACTAGATTAAGTACTTTCAATGAATAGATACTTTGAAATACAAAAATTCCTTACAGACGACGAATTCCAAGTGGCCGAAAACACTTCTACTAAAATTGAATCCTTTGTTGATCCAAATGGGGTTTTTAAAGGAACAGAATCTGCGAGACAGCAATGGTTTGACGAGTCGACACCGCTCGGAGAATTAATAGTCAATAAATTTAAACAGATTCCTGAATTGGCTGACAATAAAGTTGATGGTATGCAGGTCGCCCACATGATCAAACCATATGATGTGCATGGTGACTATGTGGTTCAAAAGAACCAAGTACCTATCTCAGATCCTAACGTGAATCAACCTACCTACACCATTGTCATTCCATTGATAGACGGTGATTACCACACTGTGGTTTTCGATCAATCTGCGAAATATAATAATTTCAGTGAATACAAGAAAACACATAATACATTAGAAACCTACGTTGACGACGACATCTGGAATAAGCACTGCGGACACTGTCACGAGGAGGACCAAAAATACCTAACAGTCAAGAAAGTTATCAATTGGCATAAAGGCGGATTGTTTGCCTGGGATAGGAGCCTATTCCATGCTTCGGGCAACTACACACAACCAAGGAAGGCAATAGTTCTATGGTTAAGCAAATCAAATTGACGCATGATGCTGACTTTTCTTGTGAATACATTGTTAACGGGGAAATGGTTGAAAAGACTCCACGCAGGAGTGAGCACACTTTCACTGTCACAGACCTACCATGCCATGTCAACATAAACATCAGACCATACAAAATCAGACCTACGATAAGAATAGATAACATCCTGGTCAATTATGGTCTTGCCAAAATCACACCATGGGATCATATGTTGGAGTTCAATCTGGATCATGACTTTTTTGACACCTATTTCAAAAACATAATTGATAGCAAGATAAAATATCTCGCAATTGGAGAAGAAAAAGCACTCAAAAAATTAGGATACGAGGACTTATCAGATTTAGTAGACAAAATAGAAGCAAACATCAAATGAAATCGGTCTTACTTACCAGCCTACCCAGATATGATCTAGTGGCTCCTCCGGCGGCACTTGGAATATTGCAGGGTGTAGCAAAAAAACAAGGATTATTCTCAGCAATTTTTGATTTCAACCTGCATCTAAATAAGAACTTGACCCATGATGAATGGGAACAGCTCGACAACTGGCTTATATTTCTCAACAGTGATATTTCTGATGATCTCAAAAAAAAGATCACATCTCTCTGGGACAACGGCATCACCGCCAACATGCCAGACAGTTGTGAATATGTCTTGATAAGTGTGTTCTCATACTGGAGTTTAAACATCGCTAGATTGATCATCGAACATGAATCAAAAAAGATAAGGCCATATAAACTGATAGTGGGTGGCAATGGTTGTAGCAGTAAATTTCCCGACACAGGTCAATACTTCAAGGACTGGAACGATGAACATGGTCACATCGAACATTTGATCCTGGGCGAAGGTGAAATCCCACTGACCAAATTATGGTCGCAGGGCAAAGTAGAATACAATGACAACGACCTCGATTCGTTTCCTTTTCCCAGTTATGCAAATTTCAACTTGTCCAGTTATAATGAAAAGAAAGTCTACATCACAGGCTCACGTGGGTGTGTGAGGAAGTGCACATTCTGTGACATACAAAACACATGGCCAACTTTTAGGTACAGAAGTGCCGAAAATATCGTGATGGAAATAAAACAGCATTTCTACGAACACGGTGTCACGAGATTCGATTTTACAGACAGCCTCATAAACGGATCAACCAGTAACTTCTATAAATTTAACTCACTGCTGGCCGAAGAGAAGGCCAAGAATTCCGACCTTAAGGATATAGGTTACCTTGGACAGGCCATATGCAGACCAAAAAACCAGATGCCACCTTCTCACTATGAGGCCATGCACTACGCAGGTTGTCGTCAACTGACTATAGGCATAGAATCCTTCAGTGAATCAGTCAGAAATCACATGAAGAAGAAATTTTCAGATGATGACATCGAATACCATCTAGAGCAGTGTGGATATTGGTTGATACCAAACGTTTTTCTAATGATAACCTGCTATCCAACCGAAACCATAGAGGATCACGAAAAAAATATAAAAGATCTCAAAAAATATCAAAAATATTCAAAGGCGGGAGTCATTGAATTCCTGCGTTGGGGGACGACCATGCATTTGTCTCCAGACACACCAATAACTTCTAAAGCAATGATAGAATCACTCGGACTTGTGACGGCATCAGGCCAGGATATATTTTGGGAGCCAGGGGCATCTTACACTTGGCGTAGTAAAACAAATCCCGATCTGGATCTCAAAGAACGTGTAAGACGTAGACTAGAACTGTACAAAGTCACTTCAGCTCTGGGTTACTTACAACCCGAAGCTCGCACCGAGCTTACAACCATTTTGAAAATGTCAGAATACCTAGATGAAAATAAGATATTATAAGAAGATAGACGGATGGAGATGGTTGGGTTTCATTCTGGCCATGATCGGAGCATTCATACTCAGCAACGCCAACGTGGAAACACAATGGATGGGTTGGGCGATAGCAACAGTAAGTTGTTCTATCTGGATATACATGGGCATCAAGGATGGTGACACACCCAGGGCACTAATGGAAGCCATGTATCTATTGTTGGCATTGAGGGCTATTTGGAACTGGCTAGTCTAAATTTTATTCAAAAACATCAATAAAATCAACCATTCTAGCAAGATCAACTCCAGTTGACGCATTTGGAAAATATGCTATAATTGTTGTATGATTAGACTAATAATACTATTCGCAATCTTCCTAGCGGTATATCCGATGATAGGTGATGGTTGGGCACAGTTCAGCGCAGACATAAATCTGACTGCTGTGACTGACTTCATATCAGAGATGATGGCGAAATTCAACAGAGAAGGATAACATGAAAAACATACAGAGAATGTTCCTATTGCTGATCGCGGGATTGATGATGGCACAGTGTTCTACCTATTCGATGAAATCGGACATGAGCAAGAACGGTGTGATCAACAAGACTCCCAAGTGGTACGTGAACTATCCACACACAACCAAGAAGACATACCAAGAGGCGGCGAGTGCCGTGAGTCCGGATCTCGAGTTGGCTGTGAAGAAAGCCACTCTATTGGCGAAAGCCAAACTGGCTGACAGGATCAATGGTGAGATGAACAACAGATCTACCATCAACAAGAACGAGGCCGGCACCAACGAGTCAATGACCGTGACAGCACAGTCTCAGGACATAGTGGTGAACGTGATCAATGACACACTTGTCACTCACTACCAAGTGACCAAACAGGTGATCTACACGACTAAAAATAAATCCTACAGGGTTTATGTGATGGTGGACATCAGCAAGGAACACGTGGCCAACATCATATCTGAGATCAAGCAGATGAAATTGGCTCAGAACATCGACACCACTGACATCGATGCGGCCGCAGACAAAGTACTGAAGAACTAGGGCGACATGAGATTAATCATTAAATTGATCGCCCTGGCCATCATAATCTTCGCAGTCAAACTGATATGGATCAGCAAGGCCGAGGCAGGTGGACCGTGGACGGACCAGTACTGCGACGTGGAGACCACACAGATAAGGGTGGTGGACACGGAGGGCAACATCATCGAATCCAAGGTCGAGGAGAAGGTGGTTTGCAACGACGGGGCCGCTGACTTCCTAGAGGACATGGGCATAGCGAAGTCCTGCGAGATGTACACCTGGGACATGCCGGTTGGAGAGGTACTGATAACACAGAGGCAGATAGCCTGCCAGAAAATGGATGGGACTGGATATGAGATTGTTCAAGGTTATCATAGTATTGAGTAGTATCCTTTGGGGCACTGCCCTGGCAGGATCAAACACGCCCGGAGACACACGGGGCACCATAGGAGACATGCCAGAACCCATGATCCTGGGAGATGACTTGAAATACAGCATGCCAGCATACCTGTTCCGCAAGACACAGTTCATGAGATTCAGGCTCAACAGCACAGAGAAGAAACTGCACGAATCAGCGGTGTTCTTCGCCCTTACAAACGCGGAGAACGGCAAGATCGTGAGTTGGTACAGCAAGAAGCGTCTGGCCAACGGAAAGGTGCGTGTGATACACTCCTACCCAATATCTGGGGGTTATTGCCGTACGTACCAAGCATACATAAAGTTGAATGGCAAGGAACGCCATATGACCAACAACGCCTGCAAGTACATAGGATCACCTAGTTGGTCATTTTATAAATAATCAGCATAAATAAGTACACTAACAAAGGAATTTAAAAAATGGCAACAGTATTACCCATAGCGAACAAAGTGGTCACAGCACAACCTCAAGGTGCTTATTACACAGTTTCAATCGACTGCACAGGATTTTTAGACACAGAGACCAACAACGGTGGACGTATATCTCCGTGTGTGGCTGAGGACTTTGCCACTGCTCCAACAACACTGGCACAATCTAGATTGGTATCTAGAGGTGCTCTAAGATTCAAAAAAATGCTAGAAGTATTACAGGTGAGATCAAACCTTAACCTGGTGAACCTTGTCACAACATATTCAAGTGACGCGGGTGACACTGCGATATCTACACTGGCATTTGGCATAGTGTATGACACGGACGATTTCGTTCCCAACGTGGGAACTGCCATTGACGGATCAACTGCGACAACTACCAAAATCGCCTACATCAAAGACAAGATCACAGAGGCACTTGCTGGCACATTCACAGAGAACATGCCGGTGTACAACCCAACAGCGGGTTCAAGTGATATCAGTATTGAATCAATCACTGCTGGACCAGTACTGGTTGGCAATGAAGGTGAGATCCTGGAAGCGGTGACGGTATCAGAAGTCACAGCATACAGACCAAACACTTCAAGTGAGTTGGCTTCTGAGGGTGCTGGCCTGGCTGACACAGCAGAATAATAAATCCAAAAAAAAAAAATAAATTAGAACCGGAACTACTTCTGTTCGTTCCAGGTGATGGAACCCCACACGTTTGTGGCAGTAGTGGTCAGTGCGGTGGCAGTCAGGCACCACACCTGTGAGTCGGTGGAGTCGTAGTTCTGTGCGATGTAGTCCCGCTTGGCTATGCTGGCCCCTAGGGCACTCACTCCAGCGGCCTGTTTGCCTGATGGATTGTTGGCCGCAACGAACGACGAGTCGGTCTTGAAACTGTAATTCAGATTGTCCGTTTCTATGAACTGTGCGTCATAGCACACCTGGGCGATGGATTCTCCCCCCACGTCCACCCAAGTTGGCGCGGTCGAGTCCGACCTGCTGAGCCTACTGCTGTCGGTCAATCTCCACATCTCCAGTATCACGGATGACGAGGATGACTGTAGCGAGTAGGAATTGAGTTTGATCAAGCCACGGTTGGGCCTGCTGACTATGGAATTCTTGAGGCGCACCGCGAGGACGACCTGCCGCCTGCCTATGTCACCGTTGCTCCAGGATTTGCTGGACAGCACGGGCGTCACCGTTGAATGGGTGGCTCCGGTGGTTTGGTCACCACCCTCGGACATCACCGTGGCACAGGTCTGTAGCGAGGTGGTGGTGCCCACCGCCGTGCCCGTGTTCCTCAGTTCACAACGCACCGGCAGTGCTGGATTGCTCCAGTACACCGTGGTGTCCACGTTGGAGTGTAGGAATTCATGGCAGTACACAATGGCACCACCGATGGCGAAACCGACCCTGATCCTGCCCACTCCCAACCACTGGAAGTCTATGATCAGCAGGTGTGACTTGGTGAGGTCCAGTGTGATGCCGGCACTGGCCTCCGAACCGTCCAATTTGTTGATGTTCCAGTCTGCCTGGTCGATGGTGGTGTCCACCGCGGCACCGCTGGAATATGATCGCTTGACGATGCTGATGGTGCCGTCACCCGCCTGCTGTAGGAACACACCGTTCCTGTCATCGAAGTAGCCCACTCGCTTGGAGGTGTTGGCCCGCACTGTTTGGAAATTGAAACTCATCATGACCAACTGCGACTTGCCCGGTTGGTATTGGTGGTACTGCCTGCTCTGGTGCACCACGTAGTCGGTGGCTCCCGTGCCCAGGCTCAGTTCTATGGAGGCCTGGTCCGGCTTGTTGCTGGTGGTGCCGGAACCCGACGTCTCGGTGATCATCTCCTCTTCCTGTCCATAGGCGTGTGAGTAGTCCGCCAGGGTGTATGGTTGAGCGAACCTCTGTCGCCCAAAGGCGTCTATGAGTGCTGAATCCGGTAGGTCCGAGGCCGCGGTCCTGATGATGGGTTGGCCCAGGGAGTTGTAATCCATGGCCTTGTGTACGCTCTTGAGGTTGGTGTCCGCCGGGTGCCTGTAGTTGTTTGAGTAATCTGATGCCATTAGTATCCGTACCTCGTCTTGGTCGCGTTGAAGTTCTCCAGCACGTCGGCCGCTGATAAAACTCCGTTGTAGATCCTGATCTCCGACATCCTGCCGTTGTAGTAGGAGCCGTCACCCATATTAGTTAATGTGGCCGCACCGAAAAGATGATATTGCGTGGTCTCACCGTCATCGTGTGGCGAGTCGAAACTCACTGTGGCTGACGCCACTTCCGAGCCATTGATGTAGCCCTTCATGGAGTTGGTCGCGGCGTTGTAGGTCTGTGCCATGTGCCACCATGTGTTGTAACTGATCGCGGATCCCGAGTCCGATGTTATGCCGGTGCCGTTCCAGAGTCCGAAGTGTGGCACGGGATCGCCCGCTGATTCTATGATCTCCATGTTGGCGAAGTGGTAGCTCAAGCCCGGTGTGGTGGTGCTGGATATCTGGCACACCACTCCCTCCGCCGTGGGATATATCCACACGCCCTGTGAGAACGTGTCTGGGTTTCCGATGGTGCCATATAAATTCGCTGTTCTGATGTAGTCGTTGTTGCCATCCAGGGTCCAGTAGAAATCCGAGAATCCCACGCCGTTCACCAGTGTGGCGTTGAGTGAGTTGCTGGTGAGGTCGGTCACTGTGGTGCCCGATCCACCATAAGAATCCTTGTCACCGGCGTCCAGATGCACATCCAAGTCGTTCAGGATCACACTGCTACGATAGGGCCTCGATGAAACCAGGCCGGATAGGTTGGTGTTGTCCACCACATCGTCGCCGCTGTACTTGGTTGGTAACAGGTTCAGGTCCGCAACGTTGTGCGTCCTGTAATATTCCTTGGTGCTGTCGATACTGCCTGTTATGGTGCCGTCAGTGGCCACCACACGGCCCTGTCGCTTGGCCTCCGCGATGTCCAGTTTGCCTTCCTGTTTCAACTGCTTGGTTGATAGTGTTGATATACCGTTTGATGCCATAATTTAAGGTATTTACCATATATTTCACTAGCAAGAAAAAGGCAGATCTGTTATAGTAAATACAGTTTAAATTATGTTCATAGCCGTACTCACATTGTTATCAGCACTGTCCATATCCGGGGTGGCCATATTCTACTCCGTGATCGGCC
>Ga0208547_1000462_pt1 | contig 23412 bp, 28 predicted proteins | sample DEB08_DNA_5_FD_185501 | JGI IMG/M metagenome (GOLD analysis project Ga0208547, IMG submission 185501) | Aqueous microbial communities from the Delaware River and Bay under freshwater to marine salinity gradient to study organic matter... | ecosystem: Environmental > Aquatic > Marine > Coastal ...
TATTAGGAATTATGTGAGACACGAAATGATGCCACATGTGTTGCGAGTTAATCCGGGCATCTACAAAACAATCAGCAAAAAGGTGAAAGCAGATGACGGCACCGAAAGTAGTGAATTTTGAAGAAGCCTTGGAAGATGATGACTGGGGCATTATAATAGGCAAAGATGGTACTCTCAAAGGTATGTTTATACCAGAGGGACAAGATGAGGATCTGGTACCTGAAGTAATTGTAAAATTGTGTATAGATTACTTTGGGGTTGATCCAACTGAAGAGGTGACATTACACTAAGGATAAGGTGGGCAGATGACACTACCAATTGAAAGAACAAACGCAGTATTAAATGTAGAACGATTCCTAATGGACTTGCGAGATCCCAAGAAGTATCCACGGGTGCCACGAGCAGTTAGAGAAGAAGCAGGTAGGTTGTTAAGGCACTACCCTTCGCAATATCATATGGCATACATTAAGGAAAGTTTCGAAGAGGTAGATTATGAAAGTTAGTATTGGAAAATACACAGATGATGGTGAAGACCAGAAGATAGAGGTACATATAGACCCTTGGGACACCTGGAGCATGGATCACACACTTGCTCCTATCATATTGCCTATGCTCAAACAACTAAAGGAAACTAAACACGGTGCTCCATATGTAGATGAAAAAGATGTTCCGGAAGAACTGTGGCCACCGAAAGAACAGATTAGTGCAATGTATCAAGGCCAAACAGATGACAATCATTTTAAGCGTTGGGATTGGGTCCTTGACGAAATGATCTATGCTTTCGACTGTAAAGCAAACAAAGACGATGTGTGGATGCGTCTTGAAGATAAAAAAGAAATAGATAAAGAACAGAAACGCATTTCGAATGGGTTCCGACTTTTTGGCAAATATTACGAAAGTCTTTGGGACTGATTTCACTTGACAGACCGTGTATTTTATATTATACTATATAAAAATAAAGGATCAAAATGAAAACTTTTTATGAAGACAAATGCTCTATTACTTGCACAGACAAAGACCAAGTGGTTGAAGCAGAAGTTATGGAATTTAGACCGCAACAGCATCTTACAGTTGTGTTAGCGACAAACAAAATCCATATGAAATATAACGGTCGTTTGTATGTAGGTAATGCAGTGGGCATGGAGTTTACATCAAAAGGACCAGACGAACATGTAGTTAAACAAGGAAGAGGACTATGACAGAAGGACCATTTCAAGGCGCATTTGAAGCTGACACAACAGGTGTTGTACGCAGAGAAATCACAACGTACCGTTACAAAGATGGTATAATGATTAAAGAAACTGCTACAAGAAATTATTACAAGGATGGTGACTACAATGACAGTACAGCATCTATTCCTATGCCGGAGGTTATGAATGCCTAACTTAGTACCAGTTGTAATTGAAAAAGAACAGCGTGGTGAGCGTTCATATGATATCTATTCAAGACTGTTAAAAGATAGAATTATAATGCTTGACACAGATGTAAATCAAACTTCAGCAAGTCTTATTGTAAGCCAAATGCTGTTTCTTGAAAGTCAAAACCCAGACAAGCCTATTAACTTTTATATTAACTCGCCAGGCGGTTCAGTAACAGCAGGTATGAGCATCTATGATACTATGAACTTTATCAAGTCACCTGTACACACGATTGTTATGGGTATTGCCGCAAGCATGGGCAGTTTCCTTGCTAGTGCAGGAACCAAAGGCAAAAGATTTATTCTGCCACACGCAAGGCACATGATCCATCAACCGTTAGGTGGCACACAAGGACAAGCCAGTGATGTTGAAATCCAATACAAAGAATTACAACACTGGAAAGAAACACTTACAAAATTATATGTAGAACACACAGGCAAGGATTATGCAACACTTGAAGCAGACATGGATAGAGATAATTTCATGAGTGCGGAAGAATCAGTAGCATATGGACTTGCAGATAAAATTATGGAGAAGAGATAATGCCTATTCCTGAAAGAGTAACGGTGCCAGTAGGTGAACCTAAAGATCCAAGCAGTAAACACTTTTGGATAAGCATGGTAAAAAGTATTATTCGTATAGGTGCAGGTGGTTTCCTTATCGCAGGAAATTTGTTTGTAGCAGGTGCATTATTAATATTTGCAGAAATTCTAGGTATCGCAGAGGAATTATAAAATGACTGTTGTGTCTGAAAAGGTTGCTGAACTCAAAGGTATACCAACACAAGACGAACTTAATAAATCGCTTAGAGAAGGTATTTTGATAGTGACCTTCAATAAATTAAATGGAGATGAGCGGGTAATGACCTGCACAAAGAATCTGGAATCTATTCCAGAGGAGAGCCGTCCTAAAACAGACAAAGAACCCCCCAAAGGCAATGTGAATGTTTGGGACATCAATGCAAAAGGTTGGCGATCATTCAAATACGATCGTGTAACCAAAGTCGAATCAGCATAGGAGAGACAAATGAAGTTTAGTGAAATTTACTTTCACACCGTTGCTATTGCTGTAAGTGCAGGGTTTTTATCTGGACTTGCAGGAGTAGCACAGGCTGCGGATGTAATGGGTCAAACACAAGATCATTACAAAACAGTTATTCAACAAAAGCCTTATAGAGTAGAAGTTTGTAAGGATGTTACAGTATCTGGTGATAAAACTGGTGATGCACTGACTGGTGCTATTATTGGTGGTATTATTGGTAACAATGTAACAAAAAATGTTGATAATGGTGGTGCAGTAGGAGCATTGCTTGGAGGTATCATTGGTCACAACAATAGTGACGCAAAAGGTGGTACCCAAAGACAGTGTAATATTGAAACTAGATATGAAGAAGAATCTAGAGAAGTATATAGTCATAGCACTATTACCTTTTGGGAAAATGGTGTAGAAAGAACTTTGAGGTATACTAGATAATGTTTTGGAGAGTGGGCAGGACGGTAATGCAGCGGATTGCTAATCCGTACTACGTGTTTAAGCGTAGAGTGGGTTCGACTCCCACACTCTCCGCCATTGCTTTTATTATGTTGTTGGTTTCAAATGCTAGTGCGTATGAAAATGAAATTAAGTTTTTAGAAAAATATGTTCCTGTAGAATGGAATGGCTACTATTGTGGTACTAAACTTAATTACAATACAGTTTACTTGCCGTTAGCGAATAAAATAGAAATTTGTTCCAACAACATAGTAGAAAAGTTTGGTAAAGACAATCTTTATGAACATATCTTAAACGGACTATTTCATGAAGCAATACATCTAGCACAAGATTGTAAAGCAGGTTTTAATAATAAACAAATGTATGTGCTTGATGAAAATAATGTTAAATATATTCCTGTTAAGATAAAGAATATATATAACAAAATAGATTATGAAATTGAAACAGAAGCAGATATGTATGAAAATCCTAATGCACTGTCTTATGTTTCTAAGTATTGTAAGCGGGTATAGTATAATGGTATTATCGCAGCCTTCCAAGCTGAGGATAGGAGTTCGATTCTCCTTACCCGCTCCAGAGCTGGCATAGCTCAGTTGGTAGAGCAACTGATTTGTAATCAGTAGGTCCGCGGTTCGAGTCCGTGTGCCAGCACCAGAATTAGGAAGTTGAATGGAAATCATTTGGCATATTTTGTTAACCGTATGTTTGGGGTCGACTTGTATCGAACAAGACATACAGTGGTTTGACACTAAGGCAGAATGCGACGAAATACTAAAAGTTTACACAGATATTCCAGCAGACGGAGATTGGGATACTGTTGAATATGTATGTAAGCCAGTAGGCTCAACTTCTACTTAGCCCCGGTGGTGGAACGGTAGACACGCTGGTCTTAGGAACCAGTGCTGAAAGGCGTGAGAGTTCGAATCTCTCCTGGGGCACCAAATTTATCTATCCAAAATAGGTTGACTTTTAGCACAAAAGACGTATACTGTAATATAGACTTAAAAATAAGGAGTAAAGGCAAATGCAATTAACACTACGCAAGGCAAATAAAATTCAAAACGCAATCCTTGAGATGATCAAGGGTTTGGAATTCAAAACTCTAGTAAGAGTAAATGAATTCGAAGACATGAACGAGCAGGTCGATGCCGTTCACGACGAGTTCTTTACTCATCGTTTGACTCGCGATAAACTCGTGGGTGCATTATACGAGATCCGCAAGGCGGTTGCTCGTGCAAACGCAGACAACATGGTCAACGATATGTTGGCAGATGTTGCAATGCTGGAAAAGCAAATCCAGTTTGTCAGCACTTATGCTGATCAAAAGCCTCGCGAAAGTGATGCTGTGATTAACGGCAAACTTGACAAGCTCAAGAAAGCCAAAGACGACTACTACCGTAGTGACGAAGTTTCAACTGGCATCTTCTCTAAAGAAGAAGTCATTGAGTTCAAGCGTGAGCTTGCTGAACTCAAACGTCAGAAGCAGGACTTGCAAGATAGTCTGCTTGAGCTCAATGTGCAGACCACTATTGAGCTAGATGAAGAAACTGAAAGGTTCCTTCAAAGAGCTGACGTTCTCTAGTTTTGGTGGTTAGGCTCTTCGGAGTAAATCACCCAGAAGTGGAAGTGAGACGAGGATGGGCAACCGGTAATACATTTTGCATTTTTTGCAAAACGGGTATTGCATAACATATAGGTATTGAAACCGATGTGTGCCGGTGTGTTCCAACTTTAGTAAATTTGCACTTTGTTAGTTGGGAATGAGCAGGCTTTCTGCACTTTGTTGTTTGTAGATTGCTTGGGGAGATGCCATAAAAAGCTATCCTAGATGCACTTTGCATTGTTCATTACTTACACTTTCTCTTCTGTTTTTTTTAAAAAGAAGTTGACATTCATAACAAGAAATAGTATATTAAAAAAATAGTTAGTCGGTGCGGTGCAGTTGGAGTGGCACACTGGTCTCCAAAACCAGGATTAGAAATAATCAGGGGGTTCGAATCCCTCCACCGATGCCATTCTGCTACTATATGTCCATTTCTGGTTGACAATTATTTTGTACGGTGCTATATTATAATATATAATTAATAGTGAGAGGCATACATGAGAACACAACCACAAGATATTATTTCTAAACTTGAAGCAGATAATTCACGTTTGGGCAAAGAAGCAATACTCAAATTAGCACACGAAGAAGGATTACCAGAATTTTTTGAGGGTCTTACAATGGCACTTGACCCACTGGTAACATTTGGAGTTAAACAGGTTCCTACAAAAGATGAAGTAATTTCTGCACAAGGTTGCGAATGGAAAATTTTTAAAGAACTTGCAAACAAACTTATTGCAAGAGAACTTACAGGACATGCGGCACGAGATGCTATTAATCTTGTAATGAGTTCAGCAACAGCAGAACAGTGGAACGGTTGGTACCGTAGAATTCTTATTAAAGATTTACGTTGTGGTGTAAGTGAAAAAACAGTTAATAAAGTAGCACCAGGTACTGTGCCTGTGTTTACATGTCCACTTGCACATGACAGTGCAAACCATGAAAAGAAAATGGTGGGTAAAAAACAAATTGAAATTAAACTAGATGGTGTAAGAGTTATTACAATTATACGAGGTGACAAAGTAGAAATGTTTAGCCGTAATGGTAAACAGTTTCATAACTTTGGTCACATCATTTCGGAGATTGAAGAAGTTATTAAACAAAAGCCTGCACCTTATGATCTTGTATTAGACGGAGAAGTAATGAGTGCTAACTTCCAAGACCTTATGAAACAAGTGCATCGCAAAGACGGCAAGCAATCTGATGATGCAGTACTACACTTGTTTGATATGTGTCCGCTTGCAGACTTTCAAAAAGGTATTTGGGACAAAACTCAATCATTTAGAAGTCAAGCAGTCAAGGCTTGGGTAGAGCAGAATGAAAGCATTTTAAAGCACGTACAAGCACTTGAATGGGAAGAGGTAGACCTTAGTACTCCCGAAGGTCAAGAACGCTTTGTAGAGCTTAATAAAGCGGCTGTAGACGGTGGATACGAAGGGGTTATGATCAAAGATATAAATGCTCCTTATGAATGTAAAAGAACACATGCATGGTTGAAGGCGAAACCCTTTATTGAGATCACACTAAAAGTTGTTGCGGTTGAAGAAGGCACAGGCCGTAATGAAGGAAGATTAGGTGCCATTATTGTAGAAGGAGAAGACGATGGATACAATTATCGCCTTAACTGTGGGAGCGGTTTCACTGACTCTCAACGTGATGAGTACTGGACTGAACGTGCTAGTCTCATTGGTCAGCTAGTTGAGATTAGAGCAGATGCTAGAACGAAGTCTCAAGATAGTGAAACGTATAGTCTTAGGTTTCCAAGGTTCAAAACGTTCCGAGGATTTGAGTCAGGGGAGAAAATCTAACATAGTACGTTGGGATTTGGAAAAGGAAGGATAAAATGAGAGAATTTATCTACAACAGTTGGAATGGTGTAATGAATCACGATAAAAATCCATTACGTCATATACCAGACTTTAATACACGACACATGGTGATGCAGGTACTTGCATGGATGTGGTGTATTGCTTTTAGTTTAATTGTAGGTAGTTGGACAGTGTTTGGTGTTAGTGCAGTAGGACACGTTGTTCTACTTGGCGCTATTGCTATTACTGTTGGAACATTTGAAACTGCAAAACGCAAACCATATCTGTTTGGCAGTTATCATTCATATGGTAGACAAAGAGGTTACACTATCTATCATGATAAAAAAGGTAATCCACACAAGGTTTACTTTGATGATAATGATCCAGGCGGAGAACACGCATAATCCAAAAAGTTATTGACTTTTACACTTTCTAATATATACTGTATATTTTAGTAGGAGATTAAAATGGCATTTACTGCACTTAAAGGTGTAAAGACCAAACGTAAACAACCTAGAGCAACCGCACGTATTAAACGCGGAGCCAAACTAGCTGAACCTAGTTGGGAAGGTTGGGAAGAATGGACAGGCGAGCAATACCATAGAGCTAAAGACGCCGCAAGAGCTTGGTACTATGATAACTTTAAGCCACAGGATTTATATCCTAGTGTTTGGATTTGGATGAAAGAACAGGATTATTCTAAAGAAGATATTAAAAACGCAAAATCTGCACCTGCACACACTTTAAGTATTACAGCCGCTATTGTAGCAAAAATGCTACTGCGGGGTATGCCTGCTTACAATGAAAAACATGCAAAGTATTGGGAAAGCCTTCCTGGCACTATGGGTGAACTTGCTCCTAGTACACAATTCTTGAAAAAGCGTATCGAGGATGCTATCAAAGAAGGCAGTACTGTTGTAGAAGAAAAACAGGAAGAAGAGAAAGAAAAGAAGAATGTATATGTTCCAAGTATCCAAGAACGCATTACTGAACAATCTAAGAGGGCAGCAGAAAAGATTGACGAATGGTTAGAAGACCACTACAAAGGCGATGTAAAATTTAATCCAAAAGGATTTGATGTTAAAAAACATTTTGCTGAATATAAAGTTACCCAAGCACATGCTAGGAAAATAAAAGATTTTTATGAATCTGAACTTGCTGAATATAGAGATGTTTTAAATATTCCTACCGCAGGGCAACTTAAAAACATGGACGAAAAAGAAGCCGATCTATGGGAACAACTTAAAGAAGGCTATAGTAACAGTACAAAATCAGAGGTAAAACAAATTATAACTGCTTTAGAAGTTATAATGGATGCTTGTGACTTTATTATTGAACAATCAAAAGCAAATAGAAAAACACGTAAACCTAAGCCTAAAAGCGCAGATAAATTAGTTGCTAAACTAAAATACAAAAAGCAAGACGATAAATTTAATATTGTCAGCATCAATCCTACAGATATTATAGGAGCAAGTGAGGTTTGGGTGTTTAATTGTAAAACACGCAAACTAGGCAAGTATGTTGCAAAAGTAATAGATCCGCTAGGTGCTGGCAGAGAAGGCAGTGGGTTAAGTGTAAAAGGCACTACTATTACACAGTATAATGAAGAAGAAAGTGTACAAAAGACACTGCGTAAGCCCGAAGAACAACTTAAAGAGTTTAAAGGTGCTGGTAAAGTAAAATTAAGGACATTCCTAGAAGAAATTAAGACCACAGACACAAAACTTAATGGTAGGATCAATCCTGATACGATACTTCTACGCTTAAACTGATAAATATTAGTATGAGCAATATCCATGACATACGAAATGGCTTGACAGCCCTATCAGAAGCAATAGACGCATTACAAAGTCAGCCTTCTCCTCAACCCGAAATTTTAGACCGCCAACTAAGCGGTAACAAAATCAACGGTGGAATGATTACAAATTTCAAATCCGTTGGCATTGTTGACGAAGCAAAACAAGTTGCATTAACTGTACACAATGACGGTATTACCGTAAAAGCAATGAATGTACAGGATATAAACAATGATTTAAGAATTAATGGTCATCTTAGAGTAAAAGGTGAAATACATGCACAAAAATTACACGTAGATGAAATAAGTGCAGATGTTCGAAATGAAAGAACTACTCCATTAGAATTCAAAGCTGAAAACAATTCACTTGGTGGAAAAGGTTTGATCTGGACTGGATTAGACTACACAAAACAATTTGTTTTTAGAGATACTCCTAATAGATTATGGAGTAGTGAAGATATTGATATTGATCGAGACAAGGTATATAGAATTGAACGACTGCCTGTCCTAACACTAAACAGTTTGGGCAATAGTGTTACACAAAGTAATCTTCAAACAGTAGGAACACTGCAAGGACTTAGTGTAGAAGGTCGTGTTAATATAGATAATTTTGTATTTTGGGACAGTGATAGTGAAAGATTAGGTATTGGAACTGATAGTCCTAATGCTATGGTTTCCGTAAAAAATATTGATCATGAGTTTATTATTAATAATACAGAAGATAAAAAATTCAAAGTTGGTACTTGGACTACAAGTGCATTACAAATTGTTACAGACGACACTACACGCATAGAAATTGGTACAGACGGTGCTGTAACTGTAAATAATAAAATGAGCGTTGTTGGCGGGTTAGGGATCGGAGTTAAGAATTTCCCTTCAGATGTAGATATTACTACTGCTGGACCTGTTAGAATACAAAACAAAAAATTTGAAGTTGGTAATAGTATTCCTGTCAACGGGTCATACAATAAAGGTGACATTATATGGAACGACAACCCAGTACCGACAGGACACGTTGGATGGATTTGTATAAGAAATGGTTCTCCGGGAGAATGGAAACTTTTCGGACAAATTCAAAATTAGAAAATCAAGTTAACATTTGGAGTATGAGTGCAAGAGTTTTGCCAGTGCTATCAATTCTAATGGCTGCAATTTTATATCTTGTAGATGTTAACACATACACCCAAATGTTTTTTATGGGCGTGGCATTTATGTTTCTTGCTGTTAGTATCACTTGGTGGTGGTGGGTGATGTACGCTATAAAAGATATACATAAAAATATTAACATATCTATAAGTCAATTTGACAATATAAGAAAAGATATCAATCAACTACGCAAAGACATCAAAAAGGTAAAATAAATGCTGGTTATCGGAAACGGTGAAAGCAGGTGCGATATTAATCTAAGTGAAGTTAATACAACCAAGATCGGTTGTAATGCTATAGTGCGAGATTTTTTTGTTGATCATTTAGTATGTGTTGACCGTAGGATGGTAGACGAAGCAAATAATCATTATCAAAATAATTTTAATTTTTTGTATACTAGAGAAGACTGGTTAAAAGAACGTAAGGACTATAAGAACATAAACTGTGTTCCTGAATTACCTTTTGATAGACAGGTAAGAGCAGATGATCCATTTAATTGGGGGAGTGGTCCTTATGCTGTTCTTGTTGCTGTAAATGTAAGTAAGCAAAAAACAATAAAATTACTAGGATTTGATCTATATAGTCAAACTAAAAAAGTAAACAATGTTTACAAAAATACCAATAATTACGATTCTGCAGAAAAAAGTGCAGTAGATCCTAGATATTGGATATATCAAATAGGAAAAATATTTGCATATTTTCAAAAAATAAATTTTATTGTGTATAATTACAATGAATGGATCTTACCAAAAGAATGGCAATATCCAAATGTTTCACTTGACAACCTTAATAATTTGTAATATAATAAGTAACATATATTAGGACTTGGCGTCAACCCTACTAATTCTGCCGCCACAATTATATAGGAGATAATTATGGCATATTACAGCACAAAAACATACGGACACAACATTGGACTTTCTGCAGTCTTCCGTCAACCTAACGCAGATCATTCACACTGTCATCTACTACATGGATATAGTTTACAATTTAAATTTACTTTTGGTTGTTCAGATTTAGATAATAAAAACTGGGCTGTAGACTTTGGTGGACTTAAACCTTTAAAGGCTTGGCTAGAAGATAACTTTGACCACAAGACATGTGTAGACATTAACGATCCTCACAAACAAGACTTTTATAATTTACAGGATAAAGATCTATGTGAAGTAAGAGAGTTTAATGGTGTAGGTGCAGAGAAATTTGCAGAACATGCATGGCGCTTTGCTGATACCCTAGTTAAAGAAATGAGCAACGGTCGTTGCTGGTGTGAATCAGTTGAATGTGCAGAGCATGGTGCAAACAGTGCAATTTACACCCCCTTTCAAGTACAGAAGATGTCGTTTGTAGATGGCTAAGATAGATAAGTCAAAATTCACCAAACAAGAAATTGCAGAGATTAGAGAGAATAAACGCAAACGCAAATTAGAAAAAGAATTTGTTAGAAAGCAAAAACTCTATAGCGGTAACAGTAATTCGTGTGATAAAAATATTCTAGTATTAAAACACGGTACCAAGTACAGTGTAGACTATGTCAATAAAATGTATAACATGGTCAAAGCTAACATGAGCTATGATTTTAATTTTTATTGCATAACCGAAGATCCTATAGGATTAAATCAAAATATAAACGTATTACCTTTACCTCCTACTCTTGCAGTATCAGGCTGGTGGTATAAACCTTATATTTTTTCGGCAGACTTGCCTATTGAAGGTACTATTTTGTATCTAGACCTTGATATGGTTATAGTAGCACCTATAGATAGATTGTTTGATTTTTATCCTGGCCAATATTGTGTTATTAGAGATTTTACTAGGGCAATGAGACCTAATTGGGAAAAATATAACAGCAGTGTTGTTAGGTTTGAAAAAGGACAACTTGATTATGTTTGGAAGAAATTTCAAAAAGAGAACACAAACATAATGCGTAGGCATTTTGGAGACCAAGATTATTTGTATGAAGAAACAAAAAACAAGGCTAAAATATTTCCTGATACTTGGATTTTAAGCTGGAAGTGGGAAGTTCGAAAAGATCGGAGATGGAAGCCAGGTGGAACTAGAGGCAATAGAGAATTAGCAACCATAGAAGATGTTAAGCCTCCTGCAGATTGCTGTATAGTTGCTTTTCACGGGGATCCAAATCCGCATAGATGTAAGGATCCATTTATACTTGACAAATGGAAATAAAGAAGTTAATATGGATTTAAAGTTTACAACTGCCGGCGATTTTATGAAACAAACACCAAAACGAATAGGCTTTGCATGTAAGTACATGCACCCAGACCAAACACAAAAGAAAAAATTACTAGAAGAAATTCAACGACCATTAAACACACGAAGCACTACTGTTGCTTGGCTTAACAGACAAACACGTGAAGTAGCAGAACAAAGACTTTGGGATATTATGGTTCACAACATCAAGTCATACGAAAACTTGATTGAATACGTAGGAGGATTACCCAATGAATTACGAATGGTTAGGCTTGGCAGTGACGTACTTCCTGTATACACTGAGCCTACTTGGTGCTATTATTGGAAACTACCTTCTGTGGTCGCATATTGCGAACAGCATTTTGCAAGGGTCGGCGAGGTGGCAAGGCAATTGGATGTACGGTTGTCTATGCATCCTGGCCAGTTTACTGTGCTTGCAAGTGATAACCCTGATATAGTAAATAGGAGCATAGAAGAATTTGAATATCACACCAATGTCATCCGCTGGATGGGATACGGGCGTACCTTCCAGGACTTTAAATGCAACGTCCATATATCCGGCAGGCAAGGTCCATCCGGTATCAAAGCAGTCCTCCCAAGATTATCTCAAGAAGCGAGAAATTGTATTACCATCGAAAACGATGAAATGTCGTGGGGTATCGACGCAAGCCTCGAACTTGCCGAACATGTCGCACTCGTACTTGATATACACCATCACTGGGTCCGTACAGGAGAATACATTCGACCCACCGACGATAGATTTGCTCGCATAGTAGATAGTTGGCGTGGTGTGCGTCCTGTAATTCATTACAGTGTTAGCAGAGAAGATTTGCTTGATAGACATGCCAAAGGCAAACGTCCTAGTATGAGATCTTTACTTGAACAAGGCTACAAGAAAGCAAAACTGCGAGCACACAGCGATTTTATGTGGAATCGTGCTGTAAATGACTGGGCATTAGAATATTTAGACTACGCAGATATAATGGTAGAATCTAAGGCAAAGAATCTAGCAAGCATAGATTTATATAAATACTACGTAGGAGCAAAATATGAAAACTCAAGGAATAAAAAAGAATTTAAAGTTAGATAAAATTAGAGGTATCAGGATCGATACAGGACCTGTTACATACGTACCTGTTGCGAAAGAAGAAAAATTTCCTGAGCCTACTAAAATAAGAAAAACCAAATCTACAGTTACCAAGGATGGCTGGAAATATTAATGAAATTTAATGAATTTCGACAATGCCAACGCACAAGAGCTAAAACCTGTCAATGCGAAAGTTTGTCTACAATCGCAGAAGCAGATAATGAGCATGCTATCGCTCAATGTGTGCTAGAACATTCGGACACTGTAAAAGGTAATATTGTAATGATGCAAAAAGTATCAGGCGGACCTACTGTTATTAAAGGTACAATTAAAGGTTTAGAACCAGGACAGCACGGATTTCATATACATGAATTTGGTGATTTAAGCAAAGGTTGTGAAAGTGCCGGCGCTCATTATAATCCAGACGGAGTTGATCATGGAGATTTGGAACAAGGACATGTGGGCGATCTTGGTAATATTACTGCTGACAATAGCGGTACCGCTAATATTAAAATTGTTGCTGAACGTATAGATCTAATAGGAGAACGAAGCATTGTAGGTAGAAGTATTGTTGTACACAGCGATGTTGACGATCTAGGTAAAGGCGGTGACGAAGAAAGTTTAAAAACAGGAAACGCAGGTGATAGACTTGCTTGTGGAATAATTGTTTTAAGGGGAGACGACAATGATTAAAAAATGGATAGACTCAAGAATCAAAGAAAGAACATCTTGGGATGGAGCACTATTAGTTGCTCTTGGACTAATGGTATTATTCTTAGCACCATTAGCAAAGATTGCGGCAGGTATCGCTATTGTTTACGGTGCTTGGACAATTTATAAAAAAGAAGATTAAAGTTTACTAATATCTAAATCACTACTAGCGGGCATATCCCATATTTGTTTACGGGTTATGCCCATTTTTTGTGCAAATCTCTTGCTATCACAATTACTACAAACATGAAAATAATTGTTGTTAATCCTGTTAGGGTCCATTTTACCCCTATTTCTTGTAAATTCAACATCACAACTATCACACCTTAATACAATCATAGTACTTGTACGCCAATATTCATGTGCTTTGCCTAGTTTACTATAACGTTCATGCCTTTTTGACACTGTAAATTCTTTTATAAACATACATATATTTACATTAAGATTATAAAAACATACGATAAATAACATTAATAGGAGTCATATATGCCAGTTTGTACACTTACAGAATCAGCAAAAAATAAAATAAACACACTTTGTGAAGAAAAATCAGCATATGCTGTTAGTTTAAATATGAAGGGTGGTGGTTGTGCTGGATTTGAGTATACTTGGAATTTTGCTGAACAAGCAGATATTCAAGAAAATGACGAAGTAATTGAAACTGGTAAAGGACGTTTAGTTATAGGAGCCCCTAGCATTATGTTTTTAGTAGGAACAGAAATTGATTACGTAAGCCAAGTGTTTGGTAGTAATTTTGAAATACATAATCCTAATGCTAAAAGCTCATGTGGCTGTGGAGTAAGCGTAAATTTCGACTTTGATAAGTTAGCAGAACCTGCATAATTGGAGCAATAAATGGCAAAACAAGACGTAAATATTGGTGTTGAGGGTAATGATGGAACCGGCGATAGTATTCGCGAATCCTTCCGCAAAGTAAACGAAAACTTTACAGAACTGTATGCGGTATTTGGCGTAGGTGGCCAAATTACTTTTAGCACACTTAGCGACACTCCGGACGAACTTGCACCTAACACAATACCGCTTGTAAATGATGCAGGAACTTTTGTAACACTTTCTACATTGGCTAGTAATAGTGCTTTAGATGCAAGTGCCCAAGATACAATTACATTCAGTTATGATGTACCAGGAAAACTTATTATCAGTAGTGCATTCACTCAAGTAGGTGATGATTTTACTCCAACACTTGGCGGACCTTTAAATGCAGCTGGTTTTGGTATTGCTAATGTTGGTATAAGCACTGCGGCCGCAGAAGCAATGAATTCTGCACATGACAGTTTAAATAATATCACCGTAGATGATTTAGTTATAACCAAAGGTTATGCTGATCAAAGATATATTACATCTGGATTGCCTTTGCGTGTAGCAGATGAGCCTACAGGTAAATTACACTATACATTTGAGATAAATCAATATGTTGATGGTGCTGTGGAAATCCTAACCCATTATGCAGTTGATCAAGCTCTGCAAGTAGGCGGACACGGATTAGAAAGCGGATCAAACGGCACTGCTGTAAAATTTAATTCAGAAGACTCTGATCCTACTAATTTAACAAGTGGAACAACATACTACCTAAGAGTTGTAAGTCCAACTAGATTGTATCTATATACAGAAGCTAACAAACAATATTCTTTCACTGATAATCTATCTGATGCAGAAACATTTAAGGTTGTTCCAAGCGGCACCATTGCTGCAGACGACACCCACACTTTAGTTGATGCAGCACTAGATAATGATCTTGCAGGAAATTTCTTGGGAGATACTGCAATGCCAAGAGATGCTGTTGTAAGACGACAAGGCGATACAATGGAAGGTCAATTGTATTTGTCAGATCATCCAGGTGAACTTGCAGGACAAGGTGCACCTAATGGTGTAGAAGATCTACAAGCAGCAACAAAATATTATGTTGATAACACTGCCTATAGTTCACCAGAAGTATTATTTGTAAGCTCGGGTGGCGACGACAACATGAATGGTGTACCTCCTGGAAAAGAAGGGACATCTTATACATATGCATTCAAAACAATTAATGCTGCTGCCCAACGTGCTGAAGAATTAATTAAATCTGCTCCTTCAGAACCCGGCAACTATATGCAAACTCTTACACACACAGGGTTTACAAAAGACAGTGTTGTCATTAATGCAGACGTTGAAACTCCTGTATTTGAACAAGCAAGAAAATTATTAGACAATAACAGATTATATATTCAAAAAGAAGTAGTTTCATTTATTAATAGACAATTTCCCGACTTTTCATATGCAGAAGCTACATGTGAAAGAGACGTAGGTTTAATTATTGATGCTATTGCATTAGATATTAACAGAGGGCTTACAGCAAACTATCTTACTATACAAGCAGCACAAAGATACTATTCAGGTGTGAGTGCAAGGATTGCTATTACCACACAATTGGATGAAACAGTTGCAGGAATTGTAAAAGCAAGAGACATTGCTACTGCTGTATTAACTAATGACTTACTAGAACAACGTAATGTACAATCTATTACAGTAGAAGAAATTCCAACTGTTACAACTACAACAAATCACGGACTGAGTAACGGCGATCTTGTAGTATTTAGAAATGTTCAAGGTATGGTGCAAATCACAGATAACACAAAAAAATATGTAAGAGTAACAAGTCCATCTACATTTGAACTTTATAATGATAGCAGTTTAACAGTGCCTTATGATACATCAGGATTTGACGGCTATACAGGCAGTGGTATTATTGGACTTGTTTATCAAGTTGAAGAAAATCAATACTTTGATTTAGGTACTATTGTAACTATTACAACTACTGGCAATGTTAGTGTGTCAGCAGGTGAAACATTGACACAAGTAGGAAGCGGAGCAACTGGTATTGTAGTTAGTTCAGTAACTAATGGAACCACAGTGCTTTTAGAATCAACTACAGGAACCTTCAACACTGGTAACGAATTTACAGGTAGTGTAAGCGGAGCATTAGGTCCTGATAGTATTCCTAGTACAATAGCAAGAGACCTTGACGCAGATAGTAATGCTGTTACTGCTGTTCAAGATAAATTTAATTTGATTACTACAATCATTCAAAATGGATTAGATAGTGGTGGTGACATTGTTTATGGTAGCACATATAAAATTGTTGTTACAAATGGTGCAAGCACATATACAGATCAAACCAATCCTAACAATACAGATGCACTTCCAGGTAAGGTTATACGAGGCAAACGTTCTGAAGCAATAGGACAAATAGTTAGTTTCACAAATGACGTAGGTGCAGAGGCTGCGACAGATCCACAAACTGGCAGTTTGGAACCTGGTCCGACTGTCTTCCAAGTACATTTGCTAAGTGCAACAGATTTTGAACCAGAAGAACCGTTAGAGTTTGGTAATTTTGTTAAAAGAAAACAAGTTACTATACAAGTAGAATCAGGTATATATGAAGAAGATTATCCTATTAGAATCAGCAATAACGTATCTCTTAGAGGTGACGAGTTTAGACGAGTAATTATCAAACCAAAAACAGAAACTGAGTCACGTATTCCAAGAATTTCTCAAAGCCCGTATGCTAATTTATACTTTTACAGAGATAATGAATTTGATGGATTGACTTTGAATAATGGTGGTACAACTTTCTTAAACCAAGATGGTTTTGCACAAGGTAAGTTTGGATATCACTATTTGTTTAGAGGTGATAGACCATTAAATATAGGAGATGCAATAACCAATGCGGGTAACTATACAACATCGTCATCTATCCTTGCTGAAAATAAAGATTATATCATTGAAGAAACAATCAAATATATTAGCGATAGATTTCCGGATCTTACATACAGCACAGATAAATGTCGTAGAGACACAAGATTAATAGTTGAAGCATTAATAAATGACCTAAGGTTCGGCGGTGAAGAAAAAACACTTGAAGTCCAAGGATCTTATCATTCCTTAATAACAGATGGTACTGGCGATTACCTTACACAATTAGGCGATAGCACACAAGAAGTAGCAACAGAAGCTGCTATACAAAATATTAGTCAACTAGCCAATGCTCTTTTAGCAGGTAATGCTCCTAACTTTACTGTTGTAGATGCAACATTTACTCCAACAAATGCAACATATAATCCTTTGACTGGTGTCCTGGTATTAACTATCGGAAGTCACAGTTTAGAAGTTGGTCAGTACATAGAAATAGAACCTCAAAGTATAAGATTTACTTGTGCATCTGACGGCAATGTAACACCTGTAGCTTATCCAAGAACTACAGATCCAGCATATCAAACTAAATTAGAAATTACTGCAAAAGCAGCCACAACTATTACAGTGAATGTAGGAACATCAAGCGAAACTTCAGCACATACTTTTGTAAGCGCAGATGCTAATTCAGTAACCTATGGTGAATATACAGCAGGTAGTGCGGCTGTATTAGCAATCGAAACACCAGACACCACACTTGGTGCAGGTGAAGCAGGCACAGGTTCTATTGTTGGTAATTTAATTGATAAAATTACATTTGTATTTGATCCTGAATATAATCCTCCAAAACGTAATGATCAAATGGACGTTTTCTTAATGAGTGATGCTACTATCATAAGAAACGTAACAGTTCAGGGACATGGCGGATTTATGTGTGTGCTTGATCCAGTAGGACAAGTTTTAACTAAATCTCCTTATATCCAAACGGCATCAAGTTTCTCTAAGAGTATTAATAAAAAGATTTTTGCTGGCGGCATGTACGTTGATGCGTATGTTGGAAACTTGCCTACACGTATTATAGGACAACCTTTTACAGCAAACAAATTTATACTTGATGTGAAAAGTAACTTAGGTGAAGGACTAAGATTACGTCCACCACAATTACCTTGTCCATTTTATGTAGAAGGTAGACGTTATCAGGTTAACGCAATTTCAGATTTTGACCAAGGTCAAGGAACAGCTAGAATTTATCTGGATGCAAATTCAAATGATGGTGTTGGTTATGATGTTGAGCAGTTTGATGATTCAAGTGTAGAAAGAGATATCTTTTTCCAAACTGCTGGTAACAGAAGTATGTTAGCAAACGACTTTACACAGATTAACGACTTAGGTTATGGATTAATTGCAAACAACGCTGCATTCTCAGAGCAAGTAAGTACATTTACATATTATTGTCAAACAGCAATGTATGCTAATAATGGTTCAGAAATTAGAGGATTAAACTGTTCTAATGGTTATGGTAACTTTGGTCTAATTGCTGAAGGTGCCGATCCAAACGAAATTCCTGATCAGATTACAATGAAAAACAGTATGGTTCAACCTGCTAAGGTATTTACTGATACAACTTATACAAACGCATTTGACGAACCAAGCATTACAGTCACAGACTTAAAAAGACCGCCAACTGCAAATAGTATTATTACTATTGATCACGGAGGTGCAACAGGAACACTAAATTATGCAATTAGTACTGTTACTAATTTAAGTGACACTGACGGAGATGGTGTAATTGGCGAAGCAGGTGATGTTGTAATTACAGGTGTATCAGCACTAGATGTTACAACTCTTGCAGGAACTACAGCAGCCACAGGCACATATCAGAGTGTGGCAACAAATACATCAGGTTCGGGTTCAGGGCTAACTGTTAATGTAACTGTTACAGGTGTTGGTGCAATAGGAGGTTCAGGTGCTGCTGTTGTAGCAGTTGATCAACCAGGTGTAGGACATGCTGTTGGTGATACTATTACAATTAGTGGTAGTAATCTTGGAGGAAGTTCTCCTACAAATGATCTAACAATAGACGTAGATACAATCTTTGGAACTACACAAGGAACACACAACAATTTAGTTTATAAACTAGATCTCAAAGCAGATGATGTTGCAGCTGATGATTTCTTTGGTACACTACAAGCAACTGTTGCTGATGGAACTATCATAGAATACAGAGATAACTTTAATCATATATTTTCCAATGTTGCAACTCCGGATGATCTAGTAACTAGACCTTCAACAGCGATTAACTTTGATGAAAGCGATAATACAACTTATAGAAGTATTGCATTTAGTAACAAAGATTCATTCAGTCAGGATCTTGCTGTAGATGAAGTGCTAACCACTTTTGAATTAGGATTTGACTTTGTAGACTTAGCAATTTCTACAACCAACCTTACTGGAGGATTTGGTAGTGCTCAAGGTGATACAAAAATTGCTGTACAGCCTTTGACTGTAAGTGAAGCAAACCTTTTTGATGACGGAGAAAGAGTAACAAGAGATAGTAGAACACAAGAAGGTTTATATCCAGGCGATCCTGGTTATAGTGCAAACGGTGGAATGCAATTTATATGGGATGGTAAAACACACGGTATCACAGGATATCATGTAGTATACGATTTTATCACCACTGGATCAATTACTGTAGTTACAGATGAAACTATTACACAAGCAAATACAGGGGCTACAGGTAAAGTAGTAGCTGGCACGACAGGATCAACTATTCAACTTTACGACATAACTGGTACATTTAATACAACTGATCAATTAACAGGAAGCACAAGTGGTGCTCTAGGTGCTAACAGCGTACCAACAAGTGTTACAGCAGACAGTTGGGCTTATATTGAAATTGTTGATATAGCAAGTACAAATATTAATACAGGTTATGGTGGTAGTGGTATTAATAGTGCAATACCTGCTGCAGAACGAGTGTTGAGTGCAGGATTACCAGCAGGATCTACAGGTGAAATAACTATTGCTATTTCGTTGCTTAGAGCTACCGGTCATGACTTTACACAAATAGGTACAGGTTCGTTCAACGACAGTAACTATCCAAATGTTATTTTAGGTGAACCTGTCAATGCCCTTGCTGATTTTTACACAGACTCAGAAACTGCAACAAGTTCTCAGGTATGGGAACGTAGAAAAGGTAGAGTATTCTTCGTAAGCACAGACCAAGATGGTTTCTTTAGAGTTGGTAAATTCTTTAGTGTAGACCAAGCAACAGGTGATATTACATTTGCTGGTGAAATTGGTCTTTCAAATGCAAACGCACTTGGCTTTAAGAAGGGTGTTACAATAAATGAATTCTCAGCAGATGACAGTTTTGCAGATGATTCAGGACAGGCAGTACCTACAGAAAAAGCAGTTGGCGGCTATATAAACCGAGTGCTTGGATTCAATGTTAAATCAGGTACGCAGATTCCTGGCAGTGCAAATAGAATAGGCCCAGGCTTCCTTCCACTAAATGGATTAAGTTCTATGGAGGGAAATTTAAATCTTGGATCTAACAAAATAGTAAACCTTTCACTTCCATCGAGTGGAACTGATGCAACAAATAAAAACTATGTTGATGATAACGCAAACGCATTTGCTACAGTAAAACAACTTAGAGATACCAGTGTAGACACTGTTGGAAGTAATGAACTTGCAGTGTTTAGTGGTAAATCTATAATTTACACTGAACCAGAAACTGGTGGAACATTTACAATTGGTGACACAATCCAAAATGCGGCTGTATCTCCAACAGCAACTGGTGTTGTTGTAGATATTGAAACGATTACTGATGAACAATTCGGAAGCATAAGAAAAATTGTTTACACCGTAGGTACCGGAACATTTGATCCAGACAATGATACTATTTTCGAAAATGGAGGCAGTGCCCAAGCTATAGGATTATCTACACCATTACAGGCAGATGTTGGCGGGCCTTTCCCAGAAATTACACATGCTTCAGAAGCAACTTCAAGTGATATAAACCTTACAATTACTAGAACTGCTGCAGGTGCAGAATTTGATTTCCAATATGAAGCAGATAGTTTAGTTAATGCTGATGTAAACAGTGCAGCGGCTATTGCACAAAGTAAACTAGCAATGAATACAGCAGGCACAAGAGCAAACGCTACTGGTATTAGTCAAAGTGACCTAGGTGTTGCAACATTTAAGAACACAGAATTTACAGAAACTAGTGGCTTTGTAGAACTACAAACAAGTTCGAGTACAGCGACAGGTATTGCTCCTGGCAAACTACAATGGGTGGCAACAGATACTGTGCTTGGTAGAAGTGCAGCAGGCAATGGCGCGGTAAGTGCTATTAGTTTTGATACTGTACTTGATGAAGGTGGTGCTCTTAGAGATAGTGAATTTGGTGCATTTGGTGGAAGCGGTGACGAAGTTCTAATTAGAACAGCAGCAAACACTTATGGTGTTACAGAGGTTACAACATCAGGTGAAAACAGTCGTATTGTAAAAACTCTAAGTAACGGAAAAATCCGTGTACAAGGTCTTGTACTTGGTGGAGCTGACAGCTATGAAGTTGCTACAACAACAGGAACAGGTACTACTCTTACAGTCAAAACACCTGGACAGGCTGTTATATTCAATGCAACTGGTACTACTAGTGCTAGTTTGGTTACAAAGTTTCCTGGTATTATAGATATAGGTGATACAGGACTTGAAACAGAAAGTAATTTCCAAACTGCAAGTTCGTATGCCACTGAAGGCTTTGTAAGCACAGACTGGGTTTACTCTAACTTTATTGAAGCATTAACGGAAAGAGATGTAAACAGCACTGGAATTGGCTTAGGAGCAGGCGGCGGCTTTACAGAAAGTGCTGCAAACACTATTGTATTTGTAAGTAATGGTTCTGTTCGAGCAACTATTGATAGTACAGATTTACATGTTGATGCAATATCAAGTTTAAATTCAAACACCGATCTTACACTTAGTGGTAATGGTACTGGAATTGTTAGAATAAGTGATAGTTTAGATGTAAACAGTATCGAATCTAGCACTGCAAATACCAATCTAACACTTACAGCAAACGGTACAGGTGTCGTAAATGTAAACGATACATTCTCAGTAAGCGGATCAGCATCGTTCAACGGTGATGTAAACATAGGTGATGCAACTACAGAAACTGTTACCTTCACAGCAAGAGTTGATTCAAACATAGAACCTGACGCTACTGCAAATAATAGGAACTTGGGAAATAGTGCAAGGAAATGGAACACTGTTTATGCAAGTGTATTTGATGGAACAGCAACATCAGCACAATATGCTGACTTGGCTGAGAATTATCTAGCAGATGCTGAGTATGAAGCAGGCACTGTATTGATATTTGGTGGCGACAATGAAATTACAACCACAAACACAAAAGGTAATGCTAGAGTAGCAGGTGTAGTTTCGACTAATCCAGCACACTTGATGAATTCAAATCTAGAAGGCGAATATGTCACAGCAATAGCATTGCAAGGTCGTGTACCATGTAAGGTACTTGGACGGGTAGCTAAAGGAGATATGTTGGTTACAAGTGCTATACCGGGATATGCGATAGTTAATAATTCACCAGGTGTTGGACAAGTCATAGGTAAAGCAGTAGGTGATAAAGATGATGACGGCAAAGGCACAGTTGAAGTTGTGGTAGGGAGAGTATAATGGCTAAGAAAACTATCAACATTGGATCAAGTATAAATGCAGGTGATGGAGATCCTTTAAGAACTGCGTTTGATAAGATCAATGATAACTTTGATGAACTATATTCAGCAACCACACTTGATTTAGATAATATTGGATCTAATATGATTCCTGACACAGATGGTGCGTATGCACTAGGTAGTGCTAGTAATCAATGGAGTGACCTATATGTAAAAGATTTTGTTTACATAGGTAATGCAAGGCTACAAGCAGATGCACAAGGTAATCTAGTTGTGAATGGTGCTAGTATCAAAGTAGACGGTGACGTTAGTGGTAGTATTTTTGCAGATGATAGCACTTTACTTGTAGATGCAATAAATGGTAAAATTGTAGGTCCGGTCGAAGCCAACGTCACTGGTAATTTAACAGGAAATGTAACTGGTAATTTGACGGGCAATGTAACAGGAAATGTAACAGGAAATATAGTGGGGAACACAACCGGATACCATACAGGCGATGTAACTGGTAGTGTATTTGCAGATGATTCAACTATTATTGTTGATGGTGTTTCAGGAGCTGTAACACCTTCTGAATTTAAACCACCTATGCTTACACAAGCACAAATAGATACGCTTACACCTGTAGAAGGATTAATGGTGTACAACACAACAACAGGAAAGTTTCAAGGATATGCTGCAGACGCAAATAACGACAGTGTTGCTGGCTGGGCAGATCTACACTAAATATAGATATAGGAAAACAAAATGGCA
>Ga0208547_1000466_pt1 | contig 23159 bp, 20 predicted proteins | sample DEB08_DNA_5_FD_185501 | JGI IMG/M metagenome (GOLD analysis project Ga0208547, IMG submission 185501) | Aqueous microbial communities from the Delaware River and Bay under freshwater to marine salinity gradient to study organic matter... | ecosystem: Environmental > Aquatic > Marine > Coastal ...
GAATGAAGTAAATCGCAAAGCCGAAAACGCCGCTTCCAAAAGAAAAGTGAATCAGCCTGAGTTATTGCAAGTGGTGACTAATTTGTTTTTAAATGCTGCAGCAGACTCTCATATTCACTTAAGTGCAAGCTTGGCTGCAAGAGATTTTGAATTAATGCTCACCAAAGATCTGGCCAAAGCTATGGCAGCAAAAGGAATAACTGTTTCTATGAATCGAGGAGTTAACGGAATAGATGGAGTTGTTTCGACCGCGTTCGGCTTATCGCTCGCAGAGCCAGAAAGACAGCACTACTGCTTACTTGGTGATATTGCAGCTTTACATGACTTGAGTGGATTTGCTTTGCCATTGGGCGAAAGACCAGTGAATTTACATTTTGTGATTGTAAATAACAATGGTGGGGGAATTTTCTCAACCTTAGAGCAGGCTAGCGTCAAAAACTTTGATCGAGTTTATGCAACTTCGCACGGAATTGAAATTGACAAAGTGTTAGCGCAACTAAAAGTCAAGCAAGTAAACCCGGGTGCCAGGCATGAAATTAAATCAGCCCCGGGTGTGAGTGCCCAAGTCTTTAATGTTGAGCCAATTGAGAAAGCAAAAGAAACAAGAGAAGAGTTTTATAAACTGATAAAACAAGCCATCAATTAAGGCTAGATTTAATTGCAGTCAGTTTAGTTTCGATTTCGTGAAGTTCACTTTGTGGGTTACTACCTGCAACAATCCCAGCGCCAGCAAATAATCTCGCTGAATTTTCTGAAATGTGCGCACAGCGCAGTGCGATGCCGAATTCTCCATTACCTTCAGAATCAAACCAACCCACTGGCCCTGCGTAGCGTCCTCGATCCATTTGCTCTAATTCCGAGATTAAGACTCGGGCTCTACTTTTTGGTGTTCCACAAACTGCTGCAGTGGGATGTAAAGCCCCGGCGAGTGCCAATGCTGGTGCATTATCTACTAATACACCTCTTACATCTGTAGCCAAGTGCGCCAAGTTTGCCAAAGTTAAAACCACTGGATCGCTGGGGACGGTCATGTTCGTGCAATGTAGCGCTAGAGCGTCTGCCACGGATTTCACTGCAAATTCGTGTTCTGAAATATCTTTTTCACTTGCTAAGAGCTGTTCGGCCATTTGTTTTGAGTCATCGCTGATTGCGATGGTTCCAGCTAAAACTCTAGAGAGTACTTGCTCATTTTCTTTCCTGATTAGTAGTTCTGGAGTTGCTCCAACTAATCCAGCGACGGAGAATGTCCAGCACTCGTCAAAGTTTTTGGCAAGATTTTTCATCAAGAATCTAGGATCAATTAGGTTTTCGCTAGTTACGACTTCATCTTTAGCCAAAACGATTTTATCGATTTCACCGTTTTCGATACGACTAATTGCATTAGCTACCGCAGCTTGCCATTTATCGTCAGATAGGGCACCGTTGGCAAAATCAAGTTTGCCTGGACTAGAAATTGAGTATGTCTTGCTGAATATGTCAGCAGTAACTTGATTTAAATCAGCCTCGCCAAAGACGGTTAGCCAGGATCCGATTTCGTTTCGGCCTACTAGATATTTTGGAACAACTACCATCGATGGTTCGTTAAAAGCATCAAAGGCAAAAGAAGCAAAAGCAATTGCGCCAGAGCCTTGAGTCTGAACTAGATCTTCTATCTTAAGAGTGGCAACAAAATCCTTCCACCATTTATGGGCTCGGGAAAATCGTTCTGTGCCAATAAATTCTTTGCGGGCAATTTCACCCCAGGCAACAATTCCTTTTGAGCGCCTAACCCAACTCATTGGATTTGTGTCAGGAAGAATTTCTAGTAGATTGACATCTCGCTCAAGCCAGACTGAACGAACCAACATTTCGGTGGACATGGATTAATGCTAGAGCGAGGCTAGTTACTTGGCGAGACGAGCGGGTTGAAAAGATTAGGTTATGAATAAAGCGGATTTGAGCAAACAGCCTCGGGCAGTAGCGAAAATGTTTGATCAAGTTGCAAAAAAGTATGACATAACAAACGATATTTTGGCTTTCGGTCAAACCAAAGTTTGGAGACTTGCAACCTTCAAGGCGGTGGCACCTCAAAGCGGCGAATTAATCTTGGATTTAGCAGCAGGAACTGGCACCAGTTCTTTGTCATTTGAAAAAGCTGGGGCAAAAGTAATTTCTGGTGATTTCTCTTTGGGAATGTTAGAGGTGGGAAAAGAGAAATATGAAGCGCTCACATTTTGTGCGATGGATGCTTTAAAGCTTCCTTTCAGTGATGAGACTTTTGATGCCGTAACAATTTCATTTGGCCTAAGAAATGTTCACCAACTACAAGGCGCTTTAGCTGAAATGAAAAGAGTTTTAAAACCCAATGGTCGCTTGGTAATTTGTGAATTTTCTTCACCCACGAACAAGATATTAAACACAATTTATTTCAAATATCTCTTGGAATATTTGCCAAAGATTGCAAAGTACGTCTCAAGCAACCCTGAGGCGTATGAATACCTTGCTGAATCAATTCAAGACTGGCCAAAACAGGCAGAACTTGCTTCATCAATAAAGAATTCTGGTTTTAGCGAGGTTGCTTGGCGCGATTTAACCTTTGGAATTGTTGCCTTACATCGCGGTCGCAAATAAAATCAAATAGCCTTAGGATTACTAAAAAATTCAAGAGTTTTAGCAGATAAACACGGAAAAGGATCTCTTTGAGCGACGCAGATGTAATTGTGGTGGGAGCGGGCCCTTCTGGCTCAACGACTAGTTACTACTTAGCCCAACAAGGTTTAAAGGTATTACTTTTAGAGAAAACCAAGTTTCCGCGTGAAAAAGTTTGTGGTGATGGCTTAACGCCACGTTCCGTCAAGCAGCTTTTAGATATGGGAATTGAACCTACTGAAGCAAATGGGTGGATCAAAAATAAAGGTTTAAGAATTATTGCTGGCAAACATCGCCTGGAACTGAACTGGCCAGAATTAGAAAGTTTTCCAAATTACGGTCTAGTTAGAACTCGCCACGACTTTGACGAAATTTTGGCGCAACGTGCAAAAGCCGCTGGCGCTGATTTGCGCGAGGAAACAAGAGTGCTTGGCCCAATTAGAGATGAAAAAACTGGAAGAGTAATTGGAGTAAATGCTAAAACCAAACAAGGAAACGTGAGTTTTCATGCACCGTTTGTAGTTGCGGCTGACGGTGTCTCAGCTCGCATGGCTTTAGCTCTAGGTTTGCAAAGAAGAGAAGATCGTCCGATGGGCGTTGCGGTGAGAACTTATTACAAATCGCCTCGGACTAATGATGACTTTATGGAATCTTGGCTAGAACTTTGGGATGGCGACAAATTACTCCCTGGGTACGGATGGATTTTTGGTGTAGGTGATGGCACTAGCAACGTGGGGCTAGGAATTCTAGATTCATCTCCAGCGTTTCAAAGCATTGATTACAAAGAATTATTAAAAAAGTGGCTAGAACAAACTCCGCTCGAGTGGGGTTATCGAGATGAAAATATGGTAGGTGAAATTCGCGGTGCTGCGTTACCTATGGGCTTTAATCGTCAACCTTTTTATACGCAAGGGCTAGTTTTAGTCGGCGACTCTGGCGGCATGGTTAATCCATTCAATGGTGAGGGAATTGCTTACGCCATGGAGTCAGGCAAAGTTGCAGCCGAAGTAATTGCAGAAGCCGCAAAGGCAAATAATGAATTTGCCAGAGAAAAAATTCTTCATCAATATCCAGCTTTAATGAGAGACAGATTAGGCGGCTACTACACATTAGGAAGAATTTTTGTAAAAATAATTGGCAACCCCGAGGTTATGAAAATCGCAACCAAGTACGGGTTGGGCTATGACCGCTTGATGAGATTCACTCTTAAGTTGCTCGCCAATTTAACCGATCCCAATTCAAAAGAGACCTCAGATCGAATAATCAATGCCCTAAGCAAAATCGCACCAGCCGCTTAAGTCACAAGTTCACAAAGTGAAAACTACGGGTGAGGTGGGTCTTCCTTAGACCTCCTTAATAACTAGACTAACTTTGTACAGACTTTCACAAGCACCTTTAGTTAGCTAGGAGTTCTTTTGAACGCTGCTTGGCCCATTATCGGGCTCGGAGCAATAGCCCTTGGCTTCGCAGTTATTTCTGTAGTCCTCGGTGCCTTGACTGGTCCAAAAAAATATAACCGAGCAAAACTTGATTCATACGAATGTGGAATCGAACCAACCCCACAACCACAAGGTGGCGGAAAGTTCCCGATCAAGTATTACTTAGTTGCGATGATGTTCATAATTTTTGATATTGAAATAATTTTTTTGTACCCCTGGGCAGTAGCTTTTGACCAGCTAAATATGTTTGCAATTTTTGCGATGCTTCTATTTTTGTTTAACATCATGGTTGCCTATGTTTATGAATGGCGACGTGGCGGATTGGAATGGGAATAGTAAATGGGTCTTGAAGAAAAACTCCCCAGTGGAGTTTTGTTAACTTCAGTTGAGAAGTTGGCTGGTTATGCACGTAAATCTTCAATGTGGCCAGCTACTTTTGGTTTAGCTTGTTGTGCAATTGAAATGATGGCATCTGGCGCTGGACGTTATGACTTAGCACGTTTTGGAATGGAAGTTTTTAGAGCGTCTCCCAGACAAGCTGATTTAATGATTGTGGCAGGTCGCGTCAGTCAAAAGATGGCTCCAGTGCTACGACAAATCTACGATCAAATGGCTGAGCCAAAGTGGGTATTAGCTATGGGAGTTTGCGCATCTAGTGGTGGAATGTTTAACAACTATGCGATTGTGCAAGGAGTAGATCACGTAGTTCCAGTGGATATGTATTTACCGGGATGTCCGCCAAGACCTGAGATGTTGATCGATGCCATTTTGAAGATTCATGACCAGGCGATGAATAAGAAGCTTGGCGCACACGCAAAGAAAGAGATTATTCAAAAAGAGGAAGTAGCTCTAAAAACTTTGCCCTTGATTGAATCAACGGGACTACTTAGATGAGTGACGAGAAAGATCTTGTAGCACAAGAGGCTGATTTAACAATTAAATCAGTTCGCACTGGTGCCTTTGGACCAAGTGATGGCGCTGATACCTCAGGATTTGGGGGATTAGTAAATGTAGTCACCTCGCGACCAGCTGCAGTGCGACCATTTGGTGGTTGGTTTGATCAAGTTGCTGATGCTTTAGCCAAAGCCTTAGAAGCCAAGGGCAAAAGCTTTGAGCAGGTAGTTTCAAAAGTAGTTATTGCGCAGAATGAAATTACTTTCATGGTCAAGCGGGAGCACTTATTAAGTTTTGCTCAGGCCTTACGCGACGATGCTGCACTCCGGTTTGAAATGTGCCTAGGTGTTATGGGTGCTCACTGGCCAAATGAAAAAGATCAAGAACTACATGCAATTTATCCATTTTTATCAGTGACGCATAACAGGCGTGTATTTGCTGAAGTTACCGCACCAGATTCTGATCCGCATATTCCATCTTTAACCGGAATTTATCCGGCTAATAATTGGCATGAGCGCGAAGTTTATGATTTTTTTGGAATTATTTTTGATAATCACCCAGCCTTGACTCGAATTGAAATGCCTGATGATTGGGCAGGTCACCCTCAAAGAAAAGATTATCCACTTGGTGGAATCCCTGTCGAATATAAAGGGGTCACTATCGCGCCTCCTGATGAAAGACGGAGTTATCACGGATGAGCACTGACATGTTTTCACAATCTTTCGATACGACCGAAGGCAAGGTTTACAACGTTTCTGGAGGCGACTGGGAAACCGTGCAAGGTGGAACACCTGGTGAAACTTCACGCATGGTTATCAACATGGGGCCACAACATCCTTCCACCCACGGCGTATTGCGTTTAATTCTTGAAGTTGAAGGCGAAACAATTATTCAAGCTCGATGCGGAATCGGTTATTTGCATACCGGCATCGAAAAAAATATGGAATATAGAAATTGGGTGCAAGGCACAACTTATGTAACCCGCATGGATTACCTAACTCCGATATTTAATGAAACTGCTTATTGCTTAGCTGTTGAGAAGTTGCTGGGTATTACGGATCAAATCCCAGAGCGTGCCACCACCATTCGCGTCATGATGATGGAGTTAAATCGCGTCTCTTCACATCTAGTCGCACTTGCCACTGGCGGAATGGAGCTGGGTGCATTAACCGCGATGACAAATGGTTTTAGAGATCGAGAATTAATTTTAGATATTTTTGAGATGGTCTCAGGTTTAAGAATGAATATGGCTTATGTAAGACCAGGAGGCGTTGCCCAAGATTTGCCACCTGGCGCTGAGCAAAAAATCCGGGATACCGTGCAACTTTTACGCAAGAGATTAAAAGATAACAAGAGTATTTTGGTAGATAACCCAATTTGGTTGCTGCGCACCAAGGGAATCGGGGAATTAGATTTAACGGGCTGTATGGCTTTGGGCATTACCGGGCCGGTATTGAGGTCGACGGGACTCCCATGGGATTTGAGAAAAACTCAGCCTTATTGCGGTTATGAAAACTATGAATTTGATGTAGTTACCGAGAACACCGCAGATACTTATGGCAGATTTTTAATTCGTGTAGAAGAGATGAATCAATCATTAAATATCGTGGAGCAAGCATTAGATCGCTTAAAGCCAGGACCAGTAATGGTAGAAGATAAAAAAATTGCTTGGCCAAGTCAGCTTGCGCTAGGAGGAGATGGTTTAGGAAACTCCCTTGAGCACATTCGAAACATTATGGGCACCAGCATGGAAGCTTTGATCCATCACTTCAAATTAGTTACCGAGGGCTTCCAAGTTCCTGCCGGTCAAGCTTATGCGGCAGTCGAATCACCTCGCGGTGAATTAGGTGCTTTTGTGATAAGCGATGGAGGCACTAAGCCATATCGCGTTCACTTTAGAGATCCATCTTTTAATAACTTGCAAGCTGTTTCTGCAATGGGTGAAGGCGGACAAGTAGCCGATCTCGTTGCCGCTGTTGCCAGCCTTGACCCAGTGATGGGTGGTGTTGATCGATGATCGCAGAAATTACTGATGCTGACTTTAAGCAGCTAGATCAACTAGCAAAAAAATACCCAGAGCGTAGAAGCGCTTTATTACCAATGCTTCACTACGTACAGTCAGTTCAAGGTCAAGTATCTCCGGCTGGCATAAATGCATGCGCAAAAGTTTTAGATTTAACTCCAGCAGAAGTTGCTGCGGTAGCAACTTTTTACACCATGTTTAAGCGCTTTCCTTTAGGAAAGCATCACATTGGAGTTTGCACTAATTCACTCTGTGCGATTTTGGGCGGCGATGAATTATGGAAAGAATTAAGTGAAACCTTGGGTATCGGTCATGATGAAACCACCGAAGACAAAATGTTTACCATTGAAAGAATAGAATGTCAGGCTGCCTGCACCATGGCGCCGGTAATGACGGTTAATTGGGAATTTTTTGACAAGATGGATCCGCAAAAAATGCGCGAATTAATCGAGAAGTTAAAAACTGGCGCACCAGTGCAGTCAACTCGTGGGGCTACTATTACCTCGATTCAAGATACCGAAAAAGTTTTGGCTGGAATCAATGATGGAAAGTCTGAAGAGAGTGATGCAATTGACGAGATCATGCTCGCGGGACTGCAAGTTGCAAAAGCACGCGGTATGAGCGCACCCAAAGGTGAAGGGTTTTAAAAAATGGCACTGACACCAATATTGACAAAAATTTGGGACCAACCGAAAAGTTGGACTTATGAGACCTATTCAAAAAATGGTGGTTACCAAGCTTTGAAAAAAGCCTTAAAAATGTCTCCAGATGAAGTTATAAATATTGTTAAAGATTCAGGTTTGCGCGGTCGCGGTGGTGCTGGGTTCCCAACCGGTTTGAAGTGGTCTTTTGTTCCTCAAAATGATGGAAAGCCTCACTACTTAGTTGTCAATGCTGACGAATCAGAGCCGGGTGCATGTAAAGACATTCCATTAATGTTGGCAAATCCTCATGCCTTGGTAGAAGGCGTAATCATCGCTTCTTATGCGATACGTGCAAAAAATGCCTTTATCTATATTCGTGGCGAAGTTCCACATGCAATTAGAAGAGTTACTGATGCGGTAGAACAAGCTAAAGCAAATGGATTTGTCGGTAAAAATATTTTGGGTTCAGATTTTTCAATCAATATTGTGGTGCACGCTGGCGCTGGTGCCTATATCTGTGGAGAAGAAACTGCACTCTTAGATTCATTAGAAGGTCGGCGAGGTCAACCAAGATTGAAGCCACCATTCCCAGCGGTGGCTGGCCTTTACGCATCTCCAACTGTTATTAACAATGCAGAAACCATCGCAGCAGTCCCAGTAATCGTTTTAAATGGTGCTGACTGGCATAAATCAATGGGAACAGAAAAATCTCCAGGTTTTAAATTGTTCGCACTTTCCGGTCACGTTGAGCGCCCGGGAATCTACGAAGCAGCACTAGGAACTCCATTTAGCGAGTTATTGGATTACGCCGGGGGAGTTAGAAAAGGCCACAAACTTAAGTTTTGGATTCCAGGTGGATCATCTGTTCCTATGCTTACTGAAGAGCACATAGATATTCCAATGACTTACGAAGATATGCAAGCTGCTGGCACCATGCTGGGAACTGGCACACCAATGGTTTTTGATGAAACCGTGAGTGTGGTTCGAGCAATTTCGCGCTGGATTGAGTTTTATAAACACGAATCTTGTGGAAAGTGCACACCATGTCGCGAAGGCACGGGCTGGATGGTCGGCTTGCTAGAAAAGTTTGAACACGGTGAAGGAAAGCATTCTGACTTGGATCTATTACATGACATTTCTGCACAAATTGCAGGTAGATCATTTTGTGCCTTAGGTGATGCTGCCGCAACACCGTTCCCGGCTGCGATGAAATATTTTAAAGATGAGTTTGTGCAAGCCGAAACCATCGCACCAGATCAAATGTTTCCAATTGAAAAAAGTAATAACTTTCAAACTGTGAGTGTGTCATGACCCAAACAGTTGAAAACAAAGAAGCAATGCAGGATTTAATTACTTGCTCAATTGATGATATCGAAATCAAAGTACCAAAAGGTACTTTGATTATTCGTGCTGCAGAAAAACTTGGAACTTTTATTCCAAGATTTTGTGACCACCCGGCACTTGCACCAGTTGCTGCTTGCCGGATGTGTTTGGTCGAAATTGAAGGAATGCCAAAGCCACAACCTTCTTGCGCAGTTACTTTGACTGAAGGTATGAAAGTTAGAACTCAATTAACCAGCGAGATCGCTAAGGGCGCCCAAGAAGGCGTGATGGAATTTTTATTGATCAATCATCCACTTGACTGCCCAGTTTGCGACAAGGGTGGAGAGTGCCCATTACAAAATCAGGCAATGTCTAACGGCCGCCCAGACTCACGTTTCGAAATTGATAAGAGAATTTTTGAAAAACCAATTGAACTTTCGACTGAAGTTTTGCTTGATCGTGAGCGCTGTGTGGAGTGTGCTCGCTGCACTCGCTTTAGTGAAGAAGTTGCCGGAGATAAATTCATTGACTTACTAGAGCGCGGAGCCAAACAACAAATCGGAATTGCCGAAGATGAGCCTTTCAATTCCTACTTCTCGGGTAACACTATTCAAATTTGCCCGGTGGGAGCTCTAACTAGTTCTGCTTATCGATTCAGGTCAAGGCCATTTGATCTAGTTTCAGCTCAAACGACTTGTGAACACTGCGCTGCAGGCTGCAGTTTAAGAACTGATTACCGCCGTGAAACGGTGATGCGTCGCTTAGCCTGGGAAGACAAAAACGTAAATGAAGAATGGAATTGCGATAAAGGAAGATTTGCTTTCACTTATCTTAAGAATCAAAGAGTAAATCGCTCAAGAGTACTTAACCAAGACGCTTTACTTCCGGATGCTGTTGAATTTGCCGCTAAAGAATTAAAGAAATATCAAGGTCAAGTTGGTGTGTTAACTGGTGGTCGTTTGACATTAGAAGATGCTTGGAGTTACTCAAAATTTGCTCGCATAGTTCTCGGCACTAATAACATTGATTTTAGAAATAGACCACACTCAAAAGAAGAAGAAGAATTCCTAGCTCATTCAGTAGCGGGTGGCGTAATAGGTGCCACTTACAAAGATATTGAAAAAGCACCAAGCGTACTTTTGGTGAATTTCGAGCCAGAAGAAGAATCTCCAATTGTCTTTTTAAGATTGCGCAAAGCAGTTCGAAATAATCAGACCAAAGTATTTGCCGTAACAAGCTTGGTTACCAAAGGCTTAAAAAAGCTAAACTCGCAAAATATTCTCATTCGCCCAGGCGATGAAACCAAGTTGATAAATGACGCTTTGGCCCAATGGTCAAATAATCCAGACAAGTTAGTTGAAAAACTTCACAATCAAATTTCTAAACCTGGCTCGATAATTTTTGTTGGCGAAAGAGCGGCAGTAATTCCAGGATTACTAACTGCGCTAATAAAGTTTGCTGAAGCTACTGGCGCAAAACTTTCATGGATTCCAAGACGAGCCGGCGAACGAGGAGCAGTTGAAGTTGGACTTTTGCCAAACTTGCTACCAGGCGGAAGGCTAGTTAAGAATAAAGATTCCATTGCAGAGTTGGCAGCAGTTTGGGGAGTTGAAGCAAAAGAGATCCCACAAAACACTGGTTTGAATGCTGAAGAAATTGTGGAAGCTGCTCTTGCGGGAAAGATTAAAGCCTTAGTGATTGCTGGTATGGAGTTAAAGGATTATCCAAATCCAACTAAATTGAATGCGGCGCTGGAAAAAGTTGAATTTATCTTGGCGTTAAGTGTTAACCACAATGATCTAACCCAAAAAGCAGATGTTTTACTACCGGTCGCCGGTGTTACTGAAAAATCAGGAACTTTTGTTAACTGGGAAGGAAGGCCTCGACCATTTGGTAAAGCCATGACTCAAAATAAAGCTTTAAGTGATTCAAGAGTACTTGCCTTCTTGGCTGAAGCAATGGGACATGATTTTGGCCCGCAAACAACTGCTGATATCAGAAATGATTTGTCCGCTCTAGGAGTAAGTGACTTAGGTGAGGCAAAAGCCCCAGATTTTGATGCCAAGGTGATTCCAAGTTTGGCTGATAATCAACTACTTCTTAGCACTTTTAATCAACTCATTGATGATGGAGCTTTGCAAGCAGCCGAGCCACACTTGGCAGGAACTCGCAGAGGCACTGTAGCCAAGATAAGCGCAAGCACGGCTAGTCGATTGCAGTTAGCAGCTGGAGAAGCTGTGACAATTTCTAATGCTGATGGTGCCATAACTTTGCCAATTGAAATTGCCGAAGTTGCAGAATTTGTAGTTTGGCTTCCAACAAATTCAGAGCCAAGCCAAGTGCGACAAGTTTTAAATGCGTGTGATGGATCCGTGGTAACTGTTTCTAAAGGGGTACTTACATGATTTTGGCAGTGGAATTAACTGATTTTGGAGCAGATCCTTGGTGGATCGTCTTAATTAAAGCTGTAGGAATTTTTGCCTTATTAGTAGTCATGACACTTTTAGCCATTTGGGGCGAACGTCGAGTTGTTGCCAGAATGCAAATGAGAATTGGCCCTAACCGTGTCGGACCTTTTGGGATCTTGCAAGGGCTGATGGATGGCGTGAAGTTAGCGCTTAAAGAAGATCTGATTCCAAAGAATGTAGATCGCGTAATTTTTATTCTTGCTCCAGTTATAAGTGTTACCACTGCATTTTTAACCTTCTCGGTAATTCCACTTGGGCCTAATGTTTCAATGTTTGGAGTGCAAACCCCACTACAAATTACAGATTTTTCGGTGAGTGTTTTGTTTGTAGTTGCGATTGCTTCAATCGGCATCTATGGAATTGTTTTAGCTGGTTGGTCATCAGGTTCGCCCTACGCACTGCTTGGCGGACTTCGCTCATCTGCGCAAATGGTTTCTTATGAAATTGCCATGGGACTTTCCTTTGTAGCAGTTTTCTTATATGCCGGATCCATGTCAACTTCTCAAATAGTTTCGGCGCAAGAGCGACTCTGGTTTGGTGTTTTATTGTTGCCTTCATTTTTGATTTATGTAGTTTCAATGGTGGGTGAAGTAAACCGCGCACCATTCGACTTACCTGAAGCTGAAGGTGAATTAGTCGGTGGATTCCACACCGAATACTCCTCTTTGAAGTTCGCCCTCTTTTTCTTAGCTGAGTACGTAAACATGATTACCGTTTCTGCTTTAGCTACGACTTTGTTCTTAGGCGGATGGAGAGCTCCTTGGCCGCTTTCTTCAATAGAAGGTTTGAACGAAGGCTGGTGGGGTTTGCTTTGGTTCCTGCTTAAAGTGGCCATGTTCTTATTCATCTTTATCTGGCTTCGTGGAACTTTGCCAAGATTCCGCTACGACCAATTCATGAATCTAGGCTGGAAGATTTTAATCCCCGCTTCATTGGTGTGGATTGGAATTGTGGCAGTTGCTCGTGGCTTAAGAAATTCATTCGAACTCTCTGCCGCAGGAGCAATTGCGGTTTTAGGTTTGCCGTTGGTGATGGTGGTGCTCGCCATTTTCATATGGGATTGGCGTAAAGCAGTTAGTGAAGAAAAAGAATTAGAAGCAGAAGCTAACAAGTCAGAAGTAGTAGAAGTAGATCCATTTGCGGGAGGATATCCAGTGCCACCACTACCGGGTCAAGTTTTAAAAGAAGAGAAGCGATCAAGTATGGAGGTGCAAGGTGGCTGAACTACCCCCAGCGATAAGCGGATTTGCGACCACATTTAAGTCAATGTTTCGCAAAGTGACTACCGAGCAGTATCCAGAAGAAAAGGTTCCAACACAACCAAGATTTCATGGGCGTCACCAATTAAACCGATATCCAGATGGATTAGAAAAATGTATTGGTTGTGAACTTTGCGCATGGGCTTGCCCAGCAGACGCTATTTTTGTAGAAGGTGCCGACAACACCGAAGAAGAAAGATTTTCGCCAGGTGAGCGCTATGGCCGGGTTTATCAAATAAATTATTTGCGTTGCATCGGTTGTGGACTTTGCATTGAAGCCTGCCCTACTCGCGCGCTTACCATGACGAATGAATATGAATTAGCTGATAATGATCGTGGAAAACTAATTTACGAGAAACAGGACTTACTTGGTCCTTTATTGCCAGGAATGGTGGCGCCGCCACATGAAATGGTGGAAGGCACTACCGACACTGACTATTACCAAGGAAAAGTAACTAAAGCCACACCAGAACAATTCCAAGAAGTAGAAGAAAAGCGACAGGCTAGGTCTTAATGAATTTTGAACCACTAGTTTTTTGGATCTCTGGCATCTTTTCGGTTGTTGGAGCACTAGGAATGCTAATTAGTAAAAAAGCCGTGCACAGCGCACTGTTTGTCGCTTTTACTATGTTAAATCTGGCAGTGCTTTATGCGGTGCAATCTGCTCCATTCTTAGCGGTTTCCCAAGTGGTGGTTTACACCGGAGCGGTGATGATGCTCTTTCTATTCGTCTTAATGATGGTAGGTGTTGATTCAGCCGACTCTTTAATAGAAGAGATTAAAGGTCAACGAGTATTAGCGATTTTAGGTGGCACTGGATTAATTGCTTTCTTTATTTTCTTGACCGGTGGCAGCATTTACCGCACTGTTGTGGGAACCCAAAACGTTGATGCAACTTATGGTGGAAACCTACAAGGCTTAGCTGCTCTTATGTTTGGTAGGTACGTAATTATCTTTGAAGCAACCGCAGCACTATTAATTACAGCGGTATTAGGTGCCATGATTTTGACTCACCGTGAGCGAATTCGACCAAAGAAAACTCAAGGTCAAATGGCGAAGGAATTATTTGCTAAAGGTGATTACAAAGGGCCTTTACCTCCACCGGGAGTATTTGCTCGTCACAATTCAGTAGATACCCCTGCTTTGCTGCCTGATGGATCTATCGCTAAAAATTCCTTACCGGATCCGTTGGTTGCTCGTGGTGACATTAGCCCGGTCGACTATGACGACTTAGCCGAAGTTCAAATTATTTCTGAAGGATTAGGGCTTGTCTCTGATTCAGAGACTGAGGAGGATAAGTGAGCCCAGAAGCTTATTTAATTCTCTCAGCCATAATTTTTTCAATTGGCGCAATGGGAGTAATGCTTCGTCGAAATGCCATTGTCGCTTTTATGTCAGTGGAGTTAATGCTTAATGCTGGAAACTTGGCTTTTGTTTCTGCTTCGAACACCTGGGGCAACTTAACTGGACAAGTCTCTGCCTTCTTTGTGATGGTGATTGCAGCTTGTGAAGTTGTTATCGGCTTGGCGATTATTGTTACCATCTTCCGTTCCCGTAGATCTGCTTCGGTAGATGAGCCAAGTTTGTTGCGCTGGTAAAGAGAAAAAGGATTAGATAAAAGATGAATTTAAGTCTGCCTCAAGCAGAAGCGCTAGTTCTGCAAAGTGCCAGCGGGTTATTTTCTTTAACTTGGATTTTAATTGCCCTGCCGCTCTTTGGCGCTTTCTTAATACTCACTTTTGGTAAGCAGTTAAAAAAAGTTGGGCCTTATCTTGCAATCTTGCTTTCCGGTGCTTCATTTTTATTTGGCTTTACCCTCTTTTTGCAAATGCTCTCTCAGCCAGAGACTGAACGTGGGTTTTTAGTACCGGTTTATACCTGGATTTCGTCAGGGGCACTCAATGTTTCTTTCGGCCTCCAGCTAGATCAACTTTCCATGGCATTTGTTTTACTTATCACTTTTGTGGGAACCATGATCCACATTTACTCTTTGGGGTATATGGAACACGATGAAAATCGTGGTCGTTTTTTTGGGTTTTTAAATCTTTTCGTTGCGGCCATGTTGCTCTTAGTGCTTGCCGATAACTATTTATTGCTTTATGTGGGCTGGGAAGGCGTGGGCTTAGCTTCTTACCTCTTAATTGGCTTCTGGCAAAAGAAACCCAGCGCGGCAACCGCGGCTAAAAAAGCTTTTGTGGTTAACCGAGTAGGCGACTTTGGATTATCGCTTGCGATAATGACGATGTTTTTGGCTTTTGGCACCTTCACCTTTAGCGCAGTTAACGCGGGAATTCAAAATGCCCAAGATTGGGTAGCGCTAACAATTGGCTTACTTCTTTTATTAGCCGCGGCAGGCAAAAGTGCTCAGTTCCCATTGCAATCTTGGTTACTAGATGCCATGGAAGGACCTACTCCGGTTTCGGCTTTAATTCACGCTGCCACCATGGTTACCGCAGGTGTTTATTTAATAGTTCGCTCTGCCACCATCTTTAATGCTTCGGAAGCCGCTAGAAATGCAGTGATAATTGTTGGAGCAATTTCATTATTAGCTGGAGCCATAATTGGTGCCGCAAAAGAAGATATTAAAAAATCTTTGGCGGGCTCCACAATGAGCCAAATTGGTTTTATGGTGGTCGCGGCAGGTCTTGGCCCTGTTGGTTATGTGTTTGCAATTTTGCATCTAATTACCCATGGATTCTTTAAAGCAGTTTTGTTCTTGGGTGCTGGGTCGGTCATGCATGCAACCAATGACAACGTAAATATGCGCCGCTATGGAGGCCTATCAAAGTTGATGGTCTTTACTTTTGGAACCTTTTTGATCGGATACTTGGCAATTATCGGCATTCCACCATTTGCTGGCTTTTATTCAAAAGAATATATTTTGGAGGCCGCCTTTTCTCACAGCATTTGGGTTGGACTAATTACCTTGTTTGGTGCTGGGCTTACTGCTTTTTACATGACGCGAATGGTGATTTGGACTTTCCTCACCCCAGCAAGATGGGAGGAAGGGGTGCACCCGCACGAATCTCCAAAAACAATGACCTTTCCAATGATTGTCTTAGCTTTTGGTTCGGCAGTAATCGGATTTGCTTTGACTTATAACCACATATTCGAACACTGGCTTGAGCCTGTGACCGGATTTGAAGAGCCCGAAGCGCCGATTTCAATTACCGCCTTAACCACCATCGCGCTAAGTGTGGTTGCGGCAGGTGTCTTGCTAGCAATTTATCGCTATCGCGCAGTTGATCGCGAAACTCCGCAAAATGTAACTTTCTTAACTCAAGCAGCTCGCCAAGATTTATTTGGAGATTTAGCAAACGAAACTTTATTGATGAAGCCTGGTCAAGTGTTAACTCGCAGACTTGTGGCTATTGACGAGAAAGCCATTGATGGAACTTTCACAGGTTTGGCAAAAGCAATTTGGGCCACTAGTCGCCTTTTGCGTCAAACCAGCACCGGATACGTACGCTCATATGCCGCTTATATTGTTGGCGGAATTTTGCTAATTATGTTCTTACTTTTGATAGCGAGGCTGTAATTAAATGAATCTAATTTTGCTTGCGCTGGTAGCGACATCCTTTATCGGCGCCTTACTCGTTCCACTAACAAATAAATACTTCAAGTGGAATCCAAAAATAACTGCAATTAGCATTGCCCTAATTACTTTGGCGCTATCGCTGGTAATTGGTGTCAATTTTGATAGAAGCTCTTCTTCACTTACTCAATTTGATTTCAAGGTGAACTGGATAGATGTTTTTGGAATTAGCTTTCATATTGGGGTAACTGGAATCGGTTTAGTATTAGTGTTACTAACTGCAGTTTTAACACCAATTGTTTTATGGGCAGATTTTCACGCAGCAGTTAAGCGACCAGTGCTTTACTCCTCTTTAATTTTGCTCTTAACTGGTAGCGCTAACTTAATCTTTTTAGCGAGAGACCTCTTTTTGTTCTATGTGTTCTTTGAGGCGATGTTAATTCCGGTATTTTTCCTGATCGGAATCTACGGGGGAGTAAATCGCTCTAAAGCAGCGATGAAATTTTTGCTTTATGGTTTAGCTGGTGGTTTAGCGATGTTGGCTGCAATTGTTGCCTTGACATTGATTGCAACTTCACAATTGCAACGCAGCACCTTTGATATTGCAACTTTGAGTCAAAGTATTTCATTAACCTCCACTCAAGAGTTTTGGTTATTTGTGGGATTCTTTATTGCTTTTGCTATCAAAGCTCCTATGGTTCCTTTGCACACTTGGCTTCCAGATGTCGCCCAAGAGGCAACCCCTGGTACTTCAACAATGTTGATAGGAATTTTGGACAAGATCGGCACTTTTGGAATGATCGCTTTGGTGTTGCCATTGTTTCCAAACACTTCTGCGCAACTAGCTCCCTGGATTATTGCGCTAGCGGTAATAAGCGTTATCTATGGTGCGATTTTGGCAATTGGGCAAAAAGATATGCGTAGACTTTTTGCCTACACCTCAATTTCACACTTCGGTTTCATTGTGATGGGTATTTTTGCTTTCACGACTGTAGGCATTGCGGGTGCAACTTTATATATGTTGGCGCACGGGCTATCGACAGCGGCTTTGTTCTTAGTGGCTGGTCATTTAATTAAACAAAGAGAAACCTCCTTAATTGCAAACTATGGAGGCTTAACCAAAGTAGCTCCAGTTATGGCTGGCTTATTTTTGATGGCGGCATTATCTGCCTTAGCTCTGCCGGGAATGGCGGGCTTTGTTTCAGAATTTATGGTTTTGACCGGTGTATACCAGCGCTATCAATTAGCAGCAATCATTGCTACTTTAGGAATTATTTTGGCAGCTATTTATATGCTATGGCTTTACCAAAGAGTTTTCACAGGACCTGAGAATGAAAAATCAAGCTCAATTAAAGATTTAGATAAAAAAGAAGTATGGCCTTTGGTTCCAGTTTTTGCTTTACTTATCGTTTTCGGCTTCTGGCCACAACCAGTTCTGCAAACCATTGAAAAATCAGTAGAAAATGTTATGCAACAGGTTAGTGCTCAAGACCCAGCCCCATTTTTTGCCGTTGAAAACAAGGAGCAAAATTGAGAATTCCTACTCCGCTAATTGAATATGCCTTAATCTTGCCGATGCTGATCGTTTTTGCTGGTGCGGTAATGAGTGTCGGCTTTGAAGCATTCATCTCAAACAAAAATCGCAGGCAAGCGCAAATCTTTTTAACCATCTCAACTTTAGCCTTGGCCTTGGCTTCTTTGGTAATTATTGGAAACACCTTTTCTCGCTCATTAGCTGTTGAGGGAACCATTGCTTTTGATGGCCCCGGCGTTTTCATGCAATTTGTAATTTTGTTAACTTCAATTCTTGCCACAATGATTATGGCTGAGCGAAAAGTTGACCCAGCAGGAGATGCATTCGCTGCCCGCTCCTCGGCAGTAGCAGGTGGTCAAGATGAAGCCGTCGTCACCAAGATGGGCTTAGTGCAAACTGAGGTTTGGCCATTATTACTTTTCTCAGTTAGTGGAATGTTACTTTTTGTTAGCGCAAATGACTTTTTAGTGCTCTTTGTAGGTTTAGAAGTAATGAGCTTGCCGCTCTATCTATTGGCGGCAATGGCAAGGCGAAAAAGATTGCTCAGTCAAGAAGCCGCCTTAAAGTATTTCTTGCTCGGCGCATTTGCAAGTGCGATTTTGCTTTTTGGAATTGCCTTAACTTATGCCTATACGGGTGAATTAAATTTTGGTGCAGTTTCTGCTGGGATTAGCGCAAATAACAACGCTGCTGGATTACTCACGGCGGCGGTTGCCTTAGTTGCGGTGGGGCTGCTTTTCAAAGTTGGCGCAGTCCCATTCCACCAATGGGTACCTGACGTTTATACCGGCTCGGCAACCGTAGTAACTGCTTTTATGGCGAGTGCGGTAAAAGTTGCTGCAATTGGTGGATCGCTCAGAGCATTTTTCGTTGCCTTCGGTGGCTATGCCTGGGATTGGCGCCCCATGTTTTGGGCCGTTTCTATTTTGACAATGATCGTTGGAAGCATCGTGGCCTTGTCACAAATTGACGTTAAGCGCATGCTTGCATATTCATCTGTTGCTAATGGCGGATTTATTCTGATCGGATTTGCTTCAACATCTAGAGCAGGAACCGCCGCAATTTTGTTCTACTTATTGACTTATTCACTAGCAACCCTAGGCGCTTTTGCCTTGGTGAGTTTAGTTAGAGATCCATCAGGAGAATCAAACAACATCACGCGCTGGAAGGGTCTAGGTAAGAAATCACCATTAGTAGCTGGTTTATTCGGTTTTTACCTTCTTTCTTTTGCCGGAATTCCTCTTACAAGTGGATTTGTTGCCAAGTTCACACTGTTTGTAGCGGCAGTTTCTGGTGGCGCTTTGCCGTTGGTATTAGTTGGTGTCGTGGCTAGTGTGATTGCTGCATTCTTCTATATCCGAATTATTATTTTGATGTTTTTCTCTGATCCTGATCCGGATGGCCCAGTGGTTGTTGTGCCAAGCAAAATTACGGCTGGCGCGATTGCTTTCACTTCGGTAGCCTCAGCGGTATTAGGAGTGTTTCCACAATGGGTGATCGATTACGCGAGTTCGGTGTCGGTGTTTCTCAGGTGAGCACAATGCGAGCCAGAGATTTAGAAATCTCTGACCCGGCTCTCGCCCAATTTATTGCTGATGGGCTTGAAAGAACCGAAAAACTTCTTGAAGTTGAATCTGTTTCAATGTTTGACCCACTTACAGAGATTTCGCAGCATCTACTTAAAGCCGGCGGTAAAAGAATTCGACCAGTTCTAGTTTTTATCGCTGGTCGCTTTGGTCAGCCAGACTTAGAACGCTTAGCCAAAGTAGCGGCAGCGATTGAATTTACTCACGTTGCAACTTTGTATCACGACGACGTAATGGATGAAGCCAAAGTAAGACGCGGAGTAGTTTCAGTAAATCAAAGATTTGGAAACTATTCGGCGATTATGGCTGGAGACTTTTTGTTTTCTAGAGCATCTGCAGTAACTGCTGAATTAGGCCCACATGCGGTGAGTGTTATGGCACAAACTTTGGCCACGCTTTGCGAGGGTCAAATCCGTGAGACTGTCGGGCCAAACCATGAAGCACCAATCAATCATTATCTAAAAGTTTTGCGTCAAAAGACCGCATCATTAATTCAATCGGCAGCAACCTTAGCGGCTGAAGTTTCCCACGCAGATGATTTGACTGTTGCAGCCTTAGGCGCTTATGCCGAAAACGTTGGAATTGCCTTTCAAATATCAGATGACATTCTTGATTTAAAGGGAAACCCGAATAAATCTGGAAAACTTCTGGGCACTGATTTAATCGAAGGTGTTTACACTTTGCCAGTGTTGGCCGCACTTGAAAAAGACACCACTAATCAATTGAAAACTCAGCTAGAGAAAATAAATGATGAAGGCGATGGAGTAGTTGAAGCTATTCAGCTAATTGAAGCACTGGGAGGTTTTGAGGTTGCGCATTTGCAATTAGAAATGTTCATTGACAAGGCAACAACCGCACTTGATCCACTACCTAATGGAAGCGAAAAAGAAGCACTAATTAATTTTGCAGCCTGGTTAACCGATCGCAGCGTTTAATTATTTTCTTGAATAGCGCCAAGCGTCTACGCTAAAAAAGCTCAAAGCAATCCAGATACCCACAAAACCAATCCATTTTGCTGGTGAAACAATTTCATTAAATATGAATAAACCAACTAAGAATTGCAATATTGGTGCAATGTATTGCAGTAAGCCGGTAACGCTTAGCGGCAATCTAATTACCGCAGCACCGAAGAACAGCAGCGGAATGATAGTTGCCAATCCGCTAGATGCTAGCCAAAGTGCATGCGAAATACCATCTTGCACAAAAGATAATTCACCTCGGGAGTAAAGCCAAATCAAAAAGCCTATGAAAAATGGCGCAACAAAAGTAGTCTCAACTGTCAGGCTAGACAATGAAGGTACATTGGCTACTTTTTTTACTAATCCATAAAAACCAAAACTAAACGCTAGTGAGAGTGAAATCCATGGGAAACTACCAGCCGCAAAGGTTAAGTAAAGCACCGCGAAAAATGCAATGATCACCGCTACCCATTGAAATTTTCTTAATTTTTCTTTGAAAATTATTAAACCTAAAGCGACTGAGACTAGCGGATTCATAAAGTAGCCAAGTGCAGTATCAACTACTCGATCATGAGAAACTGCCCAAATAAAAACTCCCCAATTTATAGAAATAAATATTGACGCTAGTAATAAAATCCAAGCAGTTTTCTTTATTTTCACAACATCAAAAACCGCAGTCCACTGTTTTAAAAAACTAATAATGATGAATAGTGTTAATAAGGACCATACGACTCGGTGAGAAAGAATTTCTAGAGAACTTGCTGGTTGTAAGAGAGGCCAATAAATTGGGATTAAACCCCAAGTTATGTAAGCACCTAAACCATAGTAGAGACCAGTTCTAAAAGTCTCTTTTTCTCTGTTATCGTTCAATTTTTAATTTACTATCCAGGTATCTTGACCCTTTAGTACTGCTTGCAAATCAGCACCTTTGGTTTTTGCTGCTTCAACTTGAGATCGAGCTGCTTCATCGTAAGTTGATTTTTCAACGCTACGCAATACTCCCAAAGTGGTGTAGCGCAAAGATTCGCTATCAGCAAGTCGCGTTAAGGCAAAAGCAATTGAAGGGTCAGGGTTTGTTGGATCATGAACGATAATTTCATTTTCATTGACACTCGAGCTATCAACTACTTTTAGCAATCCTGAACTTCCCTGAACTACAGCTTTGCTTAGATCTTTACCAAATTTAATCGGCTCACCTGGAACTAAATTAATTACTGCTTCATCTTTAGTCTCAGGATTCTTCAAAATATCAAATGCTCCATCATTAAAGATGTCACAATTTTGATAAATCTCAACAAAAGCTGTGCCCTTATGATTTGCGGCAGCTCGTAAAACTTCAGTTAGTTGTTTACGATCGGAGTCAAGAGCTCTTGCCACAAAAGTCGCTTCCGCACCTAAGGCTAAACTTGCCGCATCAAGTGGATGCTCCAAAGATCCGAGTGGCGTAGATTTTGTGATTTTTCCGGTTTCGCTCGTTGGGGAGTATTGCCCTTTAGTTAATCCGTAAATTCGATTATTGAACATTAAAACTTTCACATCTACGTTTCTTCGCAGTAGATGAATGATGTGATTGCCTCCGATGCTTAATGCATCACCATCACCAGTTACCACCCAAATCGATAGGTCAGGCCTTGTCACTGCCAAGCCAGTGGCAATAGCTGGTGCCCTGCCGTGGATTGAGTGCAAGCCATAAGTATTCATGTAATAAGGAAAGCGCGACGAACAACCGATTCCAGAAATAAAAACAATATTTTCGCGCTTTAAATTTAATTCAGGTAAAAAACCTTGAACTGTTGCCAAAATTGCATAATCACCACATCCAGGACACCATCTAACTTCTTGATCACTTTTGAAGTCTTTGGCTTTTTGTGGCTCAGAAGCTAAAGGGATTTCTCTAATTACTGACACTTTGCGCCACCTCTTTAATAACTTCAACTAGTTCCGCACTAGTAAACGGAAGCCCTCGAATTTGGTTATAGCTGATCGCGTCAACTAAGAATTTACCTCTGATTAATAAAGCTAATTGCCCCAAATTCATTTCAGGGATGATTACTTTGTCATATTGCTTTAAAACTTCACCCAAATCTTTAGGGAAAGGATTTAAATGACGCAAATGCACTCTTGCTACTTCTATACCTTGCTTGCGCACTTCACGGCAAGCTGCTTTGATCGGACCATAAGTTGAACCCCAACCCAGCACCAAAACCTTAGCTTTGCCACTTGGGTCTTTGACTCGAGTTGAAGGAATTGATTCAGCTATTGCATCTATTTTTGCTTGCCTGGTTCTAACCATGAAGTCATGATTTGCGGGGTCATAAGAAATTGCACCAGTTTTATCTTGCTTTTCTAACCCACCAATTCGATGCTCTAAACCAGCGACCCCTGGCGGGGCCCAGGGACGAGCTAAGGTTTCTGGATCTCGCAGATAAGGTAAAAACTCTTTTTCACCTTTTTCATTTACGTGATTTGGCTCCTGAGCAAATTCAACATTCAAATCAGGAAGATCGCTAATTTCTGGAATCCGCCATGGCTCGGACCCGTTTGCAATATAGCCATCTGACAAAAGAATTACTGGTGTGCGATAAGCAGTTGCGATTCTTACCGCTTCCATTGCCATTTCAAAACAATCGCTAGGAGTGCTAGTTGCTAAAACCGCGACCGGGGATTCACCGTTTCTTCCATAAAGCGCTTGTAATAAATCAGCTTGCTCAGTTTTTGTCGGTAAGCCAGTAGATGGCCCTCCTCTTTGCACATCAACAACTACTAAAGGCAATTCCAGCGCAACTGCCAAACCTAGAGTTTCTGCCTTCAAACTTAAACCAGGCCCTGAAGTTGTAGTAACCCCCAAAGAACCTCCAAATGAAGCG
>Ga0208547_1000467_pt1 | contig 23156 bp, 20 predicted proteins | sample DEB08_DNA_5_FD_185501 | JGI IMG/M metagenome (GOLD analysis project Ga0208547, IMG submission 185501) | Aqueous microbial communities from the Delaware River and Bay under freshwater to marine salinity gradient to study organic matter... | ecosystem: Environmental > Aquatic > Marine > Coastal ...
CTCCACGACGATGGTCCGATCATCGGGTACAGCGCCGGTTGCCGCGCGTTGCTCCGCCAAGTAGTCACATAGGTTCGATGCGGCGAGAGCGTCGAGGTGGTGTATCTGGGTGAGCAGATCACGTGCACTATCGGGGGTGCGTTGGCCGATCTCGCGGGTCAGCGCTCCAACGGCAGCGCCAACCTCAGCGGGCCGAGACGGACGATCACCGTGCCAGAACGGCATCTTCGCTGGCACACCTGGCGCCGGTGTGACCACGACTCGGTCAAAGGTGATCTCTTCGATTCGCCAAGTGGTCGCACCAAGGCCGAATGTCTCACCGACGCGCGACTCGTAGACCATCTCCTCATCGAGCTCACCCACCCTCGTCCCATCGGGAAGGAACACGCCGTACAAGCCACGATCGGGAATGGTGCCGGCATTGGTCACCGCAAGTCGCAGTGCCCCCGAGCGTGGCGTCAGACGATCCGCATCGCGATCCCACACCACCCGAGGTCGCAGCCCGGTGAATTCGGTCGATGGATATCGACCATCGAGCAGATCGAGAACCGCGTCGATGAGGTCATCAGATGTGTCGCGATATGCCGCAGTGCGCCGGGCAATGGCGCGCACACGACCTACGGTGATCCCGTCATCACCTGCTGCAGCCACCATCGCCACAACCTGCTGAGCCAGCACATCGAGCGCTGAGCGCTGCACGCTGATCGTCTCGATATCGCCGGCGACCATGGCGCGAGCGACCGCTGCCGCTTCGAGCAGATCACCGCGATGTTTGGGGTACACCGTGCCTGCCGAGGTGCGATCCACCGAGTGCCCGGCCCGGCCGATGCGCTGTAAGCCACGTGCGACCGACCCCGGGGACTCGACCTGGATGACCCGATCGACCGCACCCATGTCGATCCCCAGTTCGAGAGATGAGGTGGCCACGATGGCACGGAGTTCACCGCGCTTCAGTCGGTCTTCGATCTCGAGCCGTTGCTGTCGAGCGATGGAACCGTGATGAGCACGCACGATGTCGTGAGTGACCTCACCCGTGACCGGATCAACTCCCACACCGGCATCAGCCGCGGCGGCATTCAACCGTGCGGCTAGGCGCTCCGCGCTGCGCCGGGCATTGCAGAACACGATCGTGGACCGGTGAGTAAGAATCTCGGTGAGGATCTCCGGCACCAAACTGGGCCAGATCGAGCGTCGTGCTTCTGGATCTCCGCTGGCGGCTGCCGGTGACGTCGACGGATCCGCCATATCCTCGATTGGCACGCTGACCCGCACATCGATCGTGCGTGCAGAACCAAGATCGACAACCTCCACGGGCCGCGCGCTACCGGCATCATCGAATCCGCCGAGGAATGCCGCGGTCTCCGACAGCGGCCGTTGGGTGGCTGACAGTCCAATCCGTTGCACATCACGACCACACAGTTCGACAAGCCGTTCGATCGACATCGCGAGGTGTGCTCCTCGTTTGGTCGGGGCGAGCGAATGGATCTCGTCGATGATCACCGTGTCAACGTTGGCCAGGGTCCGCGACGCCGACGAGGTCAACATGAGGTACAGCGACTCGGGCGTGGTGATCAAAATGTCGGGAGGGTGTCGCTGCAGGCGTCGGCGTTCAGCTTGATCGGTGTCGCCCGAGCGCACACCGACCGTTGGGATGCGCACCGATACCCCGAGACGTTCCGCTTGGTGAGCGACTCCGTTCAGCGGCGCACGCAAATTCCGTTCGACGTCCACAGCCAAGGCGCGCAATGGCGAGATGTAGACAACCCGGGTGCCGACGCCATCGCTGTCGGGGGTGTCGTCAAGTGGTGTGTTGTTGAGACGATCGATGGCGGCGAGGAATGCAGCGAGGGTCTTGCCGGTGCCTGTGGGGGCCGACACCAGCGTGTGGGCACCGCCAACAATCAATGGCCACGCCGCTTCCTGAGGGGGAGTCGGTGCGCCGAATGTCGACGTGAACCACGCCCGAACCGGCTCGCTGAACAACTGCACTGACCCGTCGATGGGCGCAGGGTAGACCGGTGAGCGCATCGTTGTCCCCACGTCCTCCACCACGCTGGGCGACGCGACGCCACCGGGATCGCCCTACGATGACGGCATGCCAGCGCCCGGTGAGCACCACCCCGCGTTCGAGGAGTACTGCGAGTGCATCTTCGAGCTCGCCGAGGACGAGGTCGATGTGATCCAAGCACGTATCGCAGAACGTCTCGATGTGAGCCGGCCGGCGGTCAGCGAAATGGTGCGGCGCATGGAGTCCGAGGGGTTGATCACCACCGACAACGGCATCGCGCTCACGGCGGAGGGCGCCGAACTAGCCCAGCGTGTTGTTCGCCGTCATCGCCTCGCTGAGCGTTTCCTCACCGACGTCCTCCAGCTGTCGTGGGCAGAAGCACATCATGAGGCCGGCAAGTGGGAACACATCATGAGCGATGCGGTCGAAGCTGCCTTCGACCGCCTTCTCGACTCGCCCACCACCTGCCCCCACGGCAATCCCATTCCGGGTTCGGACTATGTCGACTCGCCTGCTCACCCCCTCGCAGCCCATTCGGTTGGGAACGACTTCACCGTGCGCCGGATACCCGAGGAGCTCGAATTCGCACCAGGCCTCCTCGAATTCCTTGAGGATTCCGACATGGTGCCCGGGTCGGTGGGGCGGGTCACAGCCGCGTCGCCGGACGGCACGATCACGGTCGAAATCGGCGGTCGCCATGTTGGTGTGGGCGCCTTCGCCAGTGAGCGCATCCTGGTCGTGTGATGCGGCACCCCCACCGAAACACCGCACGTTCTCTGCATGTGGCCGCCACCGCCGTTGCGATGATGACGATCAGCGCCTGCGGCAGCACCTACGTCGACGATGAACTACTGGCAGAGTCCGCCGCTGCCACCAGCACCACGACGGCCCCACCTGCCGACACCGCCACATCAACACCCGCCAGCACCGTCGCCGGTGATGTCGCTGCTGCGGTGACCGAGTTGCGTTCGCTACTCGATGCGCTGAGCGATGCCGTTGTCGATGACGACGCTGATGCCGCCGCGCTGCTCACCAATGTTGACCAGCTATGGGCCGAGATTGAACCGACGTTGCGTGCGGATCACCCCGAAGCGTTGTTCCCGATGGAACAGGCCGTGCTGCTGGCGACCACATCGGTGGAACGTCGACGTCCTGCCGATGCGTCAAAGGGGGCGCTGATCCTGCGCGACCTCGCGGCAACCCTCATCAACTGAGCGCTGCTGTATCGGCCTGCATGGCCGGCGGCAGACCATGGGAATGCACCACGGTGAGTGCTCGGGTGGCACGGGTGAGCGCCACATACAACGACCGCAGACCCTGCGCAGCGTCAGCGGCGATAGCCGCCGGTTCCACAACGACAATGCCATCGAGTTCAAGTCCCTTCACGACGCTGATCGGCACGATGGTGACGTCTGAGCCCAGACCTGCCGTGGTGGCAACGACAACCGAGTGACCGGCATCGGCGAGAGTTGCACCGAGATGGGGGCACAGATCATCTGGGGCCACAACACCGATAGCCGCACGACCGAGAACACTGCGCAGGTGCTCGACTTCGGCCACCACCACATCGCCGAGATTCTCACCGGTATCTACGGCGCACAGACGCGGGGCGTGTTCGCCATCTCGCACCGACGTCGGGGCACGAAGCCCCGGCGCGGCAGCAGCCATCACCTGATCGGCGATCGCCATGATCTGCGCAGGGATGCGGTACCCCACCGAGAGCCCGACGACGGTTGCACCTCGACGTGACGGCAGATGCGCCACGATCTCCTCCCACGATGCGGGAACCCAGGTGCCTGTGGCCTGCGCGAGGTCGCCAACGATCGTCATCGATCCGTTCAGCGATCGTCGTGAGATCATCGCCAGTTCCATCGGCGTGAGATCTTGAGCTTCATCGACGACGATGTGTCCGTAGGTGCGGATCTCGTCGACGAGGGCGCCACCGCGGCGACCAGTGGGGCCGAGCACTTCGCGCGCATCGTCGAGCAGGGCCACATCGGCCAATGTCCACACCACATCGCCAACCGTTGCCGAGCGCTCGCGGTAGAGCGTGAGCGCGGTCGACTCGTCGAGAACTCCATGCGCTGCCGACTTGAGCAGAGCACGTGAGCCGAACAGGTCGTGCAGCAGTTCAGCCGGGGTCAACACCGGCCACATCCACTCGAGAGCCGCGCGGATATCAGGGTGCCCTCGCAGGTCATCGCGCACGTCTGCCGGATCGGTCTCGGGTCCGAAATCCATGGCGAGAGAGGTCCAGAACTCGCTCTCGAAGAGTCGACGTGCCGGATTGTGCCGACGCTGCCGTCGACGCATCGCCCCGACGAGACGGCGTGACTCCTCGACACGCATCCGCACATACCCCGAGCGGTATGGGACGACGAGGTCGGCACGTAGCGGACGCTCGCGGTCTCGAATGGCCCGGTCGATGAGTGCCGACATCGCCAGTCGGCCCTTCACTTCAGCAACCTCGCGTCGATCACGCCCGGAGACCCGCACCTCGGGCACGAGGTCGGCCAGCACCACCTGATCGATACCTGACTCGCCAAGCGATGGCAGAACCTGCTCGATGTAGCGCAAGAACACCCTGTTCGGCCCAACGACGAGCACCCCTTGATCCTCGAGGGGGAATCGGTGGGTGTACAGCAGATAGGCCGCACGATGCAGCGCAACGACGGTCTTGCCCGTGCCGGGACCGCCTTGAACCACCAATACGCCAGCCTGCGGAGCACGGATGATCTCGTCTTGTTCGGCCTGAATGGTGGCGACGATGTCGCCGAGGGCACCGGTGCGGCCCCTCTCAAGCGCGGCCATCAGCGTGGAGTGCCCCCGAATGGTGCTGTCACCAGCGGCCATGGTCAGGGTGCCGTCACCGCCAAGGCCGATATGGCCCTCGCCGAACAATTCATCTTCAAGCCCAAGAACGGTGCGCCCCTCGACAGAGAAATGCCGTCGTCGCACCAACCCCATCGGGTCACGCCCGGTGGCGCGGTAGAAGGGTTCGGCCACGGGCGCTCGCCAGTCGATGACCACGGGTTCGCGTTCATCGTCGGCAACGGCCAAACGTCCGATATGGAACGCTTCATGTGGTTCACCGTCGGCGTCGGCGGTGTCGATCCGTCCGAAGACCAGTGCCGAGGTGCCAAGGTCGAGTTCGACCAACCGGCGCACCAACGCCTCATCGACAGCATTACGTTCGAAACGCGCCTGAAAGGTGCCGCCCAGATCCGCCTCATGCATGTCGCGCATGCGCCATGCCGCGGCCCGCGACACCTCTAAACACTGGTACGCGTGATCGACATAGGCCTGTTCGGCTGGGAGATCGGGGTGTTGGGAAGACATCCGGCGAGCGGTTGGTGAACGTGATGAGCGAGAGACGACGGCCCCTCAGGGGTCCGTCGATCCTACCGGCCGATAGCGTCGGCACCCCATGGCCGAATCTCTCCCATCGCCGTTCCTGCTTGCGGCACATGGCCGACCCGCGCCGCACACCCCCGTGTGGTTCATGCGCCAGGCAGGCCGCAGCCTGCCCGAGTATCGCGCTGTGCGTGGTGAGGGATCGATACTCGACGCCATCGCTCAACCCGAATTGGCCGCTGAGATCACCATCCAACCGGTGCGACGCCACGGGGTTGACGCCGCCGTGTTGTACAGCGACATCGTGGTACCCGTGCATGCCGTCGGGTTCGGAATCGATGTCGCGCCGGGCACCGGACCAGTAGCTGAGCATCCTCTGCGATCGCACGATGACCTGCGGCGACTGCGCCCACTAACTCCTGACGACATCGCCCATGTCGCCGCCACCGTCGACCTGGTCGTCGCCGAACTGGGCCCACAGACGCCGGTACTCGCCTTTGCCGGTGCACCGTTCACCGTGGCGAGCTACCTCATCGAAGGACGACCAAGCCGCGACTACCGGCATACCAAAGCCATGATGCACGCCGAACCGGCGCTGTGGCACGAGGTGATGTCCCGCCTGTCCGATATGGCGGTGAGCTTCATTAGCACGCAGCTCGCGCACGGTGCCGCTGCGTTCCAGCTGTTTGATTCATGGGCTGGTTCGCTCTCCGAAGCCGATTACCGTCATTTTGTCCTGCCGTACAGCACCTCGGTGTTCAACCGCCTGGCGACGGCGCACCCCGATGCCCCGGGCATTCATTTCGGAATCGGATGCGATCACCTGCTCGGGGCCATGCACGATGCTGGACCGAGCGTGATGGGTCTCGATTGGCGCACGCCAATCCGTGCGGCTCGTGAACGACTGGGCGCAGATCTCGTCGTACAGGGCAATCTCGATCCGGCACTGGCGATGGCCGGTGTTGACACCGCGATTGCCGGCGCCGACCGGGTACTGGCCGACAACGCCCGGCATGCCGGGCATGTGTTCAACCTGGGACACGGCGTGCACCCCGATACCGATCCCGAGGTCCTCAGCGCACTCGTGGCCCATGTGCATGCGTCAACGGCTCGACCCGACCACACCGATGACACCGGTGCCACGATGACGTCGTGAGCCAGTCCATGCCCTCCACCGCCGTGCTGTTGATGGCCTACGGCACCCCCCGACACCCCGATGAGATCGAGGCGTACTACACCGACATTCGCCGCGGACGTCCTCCCACACCTGAGGCTCTGGCCGACCTGGTTGCGCGCTATGACGCCATCGGGGGCATCTCGCCACTCGCCGAACTCACCGAGGCCCAACGCGATGCCCTCCAGGCCGCGCTAGACGAGCGGTCGCCCGGGGCGTATCGGGTGGAACTGGGCTTGAAGCATGCCGATCCGAAAATCGAGCAGACGGCCAGCGAACTGGTGGCGGCAGGGGTGAGCCGCATCGTCGGGCTAGTCCTCGCCCCGCACTATTCGTCGTATTCGATTGGCCAGTACCTCGACCGAACGCGGTCGGTGGCCGATCCGGCCGGTGTCGAGGTCCTCGCCGTCGATTCCTGGGCCACCGAAGAAGCATTCGTTGACTTCATCGCCAATGACCTCGCGCAGCGCCGCGCAGCGATGCCCGACGGCGCCCATGTGTGGTTCACCGCCCATTCGCTGCCCCAACGCATCATCGATGCCGGCGACCCATACCCCGACGAGCTGACGTCAACAGCCGACGCGGTGGCCGCCCGAGTGGGTCTCAGCCCCGATGAGTACTCCATCGCCTGGCAAAGCGCCGGGCGAACTCCTGAGCCATGGCTCGGGCCCGATGTGCTCGACGTCATCGACGATGCCGCCACACGCGGCGTCCCCGGCGTCATCATCAGCTCGGTCGGGTTCGTCGCTGACCACCTTGAGGTGCTCTATGACCTCGATATCGAGGCACGAGCGCGCGCCGAAGGCCATGGACTTGCCTTTGCTCGAACCGCATGCGTGAACGCCGACCCGGCCGTGATGGGGGCGCTCGCTCAACGCGTCATCGATCTCTGTGGGGATGCTGCGACCCCATGACACGGGTTGTTGTCGTCGGAGCGGGTATCACCGGCGCGGCAGCAGCGTATGAATTGACCCGCCATCACGGCGTCGATGTCGAGATCCGTGAGGCCTCCGCGCGGGTGGGAGGGGTGATCACAACCTCACCGTTCGCGGGCCTCGACGCCGTGGACGAAGGAGCCGATGCATTTCTTCTCCGCTCCCCCGCCGCCGCCGAACTTGCTGCCGCGGTCGGCCTCGGCACCGCCGGCGAGGGACTGGTATCGCCGACTGGGGCCTCGGCCGCAATCTGGGTCAACGGTTTACACCCATTGCCGGCGGGGTTGATGCTGGGCGTGCCGACCGCTCCGGTGGCGTTGGCCCGCACTGGCCTCTTCGGTCCGCGCGGCATCGTGCGCGCCGCGGGCGATCTGGTGCGCCGCCACGAGCCACGCGACCATGATTCGATTGGGCGCTGGGCGCGACACCGTTTCGGCAATCAAGTCCATGACCGTCTTGTCGATGCTCTCGTCGGCAGCATCTATGCCGCCGACTGTGACCGTTTCTCGTTGGCCGCAGTTCCACAGTTGGCCGATCTCGCCGGCGCTGGGCGGTCGGCAACGCTGACAGCGCGTCGCCGTCGTCGAGGGGCAGCGCCGGCCGAGGGACCCATCTTTGCCGCACCCCGCACCGGTATGCGCAGCCTCGTCGACGCCACCATCGCTGCCGCGACGGCGCAAGGTGCACAGTTGACCACATCGGCGCCCGTCAGTTCTCTTGAGAGATCGGCCCGCGGCGGCTACCTCATCGATGGGGAGCCGGTTGATGCTGTGGTGCTTGCCACTCCCGCACGCGTCGCGGCTGGCATCGTGGCGGGTGTGGCTGCAGAGCCAGCACAACTGCTGTCGAGCGTGGCCACCGCTGATGTCATCATGGTGACCCTGGCGTTACCCGCGGGTTCTCTGCCCGCCGCCTGCCATGGCCGCAGCGGCTACCTCGTGCCGAAGTCGGTGCAAGGACGCGTGACCGCAGTGTCGTTTGCATCACACAAATGGGCGCACTGGCAGCCATGCGACGGTTCCGAGATCTTGAGGGTGTCGATAGGTCGCGACGGCGCCCCCGTCGATGATCTCGACGATGCCACCGCCACCGACGTGGTGCTGGCTGAAGTGGGCGCCCACCTCGGGTTCAACGCCGCCCCGACCGAGGTGCGGGTCACTCGTTGGATGGGGGCATTTCCCCAATACCGACCGCATCATCACCAACTGGTCGACGCGGTGCAGCGCGGCTGTCCCACCGGCATCGCCGTGGCTGGGTCGTCCTACAACGGGATCGGGATCCCTGCATGCGTCGCCGATGGCCGCCGTGCCGCTCGTGAGGTGCTCTCGGCCTGCGGGGTGGTCCCGGTGCCATGATGGAGCGGTGACGATGCTCTCCCCCCGCCTCGTACCTATCGGCATGCTCGCTGCACTGGCTGTGGTAGGTGTCGCGTGTTCAGGCGACGACGACGCCACAGCGCCAACCACGACGGCTGCACCCGTGCCAACGACTGCGGCAACCACGACCACCACGATGCCGGCGACAACCACCACCACATCGACGTCGACGACCACCACGACGACAACCACGACCACCACCACGCTGCCCACCCCCATCGCACCGCCAGCCGACACCCGCAGCGAAGAACCCATCGTCGAACTCTCACTGCTGGAGATTCCTGCCATCGACGTGTCGATGACCATGTACGAAGGCATCCGACTCACCACGCTGGACCGCGGCCCGGGCCACTGGCCCGGCACAGCGGTGCCGGGAGGTCCCGGCAATGTCGTTGTTGCCGGTCACCGCACCAGCGGCCACCAGGTGTTCCGCAATGTCGACCAACTCGTTCCGGGTGACGAGATCGTGTTCACCGACACCGTTGGTCGCCACGTGTACCGCGTGACCGGCACCGAGGTCGTCAAGCCCACGGCGCTGTGGATCGTGGACCAAACACCGACGCCGACCGCCACCTTGTTCGCTTGCCACCCACCCGGGTCGACGGCCGAACGCATCGTGGTATTCGCTGAACTGGTGACGTGAACGATCGGCCGGCCACCACGGCATACCCCATCGCGGTGCTGGCGGGTATCGCCACGGCCGCATCACTACCTCCATGGGGATGGTGGCCGTTGGCCATCGCCGGCGCTGCTGGTCTTGCGTATGTGGGCCGTGCCACCGCCCATCGGCGGCGTGCAGGTCTCACCGCGGCGTGGGCTGTCGCGTGGTTCGCACCGGCGTGCGCATGGATGGTGATGCTCACCGCCGCTGGCTACCCGGTGGCGATTGGCCTGTTCGCCCTCTTGCACGTTGCGGCGGCTGTTGCCGTACCCCCGAGTGCACCGGTGTGGTCATGGGCCGCGGCGCATACCGCGGTGGAAGCCCTGCGCCTGTCGTGGCCTTTCGGCGGGGTACCTCTTGCCAGTCTCGGTATCGCCCAGGCATCGGGACCATTGCTCGGCGTGGCTCGGATCGGTGGTGTGCTGGCGATCACGTGGTGCGTCTTCGCCGTCGGCGGGGTGATCGCATCAACGGTCTCTGGATCGTCGCCGACACGACGGCCAATGACGGCGCTGACCGCGACCGTCGTCGGTGCCTTGGTCGTATCGGCATCGGCCGCGCCTCGCGGTACCGATACCGGCGATGTGGTGCAGGTGGCCGTCGTACAAGGAGGCGGGGCACAGGGCACCACCGCTCTTGACGTCCCCGCATCCGAGGTCACGGCTGCACACCTCGATGCCACCGCCACCGTCGACCCCGGTGTGGACCTGGTGGTGTGGCCGGAGAACACCATCGACGTCGACGACTTTGCGTTATCTGCAGTGCGCGCCGCCATCGCTTCGGAGGCGGCACGCATCGGTGCACCGATCACCGTTGGGGTCACCGAGGAGGCAGCCGCTCATTTCGGTGACCCCACCCTGAACGGTTTCGTCAACGCCCAATACGTGGTCGCGCCCGATGGGTCGCTGACCACCCCCTACGTGAAAGTCGTCAGGGTGCCCTTCGGCGAATATGTCCCGCTACGTGACACGTTGTCGTCGATCGGAGTGGAGGTGCCGCTGATTCCTCGTGATGCGGTCGCGGGCCGCGGCCCCGCTGTCATCGACATCGAAGGTGTTGGCACCGCGGCCGTGGCGATCAGTTGGGAGATCTTCTTCGGGCGGCGCGCCCGCAATGGCGTGCTCGCCGGCGGCGAGGTACTGGTGAACCCAACAAATGGATCGAGTTACACGTGGACGATCCTGCAGACCCAACAGGTGGCGTCGAGCCGGCTACGGGCCGTGGAGACCGGCCGGTGGGTGCTGCAGGCGGCACCCACCGGTTTTTCCGCCATCATCGACAACGACGGACAGGTGCTGGCACGCACTGGCATATCGGAGACAGCCGTGCTGCGTGACGACATCGAATTGCGCCGCGGGCACACGCTGTACACGCGGTTGGGTGACGGGCCGATCGTGGCCATCATCGTGCTCGCTGCGCTCGGACCAGCAATTACAACGGCGGTTCGGGCTGCGGCGGCGCTCAGAGTTCGAGGATCACAGTCGCCGGCCCGTCGTTGACCAGACCCACAGCCATATCGGTGCGGAATGCGCCAGTGGCCACCGAGAGATCGCGGCGACGCAACCCCGCGACTACTGCATCCACGAGCGGCTCGGCATGTTCCGGACGCGCCGCTGCCATCCAAGAGGGGCGCCGACCACGTGTGGTGTCACCGTAGAGGGTGAACTGCGACACCACCAGCACCTCACCGGCCACATCGACCACCGAACGGTTCATCACGCCCGCATCGTCGCCCATGATGCGCAACCCGGCGATCCGGTCAGCCATGTGCTCGGCGACAGCAGCATCGTCATCGTGGGTCACGCCAACCAGCACGCACAGGCCCGGCCCGATATCGGCCACTCGGGTGGTGACGCCGTCGACCGTCGAGTCGACATGAGCCATCAGCACCCGTTGCACGACCGCACGCACCGCGCCAACATGGCACACCGACGCCATCGTTGTCGCGCATCACCTGTAGCCATCCCGCCGGTGCGCGCCACGGTCCCATGACCGGCCTGGCGGAAAGAATCAGCAAGAATTGCGAGATCCACCGCCGCTGTCCCTCTTGACCACAGAGGCTCTCGAACGCCGAGAGCATGAGGGACGAACATGGATGGCCAACATGACGGACACGACAGCGATAACCGGAGCACCGCATCCCGATGCGGTAGCGGTCGCGGACTGGCTTGCCGGCGACCGTTCTGCGCTGGCCGTGATCTACGACCGGTACGGGCAGTCGCTGTTCGATACCGCGGCCGCAATGAGCGGCGACCGCAACGATGCATCCGACATGGTGCAAGACGTCTTCGTCCTGGCTGCGGAACGGCTCGCCCAGCTTCGCGACCCGTCGCGTCTGAAACCGTGGCTGTTCGCCATTTTGCGCAACGAGGTCTACCGCCGGTCACGACGACGATCACGCACGACCACGACGGATTTCGGCGACCCGGAGCGTGATGTCATGCTTCCCCCCACCGCCGACCACACCACAGCCGTTGACGACCAGATCGCCCACGACGACCTTGCCGAACTTGTCCGCGGGGCTGCACGCGGCCTCGATCAGCGCGACCAACTCGTCTTGGAACTGAGCATGCGCCAAGGCCTATCTGGTGACGATCTTGCTGACGCGCTCGGTGTGACCGCTCAGCAGAGCTACGGCCTGGTGCACCGTATGCGTGAGCGAACCGAGCGCAGCTTGGGCGCGTTCTGTGTGGCACGACGCGGCCGGCGCGACTGCGCCGAATTGGCCTCGATCCTCGGGAACTGGGACGGCGAATTCAGCGTGCTGTTACGCAAGCGTGTGGCCCGCCACATCGACGCATGTTCCACCTGTGAGCGAAGCCGCAAGAAGTACGCCCCGTTGGCGCTCATCGGCGCCGCACCCGCTTTTGCTGCCCCGTTGGAGTTGCGCGATCTCATCGTGTCGTCGACGCCCGCCCCCACGCCCGGAGGGGGTGGAGGCACGGGGCTGGATACCTCCACCGGTTTCCCGCGATTGTTGGGCTCGGCCGCGCGGGCCGTTCGCACCGGCATCATGATCACCATCGGCACGGCCGCGGGCTTTGCTGCGGTCATCGGCGGTGGGTCGATCCTGCTCGACGACGGGCCCGAGGAGACCACTGACGCCGGAGCACGACTCGTGGTGGTGGACACGCCAGAGTCAGCCGATCAGCCTGGCGAGCAGCGTGTGGAGATGGTGGTCATCGATCCGACGACGACCACCATCGACGCGGCCACAACGGTGCCAGCACCCGTCGCGACCACCCCGGCAGTCGCCACCGCCCCGCCGGTGGTGGTCGTGCCCGCCGACGGGCCGGCAACCCCGACCACGCTCGCATCGCCGGCGACGACCACGCCACCTGCAACCACCACGCCACCCGCAACCACCACGCCACCAGCATCGACCGTTCCCGCCACCACGACACCGGCGGACACCACAGCGCCGCCAGCAGAGACTCCACCAACCCCAGCAACATTCTCCAGCAACGTCAGCAGCCTCGACCTCGGGATCGACATGAGCGCCATATCGATCACGATTCGCAACATCGGCGATGAGCCGGGTGCGGCAACACCATCCCTCACCGGAGATGCCGACAACGTCTTCAGTCTCGATGGCACCACCACAGTTCTCGAGCCGGGCGAGACCCAAGTGCTCACCATCAGTTTTGATCGTTCTCAAGATGTGGGTCGATCACACACTGCAGAGCTCATCATTGACGGGCCAACCCAGACACTCACAATTCCGATCACCGGTGACATCGCATCGCCGGTCGTGTCATTCGACTCGTGCCGTTACGACACCGGCGCATTTGTGGCGACCTTCAGCGTGACGGGATATCCAGAGCGGGCGAAGTACATCTTCAATGGCAACTATCTCGAGCAAGAAGGCCCAACCGACGGCCGGAGCAACGTGGTGAACGGAGCGCTCACGACCTCGTTTTATGACTTCCAGTTCTCGGTCAATTCCACAAAGGCCACCGTCGGGGCGACGGACCTCAGCGGTGATGGCTTCAACGGAACCTCTCCATCAATTGCACTCGTGAACGAGGACTGCACCACCGGTTGATCGACAGAGCACGCCGCATGTGACCGTCGGCACGGCGGCCACTACCGAACGGTAACCTTCACGGGATGCCGGCGCCCCCCGCCGATGACGCCCCGCTGCGCATCGCCTACCTGACCTACCGCGGAAAGCCGCATGTGGGTGGGCAAGGTATTTACACCCGCCATCTCACCAAAGCCCTCGTCGACCTCGGCCACGAGGTCGAGGTTTTCGGAGGCCAGCCGTATCCGGTGCTCGATGAGCGTGTGCCTCTCACCCCGCTGCGCAGTCTCGATTTATTCAACGATCACTATCCGGGCCGGTTCCCCGCCCCATGGGAGTTCAAGAGCCGCCACGATCTGCTCGAAGTCGCTGTGTTCTCCACCGGCGTCTTCCCCGAACCGCTCGCGTTCAGCGCACGCGCCTACAGCCACCTCCGCCATCGGGTGCGCGAGTTCGATCTGGTGCACGACAACCAATGCCTTGGTTGGGGTATCGCCCGACTCGAGAAGTTGATCCCCACCGTTGTCACCTTGCACCACCCCATCACGCGCGACCGGATGTTGGAGATGGACGCCGCACCAAACCGGTTCAAGCGCTGGTCAATCGGGCGTTGGTATTCCTTTGTGGGGATGCAGGGCAAGGTGGCCTCGCGGATGCCCCGTGTCGTCGTCGTGAGCGAGAACTCCATCCAAGACATCCACACCGACATGGGCGTTGACCTCGATCGGATGCGCCTCGTACCCGTTGGGGTGGACCCGGACCTCTTTCGGCCCATAGAGGGCATCGCTCGGCGACCCGGCCGGCTCATCACCACCGCGTCTGCTGACGTGGCTCTGAAGGGCTTGGCCTATCTGCTGGAAGCTATGGCCACGCTGCGAGCCCAGGGACGCGATATCAGCCTCACCGTCATCGGGCGCGCCAAGCCCGGACGCAGCATGGACATGATCGAACGATTCGGGTTGGCTCCCCATATCGAATTCGTCTCAGGTGTGAGCGACGAACGCATCGTGGAGTTGTATTCAGAAGCGGAAATGGCTGTCGTGCCCAGCCTCTACGAAGGGTTCAGCCTGCCGGCGATCGAGGCGATGTGTTCGGGCACCCCACTCGTAGCAACCGATGGAGGCGCACTACCCGAAGTCACCGGTACCGACGGTGAGACGGTGTTCCGTTGCCGCGCAGGTGATGCCGACCATCTCGCCACCACCATCGCCACCGCTCTCGACGATCCCGTCGCTCGCGAACGAATCGGTGCTGCCGGCCGACAGCGCGTCGTCGATCGTTGGACATGGCGCCGCTGTGCCGAACTCACCGTGGATCAATATCGCGAGGTTCTCGACATGCCCGCCAATCGCGACAAAGCAGCTCGCAACGGACGGCCGCGATGCTGACCGTCCGCTTCGACCGACTCGGGTTACGCCCCGGTGACCGCGTGCTCGACGTGGGTGCTGGTTTCGGCCGACACGTCTTCGAGTGCACGCGCCGCGGAGCTGTCGCTGTCGCTCTCGACCCATCACCTGAGGAGGTCGCCCAAACCCGTGCCACGGTCGCTGCGATGGTGGACGCCGGCGAGATCGACGCCGGTGCCTTCGGTGGAGTGCTGCGCGGAGACGCCACCCGACTTCCTTTCGCCGATGGCACATTCGATGTCGTCATCACCTCTGAGGTCCTCGAACACATCACCGACGACACCGCGGCAATTGCCGAAATGGTGCGCGTGCTGCGGCCCGGTGGCCGTTTCGCCGCCACGGTGCCGGCCCGGCTGCCCGAGACCATCAATTGGCGCCTCTCCGACGACTACCACGCACCTGCGGCTGTCGGAGGTCATGTGCGCATCTACTCTGCGGTCGAATTGCGAGCGAAGTTGCGTGCCGCGGGCCTTGAACTCGAGCGCAGCCACCGAGCCCACGCGCTGCACTCACCCTATTGGTGGCTGCGATGTGCCGTGGGTCCCAACGACGATGACCACCCCTTGGTGCGGCGCTACCGCCGGCTCCTTGAGCGCGAGATCATCGAGCAGCCGCGTTCCCTCGCTATTGCCGAGAAGGTTCTGGCGCCGGTGCTCGGCAAGAGCATCGTCCACTACGCCACGAAGGCCTCGGCGTGAACGTCGAACTCCCCGAGGTCGACGGTGTGATCACCGCCGATGACATCGCCGCGTCGGCTCGCCACCTTCTCGATCTGCAGACCCCCAGCGGCATGATTCCATGGTGGCCCGGCGGGCATTGCGACCCGTGGAATCACGTGGAGACCGCTATGGCACTCGATGTTGCCGGGCACCACAGGGCTGCGCGCCGCGCATACGACTGGCTCGCCGATATTCAGGCCGCCGACGGGTCCTGGCACAACTACTACCTGCCCGACGGCGACCGCGATAACACCGTTGAAGAGGCGAAATACGACACAAATGTGTGCGCCTACATCGCCACCGGTGCGGTGCACCATGTGCGCTGCGCGCTCGAGGACGTTCGTCTGGCGACCGCTCGCGATATGTGGCCTATGGTGCGCGCCGCTCTCGACTGGGTGCTCGCACAGCGTCGCGATGATGGGCTGGTGCTGTGGGCCGTCACCGACGATGACCGCCCCTGGGATTACGCCTTGCTCACCGGCACGGCCAGCATCCAGCATTCATTGCGCTCCGGTGCCGCCCTTGCGGCCGAGATAGGCGACGCCCGGCCGGACTGGCTCGTCGCGGCCGACCACATGGTGACGGCAATTGTCGAACGACCCGATGCATTCGCCGACAAGTCGAGATGGGCGATGGACTGGTACTACCCGGTGCTCACCGGTGCGCTCCAAGGCCCAGCTGCTGCCGATCACCTCGCGCGTGGATGGCCCACGTTCGTCATGGACGGTCTCGGGGTGCGTTGCGTAAGCGACGAGGACTGGATCACCGCGTCGGAAACCGCCGAGGCGTCAATGGCATTTGCCGCTGCGGGTCTCATCGATCAAGCGCGAGACCTCTTGGCATGGACCCGTGGTCACCGCTGCGACGATGGCGGATACTGGACCGGCATCGCTCATCCCCAGCGCATCACTTTTCCCGCCGATGAGCGCAGCTCGTACACCGCTGCTGCCGTGATCTTGGCTGCTGACGCCATCGTGGGCACATCGCCAGCGGCTCGGCTGTTCCGCCACGACGTGCCGACCGGTCACGCCTGACGCGCCGCCCCACCATCGGCTCCGGGCCACGGGCGCGCTTCTACACTCGGCGCCGTGGAACGTCTCGTGCACAGCATCGCCGGCCGCACGGTGCTGTCGATATGGGCCTGGTTCGTGCTGGGCATCACCGTGATTGCCGCCGTTCCCATCGTTGCGATCATCCGTCTGGTGACCGCACCGTTCGACCGGGGCGCCTACCACGCTGGGCTCGCGTTCCGGAAAGTTGCTGTGGTGCACCAGCGCCTGAACCCGCTGTGGCGTTTCAGGATTGAGGGTGCTGTGCCAGCCGATCGACGACGTCCGTGGATCGTGGTGGCCAACCACGAGAGTTTCGTCGACATCTTGCTCATCGCCCATCTTCCGATGGAGATGAAATGGGTGTCGAAACAAACCTTCTTCAAGATTCCCCTCGTGGGGTGGTTGATGCGCATGGCCCGCGACATCCAACTGGTGCGCGGGGCATCAGGTGCTGGCGCGCGCGTCTACGCCGACGCTGCGGAACGGCTGGAGAACCGTGTCTCGGTCATGTTGTTCCCCGAGGGCACCCGATCGGCCGACGGCGAACTCGGTGAGTTCCGCGATGGCGCGTTCAATATGGCGCTCAGCTCTGGCACACCGATCCTGCCCATCGCCGTCCACGGAACGCGTGCTGCGCTCATCAAACATGACTGGCGCTTTGGCGCGACAACGGCCACGTTGAGGGTGCTCGACCCCATCGAGGTTCCTCACCGGCCCGACGCCGGACGCGAGGAGATCGACCAGCTTCGCGACCGGGTGCGCGCCGTGATCGCCGACGCTCGCGCCGACATGGCCGCGGCGCACTGACATGTTCCAGACCCCCCTGCGGGTGGTATCGGCCCTACGGCCGAATGTCTCGCCCCTCGTCATCGTGGCCACCGCTGTCTCTACGGTGGTGTTCACCGCGACGCCGTTCTTGATCACCGGGTTGGCCGATACCTACGACATGCGACCGGGTCGGGTCGGCATCATCTCCACTGCCCAGTTGGCCGGTTTCGTGATCGCCTCGTGGGGAGCTGGCCGACTGTTGCGTCCCCGTCGCCGCATCGTGGTGTGGGCGGTTCTCCTCGGCGCGGCAGCAAATATCGCCTCGGCCCTTGTCCCTTTCGGAGCGCTCATCGGTGTGCGCATCGTCAGTGGCCTCTCCCTTGGGGCCATTGCCTGGATCGCGTGGGCCGAAGTATTCGGCGACGATGAGCGCACCGGTGACATCGCTGTCATCGGTCCTCTGGTCGGCACTGTTGCCTCACCGCTGCTGTCATCGGTGATGGACCTTGCCGGCTCCGATTGGGTGTTCATCGGCCTCGGCGTCATCCATCTGGTGCCGCTTGCCTTCGTTGGCACTTCCCGGCTGGGGTCACCCGACCGCATCGCCTCGCAGCGGCATCGTCCAACGCGTGCCGCTGTTGCCATGCTGGTCGCCCTCGGCCTGTTGACCTTTGGCGGGTCATCGGTGTTCATCTATGCGGCCGCGATCGGTACCGACGAGGTGGGTCTCGGCGTTGTTGCGGTGTCACTGGTGTTCTCGGCCAACAACATCGTCGGCATCCCATCGGCGCGATGGCGCGGCGAGCGACGCCACGCCGCGCTCTGGGCCGGTGTTACCGCCACCTGTGCGGTCATCGTGGCTGCCGTGCACATCGGGCCGCTATTCATCGCCGCTCTTACCATCTGGGGTTTCGCATTTTGGATGACCGTGCCTGCGGCATTTTCCACCCTTGCCCGGCACTCCCGCTATCCCGCGGAGCGCGCCGGTGACGCTCAGGCGTACATGGCCGCTGGACGCGTGGTCGGCCCGGTGATGGGTGGCGCAATGTACGAGGTGGCCCCCATCGCTTTGGCCATCGTGGGCGGTGGCACGATGCTCCTCGCCGCCGCAGTGTTCGCCGTTATGGAGCAACGCCCGGGCGTCGCCGCACCAGAATCCTGAGCGATCCGGTGGTCGATACCGGTTCGAAACCGGCGGCGACGGCAGGGTCGTGAATGTGCTGGCGTGGTGCTTGGCCTCCGGTGGAGGGGTCGTCATGGACGTCATGCACGGCGAGATAGCCGCCGATGGGAACCTTGGCCAGCCATGCTGCAGCATCGGCGCGGGTTTCGTCATCGCCGTGGCCACCATCGATGAACACCATGGCCGGAGTGGCGGCCAACAACGACGCAGCGTCCACCGATGTCGCGACCACGAGCACCACGGTCGCGGTGAGGTCGGCTGCTTCGATAGCCGCGCGGGCAAATGGAAGGGTGTCCATGCGGCCGGTTGTGGGGTCGACAACGGTGGGGTCATGGTGCTCCCAGCCCGGCTGAATCTCCTCGGAACCGCGGTGATGGTCGATGGTCAACACGCGCGACCCGGTGCCCGCGCGTTCCACTGCGTCGCCGAGCCAAATAGCTGATCGGCCGCAGTACGTCCCCACCTCGACCACCGGGCATCCCGGCATCTCGGTCACCGCGACCATGGCTGCAGCATGTAGCGCCGCACCCTCGTCGTCGGGCATGAAACCCCTGGTGGCCGACAGGGCAGCTGCACGATGTGGATCGAAGATCACGCTGCGAGCCTACGCTCGGGCCCCGTCGTCACCGCAGGGTCGACAGATGGCAGGATGTGCAGGTGGCCGCCGCGCTCGACAACCTGATCCGACTGCTCGATCTCGAACCGATCGAGGTGAATCTGTTCCGTGGACGCTCGCCCGACGAGGAACGCCAACGGGTCTTCGGCGGCCAAGTGGCCGGCCAAGCTCTGGTGGCCGCGGCACGCACCGTTGACGAACCCGGCCGAATGGTGCACTCGCTGCACGCCTATTTCCTGCGACCAGGTGACCCACTCGTCCCCATCTTGTACGAGGTTGATCGCATTCGTGACGGCCGCAGTTTCTCAACCCGACGAGTGGTTGCGATCCAACATGGGCGGGCCATCTTCAACCTGCAGGCCAGCTTCCACGACCAAGAGGCTGGCCTCGACCATCAAAGCCCGGCCGGACGTGCTGCGCCCGATCCCGAATCGCTGCCCGATTTCGCCACGCGCATGGAACCGCACCGTGACCGACTGGGGCCAGCCATCGACCTGCCGCGTCCAATCGATATGCGCTACGTCGACTCCGACCCGCTGTCACGCGGCGATGCCCGCTCAACAAATCAGATGGTCTGGTTGCGCGCCGACGGCGAACTGCCCCACGACCCGGTGCTGCACGCCTGCATCGTCACCTACGCAAGTGATATGACCTTGCTGGACACGACCCTGTTACCACACGGTCGCACATTCTTCGATGGGGTGCAGATGGCCAGCTTGGACCATGCCATGTGGTTCCATCGCCCGTTCCGTGCCGATGAATGGCTGCTGTACGAACAGTTCGCCATCTCCTCATCAGGAGCGCGTGGTCTGGCTGCGGGCAATATTTACTCACGGAGCGGCGATCTGGTGGTGAACGTGGTGCAAGAGGGCCTGATCCGCACATCATGAGCTGGTGGCGAATCGCCGCTCTGTGCGTGCCGACCGCGCTTGTCGCAGGGTGCGGGCCCTCGTCATCGGCACCTGATGAGGATTCGTCACCCACGACGACGGTTGCGATCGTCGACATGCCACCGTCGACGGTGGCACCGAGCACCGCACCGTCGACCACCGCGCTGTCACCCAGCGCGGATACCCCGCCGACGACCGATGCGCCGACGCGCGACCCGCGCCCTGTTGCCATCGCCGCGCCCACTGTCACCATCACTGAAATCATTCGTACCGCAGCAGTCACCGATGCCCTCGCCGGCCCCGACGGCCATCTCTGGGTCGTCACCCAAGATGGCCAAATCCTCGACGTCGATGATGACGGGCGCGCGGTACTCGACATCGGTGATCTCACCAAAGCGGATGGGGAGCGCGGACTCTTGGGCGTTGAGATCGACGACATGAGATCAGTTCTGTGGGCCCACCACACCCTCGCCGACGGGGATCGCGCAGGCGACACGGTGGTGGCGGCCTATGACCTCGCCACCACCACAGATGGTTGGAGCGTCGACCCGGCCACGCGTACCGAACTGGTACACATCGCCCAGCCCTACGCCAACCACAACGGCGGTGACCTCGCACGCGCCCGTGACGGCACGTTATTGATCGCCACCGGTGACGGTGGGTCCGCCGGTGACCCGCTACGGGTGTCGCAGCGCCTCGACTCACCCCTCGGCAAGATCTTGCGGATTGATCCTGGATCTGATGGACGACAGGCTCTCGTTCCCGATGACAACCCGTGGCCCACAGGAGCCGAACCAACCGTGTTCGCCACCGGCCTTCGGAACCCGTGGCGTATCGACATCGACCCTCTCACCGGTGATCTCTGGGTGGCTGATGTGGGCCAAAACCTGCGCGAGGAAATCAACCGTGTGCCCGCCCCTGAAAACGGCGTCGCCGGTTCAGGAGTGGATTTCGGCTGGAGTCGATACGAGGCCGATCTCGACTTCAACGCCGATACGGCCGCGCCGGAGGACTCAGAGACCGCGTGGCCGGTGCACCACTACGACCACGGCAGCGCCGGATGCTCGATATCGGGTGGGGTGGTCGACCGCGGACCCGCGCTGTGGGGGTGGTACGTCTTCGCCGATCTCTGTGCCGGCGAGGTGCGCGCGTTCAATCACGTCAGTGGTGAGGTGCTGGTACTCGGCCGAGTGGATGTGCCCACGTCGGTGGCCCGCGGACCGAACGACTCGCTCATCGTGACCGCCGGTGACGGAGCGGTGTACCGGGTGGATATCGCCGAAGGTTGATGTGTGGGTGATCGGTGGTGCCGACGCAGCAGCACCGGGTCAGCGACGAGCACCCATGAACATCCCCTTCAGAGCGTCGTAATGCTCGATGACGTGACCCGCACCGAGTACCACAGCTTCGAGAGGAACGTTCGACATCCGCACCGGCACTTGGGTCTCTCGCTCGATACGAGCCGCAAGGCCTCGCAACAATCCGCCACCACCCACGAGGTACATGCCACGGCTCAGGAAATCCTGGCTGAGTTCCGGAGGTGCTTTTGCCAGGCATCGCATCACGGACGCAATGATCGCCGACACGGGTTCTTCAACGGCGTATCGGATCTCGTCGGGGCTCAACACAACGGTCTTCGGCAGTCCGCTCATCAAGTCGCGACCCCGCACCTCCGCAGGTGTCTCATCGTCACTCGGCATCGCCGAGCCGATGGCCATCTTGATCTCCTCCGCGGTGCGTTCCCCCACCGCGATGCCATGCTCACGACGAATGTGGTTCTGAATCGCCGCATCGATGTCGAACGACCCGGTACGCACCGCTTCGAGTGCCACGATGCCACCGAGGGAAATGACCGCTGTCTCGCTGGTACCACCGCCGATGTCGATGACCATATTGCCCACTGGTTCGTCGATCGGGAGGTCGGCACCGATCGCTGCAGCCATCGGCTGCTCGATCAGGTTGGCATCGGCTGCTCCCGCCCGACGCGCTGCGTCGGTGACCGCGCGACGTTCCACCTCGGTGATCGCCGACGGCACACAGATCACCACCTTCGGCCGCGTGAAACGGCTGACACCAACACGCTGCAACAGCAGCCGGATCATGCGCTCGGTTATCTCGAAGTCGGTGATTGCCCCACCTCGCAGGGGTCGCACCGCCACGATGTAGCCAGGTGTGCGACCGATCATCTGCCACGCCTCAAGGCCTGTGGCCAGCACCTCGCCGGTCTGCTTGTTCAACGCGATGACCGACGGCTCGTTCAACACGATGCCGCGACCCTTCATGTAGACGAGCGTGTTCGCCGTGCCGAGATCTATTGCGAGGTCACGTGCCATCGGCGTCGTCCTCATCGGCTGCATCGCCGACGGTGCCGGGGTCAGCCTCATGCCCATCGTCGTCAAGTCGACGCACCTCATCGGTGACCCGGCGCCGAGCGTCTGGCCCCAGGGCATCGATCTGACGTCGGAAATCATCGACTGCGTCATCGCGACGCGCACGCCGTCCCACGATGACCACGGCACCAGCCACCACGGCCAGGCCGACGATCAGCATTTCCACGTCAGCGATTCCCCGTGGGAACGTCAGCCGGACGGGTGGGTGGCATCGCCCCCGTACCCCAATCGCTGCCGCCATCCCATTCCTCGAGCTTCCAGATCGGCGCCGATGCCTTCAGCGCATCGATGCCGAACCGGGCCGCCTCGAAGGCCTCCGGGCGATGTGGTGCCGACACGACCACGACCACTGACGACTCACCAAGTTCGAGTCGACCGACTCGATGCCACATGGCCACCCGACCAAGGTCCGGCCACTCCGCACGCATGCGCTCCACGATCTCGGTGAACACGGGAACCACCTGCGACTCGTAGGCCTCGTAGGTGAGCGAGGTCACCCCGTCGCGACCGTCGGCGTGGTCACGCACCGTTCCCGAAAACACGACCACCGCCCCGCAATCACCGCGCACCGCCCAGTCGTACATCGCGCCAACCGGAAGT
>Ga0208547_1000472_pt1 | contig 23076 bp, 24 predicted proteins | sample DEB08_DNA_5_FD_185501 | JGI IMG/M metagenome (GOLD analysis project Ga0208547, IMG submission 185501) | Aqueous microbial communities from the Delaware River and Bay under freshwater to marine salinity gradient to study organic matter... | ecosystem: Environmental > Aquatic > Marine > Coastal ...
GTTTCTGAAGGAATCAACCGTACCGTGGAGCGAAATAACACTGGCGTACTGTTAATTACCCACTACACCAGAATTTTGCGTTACGTAAAGCCAGATAAGGTCAGCGTGTTTGTTGATGGCAAAGTCGTTGAAACCGGAGGCCAAGAGTTAGCAGAAGAATTAGAAGCAAATGGATATGTGAAATTCACTAAGGCAGCCGCCTCAGTATGAGTTTAGTTTCACAGAAAGTCGTGCTGGATGTGATGAGCATCCGGCGTGACTTTCCCATTTTGCAGGTCAAAGTGCGAAATGAAAAACCATTAATTTACCTAGATAGTGCTGCCACCAGTCAAAAACCCGAACAGGTAATAACTGCCGAAGCAAATTTTTATAGAGAATTGAACTCAGGGGTGCACCGTGGTGCGCACTACCTTTCAGAATTAGCAACTGATGCCTATGAACAAGCTCGTGCACGAGTGGCGGGTTTCGTGGGGGCGAAGCCTGAAGAATTAGTAATAACCAAAAACGCTACCGAGTCATTGAATTTATTGGCTTATGCCTTCAGCAATCAAAATAGTCCATTGCTTTTAAAGGCCGGTGATGAAATTTTGATCACTGAAATGGAACATCACGCTAATTTGGTGCCATGGCAACAAGTTGCCGAAAAGACGGGAGCCACATTGCGGTGGATCCCGATAACAGAGTCTGGTGAGCTCTCTTATGAAAGTGTCGAACAACTAATAACCGAGAAAACAAAAGTCGTTTCAGTAACTCAAATGAGTAATGTGCTTGGAACAATCAATGATTTAGATTTTCTAGCAGAACGGGCGCGGGCAGTAGGTGCCAAATTCTTTGTAGATGCCTGCCAGTCAGTGCCGCACATGAAAATTGATTTTGCAAAAATGAACGCCGATGCCATTGCCTTTAGCGCGCATAAGATGCTCGGTCCACTTGGCATCGGAGTGTTGATAGCACGTGAGGAATTACTTGATCAAATGCCGCCATTTTTAACCGGTGGCTCCATGATTGAAACTGTGGCAATGGATAAGTCCACTTTTGCTAAAGCGCCAAAAAAGTTTGAAGCGGGCACACCTAACGCTGCTGGAATCGTGGCAACAGCTGCTGCTGTTAATTACCTCGAGAATATTGGTATGGAGCAAATTCGTGAACACGAAAAGGAATTGACTGATTATTTATTGAAAGGTCTGGCGCAAATTTCTTCGGTGAAGGTCTTCGCTGCAGAGGTCGCGCAACGAGGTAGTGCAGTGTCATTTACTGTTGATCAAGTTCATCCACATGATGTGGGGCAAGTGCTAGATGATGACGGTATCGCAATAAGAGTTGGGCATCATTGCGCATGGCCATTAATGAAAAAACTCAATGTGCATGCAACTAGTCGTATCAGCACTTATCTTTATAACGATAAGCATGAGATAGATAAATTTCTAACTTCGCTAGAGCGAGTAAAATCTTTTTTTGGAGTTAAGTGATGCAATTAGAGAGTTTATATCAAGAAGTGATCCTTGATCACTATCGAAATCCTCGAGGAAAGGGCCTGAGAGGGGAGTGGCAAGGTGAATCTCATCAAGTTAATCCCACCTGTGGAGATGAAATCACCTTACGGGTGAATTTGAATCGGGCTAAAGATCAGATTTTAGATATTTCTTATGAATCACAAGGCTGCTCGATAAGTCAGGCTTCTGCCAGCGTGATGTACGAGCAAGTAAATGAAAAATCTTTAGCTGATTTTGAAAAAATCTTCGATGAGTTCTACGCCATGATGCAAAGTCAAGGTAAGTTCTCAGCGGATGAAGATTTAATTGGGGATGGAGTGGCTTTTATCGGAGTTGCTCAATACCCAGCAAGAGTAAAATGTGCCTTGTTAGCATGGATGGCAGCCAAGGACGCAATCGGAAAGGCAACACAATGAGTACAGTCGAAGCTAGTTCGAAACACGAAGATGTACTAGAAGCGCTTCATGATGTGGTTGACCCTGAATTAGGGATTAACGTTGTTGATTTAGGGCTTATCTATGGCGTCCAGATAGATGAAGAAGATGTAGCAACAATTGATATGACGTTAACATCCGCTGCTTGCCCGTTGACCGATGTTATTGAGGACCAAACGCGACAGGCGCTAGATGGCTTGGTTAAAGATTTCAAGATCAATTGGGTGTGGCTGCCACCTTGGGGTCCAGAGAAGATTACCGATGAAGGTCGTCAAATGCTAAGAGCCTTAGGATTTAATCTTTAAGGACACTGTTTGAGCCAAATGCAACCGTGGGAGATGTACCGCTCTCTCACTAGGGATCGGGCTGTACTTAACCAAAAATTAGGTAGAGTTACCGGGCGTCGAATATTAAATTACGCTAAGCCATTTTACAAATACATCTGGGTTCTACTGGTTTTAGTAACCTTTGACGCTTTCTTAATTGTCGCTCAACCTTTGCTCTTTAAAAGAATTGTCGACGAAGGAATATTAAAAGCAAATACCAATGTAGTAGTGGTTAGCGCTGGCTTGGTGGCGTTATTGGCAATTATCTCTGGCTTGGTGAGCATTGTGGAACGTTGGTATTCCGCGCAAATTGGTGAAGGTTTGATTTTGAATCTTCGCAGCGAAGTTTATGATCAAGTTCAGCGTCAACCAATAATCTTTTTTACTCGCTCTCAAACAGGTAATCTGATTTCAAGATTGAACAGCGACGTAATCGGCGCCCAGCAAGCCTTTACCTCAACCTTAAGTGGTGTAGTTTCAAACCTTATAGCACTCATCGTGGTGGTCGGGACAATGTTGACACTCTCCTGGCAAATAACTCTGGGCTCGTTGATTTTGGTCCCTTTGTTCTTATTGCCGGCACGATTTTTAGGCCGAAAATTGCAAGAGCTAACTCGAGATCAGATGAACTTGAATGCCGAAATGAATCAGCAAATGAGCGAACGATTCAATGTTTCTGGCGCACTTTTAATAAAACTTTTTGGAAATTACACCGCAGAAAGCAATAAATTTTCAAACAGTGCATCGTCTGTTAGAGATATTGGAGTAAAGCTAGCAATCGCTAATCGAATATTTATCGTGGCTTTAACGTTGGTTGCGGCCCTCGCCACTGCTTTAGTTTATGGCTTTGGTGGAGTTTTGACTATCGATGGTGCCATTACATTGGGTACCTTGTTGGCACTTACTGCCTTGCTCGGGCGACTTTATGGGCCGCTTACTGCGCTTTCAAACATCAGAGTTGATGTGATGACTGCTTTAGTTTCTTTTGATCGAGTTTTTGAAATCTTAGATTTAGAAAATCCAATTAAGGATCCAGCCAAGCCAAAGCCACTTCCTCCAGGTGGGCTGTCAATTGAACTCAAAGATGTCAGTCTTACTTATGGGGCGTCAAGCTCATTTTTAGAAACTCTGGGAGTAAATAAGGATCAAGCGTCACTTGATAAAACTCAAGCATTGAAAAAGGTTAGTTTGCAAGTTCCTTCTGGTCAAACTGTCGCCTTGGTTGGCTCTAGCGGTGCTGGTAAATCGAGTTTGATCTCACTAATTTCCCGTCTCTATGACGCAACGGAGGGCCAGGTATTAGTTGGAGGGGTGGATGTAAAGGATCTAGAGACGGCAACCTTAAGAGATGAGATTGGTGTCGTTTCTCAAGAACCACACCTCTTTCACGACTCGATAAAAAATAATCTATTACTTGCAAAGCCCACTGCGAGTGATGAAGAGATTTCTAAAGCCATAGAGTCTGCGCAATTGACTGAGTTTATTCAGCGATTACCCCAAGGCTTAGAAACTATTGTGGGAGATAGAGGTTATCGATTAAGTGGTGGGGAAAAACAACGTTTAGCTGCGGCTCGGGTATTTCTCAAGGCACCACGGCTTGTCATTTTAGATGAAGCAACTTCGCATCTTGACGCCGAGAATGAATCGCTTTTACAAGCGGCGCTTGCCACAGCTCTCGAGAACAGAACTGCGCTAGTGGTGGCGCATCGATTGTCGACAGTAATTAATGCAGACAAAATTGTAGTGCTGGATCAAGGTCGAATGATTCAACAGGGAACCCATGAAGATTTACTAAGACAAGGCGGAATTTATCGAGAGTTGTTTGAAACTCAGTTAATCTAACTTTGCCAGTTCAGCTAATTCTTTTCTAGTTAGGATTCCCCAACCGAGAAGAATCATAAAAGCAAAAACAAACCATTGTAACGAGTAAGCTAAGTGAGAACCAAAAGTTAGCTCTGGGGGATTAACTGGTTGCAATTCGTCTGAACCGTTTAATTGATTTAGATAAAAGGGAAAATCCTGATCGCCTAATTCGAATTGAGTTCGATTTATAGCGTTTACTTGGCCTGTTGGTAAATCATCAGGACGGGCTACCTCTGCTTCCAAATTTTGCAAGTAGCCTTCAACAGTTATTAATCCACTAGCTGGCTTAGAAACATCTGGACTTTCAGTTGCTGCTGCCCGTGCCGGGGTGAAACCTCTATTTACTAAAACCACCTGGCCACTAGTGGTGCTGAACTTTGCGACTACCCAGAAACCTAACTGTCCTTCGAGGTAACGTCTTCTAACGAGTCTTTGACTTTCAGCCTCGAAACTTCCCTCGACAGTGATTTTTTGCCAAGAAGCATAATCATTTTTAGAGAAATCTAGTTCTTGATTTGCACTATTTAGCGCCGTAGCAACGGACTGATTAAAATTTACTCTTGCTTCATGTCTTTCGTATTGCCAAATACCTAACCTGATAGAAACAGCAATGGCAAAAATAATCAAACTTGTTAAAATAAGCCAATTTTTGCTAGTAAAAAGCCTAAAGATTAGACTTCTTGATGGATTTAACATTTGAATTAAAGTTTACGCGAGGAGTGATTAGCGGTGAGTAGGTTCTCTCGCGCCCAGCATTGGCCACTACCACTGCAATATAGGGTAGGAAAATCGCCCCCAAAATGAAGGCAATTCGTAAATTGCCTTGAGTAAGTACCGCGGCGACGAAGCAGATGGTTCTAAGGCTCATTGAAAATAAGTAACGACGCGCCCGCCCTTTTTGTTCTTCCAAGAAGCTGGTCTGGGCATTAGTTATTCGATAAACCGTTTCTTCGCTCAACTTTCCCCTCCGTAGCAAAGCCTAAGGCTGATTCGCAGATTAAGCCACACGAAACCAGTTCAAGGCCAGCAGGTAAGTTCAGGGGCGTGAGTTTGGAAAAAGTAGCCCTAGTACTTGGCGCAAACCGAGGCATTGGGTTAGCCATTGCTAATGAATTTCTCGCTAGTGGCTGGAAAACTATTGGGACCTATCGATCAGGCCCAGCAGAGGCAAATTTTGATCAATTACCTTGTGACCTGGCAGACGTTTCAAGTATCGAAGCACTGATAAACCAAGTTGAAGCTAAATACTCTCGAATTGATGCCTTAGTAATTAATGCTGGTTGGAATAAAGATTCTTTGCTGATGCGATTGACTGATGAGGATCTGTTGCAAATTGTTCAAACTAATTTAATCGGGAGCATTCAAGCTGCCAGGCGAGTAAGCCGCTTGATGATGAAGCAACGTTCGGGAAGCATAATTTTCATCGGTTCAGTCGTTGGATTTTTAGGATCCGCTGGTCAAACCGCTTATGCCAGTACCAAAGCCGCCCTGGTTGGTGCTGCTAGATCTATGGCTAGAGAATTAGGACCACGAAATGTTCGAGTTAACGTTATTGCTCCAGGTTACGTAAACACTGATATGACAAAAGATCTACCAGAAGATCACAAATTGGCGATAGCCAGCTCAACCCCGCTAGGAAGAACCGCTGAACCAGTCGAAATTGCCAAAAGCGTAGTTTTTCTTTCATCAGATGACGCCTCATTTATCACTGGTGCGGTAGTTCCAATTGATGGCGGCTTAGGTATGGGACACTAGGGGACTTATGGGAATCATGGATGGCAAGAAAGTCCTCGTGACCGGGGTCTTAACAAATCATTCAATCGCCTTTTCGGTGGCAGACTTAATTCAACAAAACGGTGGTGAGGTAATCCTCTCATCATTTGGACGAGCTATGTCGCTGACTGAAAGAGCAAGTAAAAAACTTAAATTCACTCCACCAATAGTTGAATTAGATGTCACCAATCAAGAGCAACTTGCTGGGCTAGAAGAAGAAATTAAAAAACACTTCAGTCAGTTAGATGGCATAGTCCATGCAATTGGATTTGCACCTCAAAGCGCTTTGGGGGGTAATTTTTTAAATACCGAATGGGATGATGTTGCAGTCGCTTTGCATACCAGCGCCTATTCTTTTAAATCTTTAACCATGGCTTGCCTTAACTTGATGCCAAAAGGTTCGAGCGTGGTGGGATTGGACTTTGATGCCCAAGTTGCCTGGCCACAATATGACTGGATGGGCGTGGCGAAAGCGGCCTTAGAGTCAACCTCAAGATATCTAGCCCGCGATTTAGGGCCAAAAGGTATTCGGGTAAATCTTGTTGCTGCAGGTCCACTTAACACCGTTGCTGCAAAACACATTCCTGGATTTGAAAAGTTTGAAGCTGCCTGGTCGGATCGTTCACCATTAACTTGGACGATCTCTGATCCGGTTCCTTCGGCGAAGGCTGTGGTGGCTTTATTAAGTGACTGGTTCCCAGCGACTACTGCCGAAATAATCCATGTCGATGGCGGATACCACGCTATGGGCTACTGAGCCCTAAAACGCTCAAAACCCCGAGCAAACTCTCATCATGAACTTGTAGGTTAGCTTTTTCCTCGAGGGCATTTTTGCCATTGAAGGCAATTCCAATTGCCGCCTGTTCAATCATGGGAATATCGTTTGCCCCATCTCCGATTGCAATCGTGCGACTTAGGGGGATTGAAAACTTTTTTGCCATCTGAATCAACGTTTCTTTTTTTCCGTTAGCGTCCAGAATTTCCCCAAGCAAATTACCAGTTAATTTGCCATTAACCACTTCAAGCTTATTTGCTCTGAAATCATCAATCTTTAATTTTTTTATGATTTCTTTGATGACGACATCGAACCCTCCGCTTACCACGCAGGTCTTGAATCCCAACTCTTTGAATTTTCTTATTAACTCTTCGGCCCCAGGCGTGAGCTTAATGGCATTTTTAATATCTACAAGTATTTTTTCATCAGCGCCCTGCAAAAGTCCCACTCTGCGGCGCAAACTTTCGGCGAAATCAATACTTCCGCTCATGGCTAAATTAGTAATGGCTTTAACTTCGTCACCTACACCTACGGCGGCAGCTAAATCATCAATAACTTCGTTGCAAATCAACGTTGAGTCCATGTCCATCATCACCAGGTAGCTTTGACCAGGAAGTAGCTGAATTGTCGCTTTAGAGCTCATTTTTATAAGCATAATTGGCGAGCTGAGATAAAAAAGCTCTTGATCTTGTGATTAACTCCTCAACTTTTTCTTTGAAGATTTCGTCCTTTTTCGAAGAGGCACTGGGTACTGCGGCGGCCTTTGCTAATAAGCCAATTGCCAGCGTGCGAAAAAGTCGGCCAAGTAATTCAGTTACTCGAGGAGGTTGGTTTTCAGGGAATTCCAAGTAGCCGATTTTGTGATCGAGGTTAATTAGTATTTCTCTAGCGTTATCACTCTTTGCCACTAGATCAAAAGCCTCTATATGACTTCCAATTTCCAAAACAAATTTTGTAAATTCAGCTTCAGTCTCTCTCCAGTAGGGAATGGGTGATTTAGAAACCAGCTTTATCGGGAATAAATTCCATTCGGTTCCATTTGGCACTAAGGCAAAACTCTTTTTGCCTAGCAAGGTAACAGCTTCACCGCTAGCTAGGGCAAAGTCTAAGAATTCGCCGCTATCAATTAATCCATCTAAGGCTCCGCTTACTGGTAAATGTATTCGTGCGGTGATAACTTCGTGATCTTTTAAAAACTTAAGAAATTCAAAGAGTTTAACTTGGCGATTTTCATACCAAACCCACTCGAAAGCGCCTTTTAGAGAATCAAAGCAACGCTCAAGTGACTCTTGGGAGTTTAAAAATGCATTTAGCCATATCCCCACGAAACAGCTTGGAAAAAACTCCTTGGGAACTTGGGGTTTGCTGATCACAATGTCTATTCTTTAATAGGATAGAACCAGAATGACAACTGGATCGGTATTAAAATTTAACAGCGTCTCGCTATTACGAGAGCAAAATCAAATACTTAGCGATGTTACTTTTGAGATGAACTTCAACGATCACCTGGTAATTTTTGGCCCCAATGGTGCAGGTAAATCATCATTAGTTGAAATAGCAGCCGGATTTCAGTTTCCTACCCGCGGTGAGGTGGAAATACTTGATCAAACAATGGGAAGGGTTGACTTATCCCAGTTACGTCTAAGCATTGGCTACGCCGGCCCACGACTTTCTATGATGATGGAACCGGCTGAAAAAGTGATAGATGCGGTATTAAGTGCGGCTTGGGGTGTTGTCGGGCGATGGCAAGAAACCTATTCGGAATATGACATGCTTCGAGCAAATCAAGTTATCGATTTAATGGGCATGAAGGACTTTAAAGATCGCGCTTTTGGTTTCTTGTCTGCCGGTGAAAAAAAGAAGGTAGAAATAGCAAGAGCCTTGATGAATGATCCGGAACTATTAATATTAGACGAACCAGCAGCTTCCTTGGATCTTCCTGCGCGTGAAGATTTAATTTTACAGTTAAACAAACTAATAAATTCAGGGCTTAGCCCAGCAATTCTTATGGTTACTCATCACCTAGAAGAAGTTCCAAGTGGTTTTAATAGAGCCTTGTTGCTGCATAAGGGTAAAGTCTTTTCTCAAGGAGGAGTAGACGAGACGCTTTCTGCTGAAAACCTATCTTCGCTTTATCAAATGCAAATTAAAGTCTGGCAAGCCGATGGCCGAAGGTTTGCGTATCGTGCCAGTGACTAAAAAACCTTTAAGAATTATTTTGCCTGATCAATTAGGCCCAAACTTTGTCGATGATGAAAAACAAAAAACGTTACTAATTGTTCCAATGAAAGATACTTTTGCCAGAAAAATGCATATCCAAAAAGCGGTTTGGTGGATGAGCGCTATTTTGCATCGAGTTGCCGAGGCTAAAGAGCCAATTGAATTAATTTTTTGTGAGGATTTAGCTGGCTTCCTTAAGGGTTTTAGCGAAGAGGCTGAAGTAATCGGGCCAACCAGCTTTGAGATGAGAAAAGCATTTATTAGTAAGAGAAACATAGTCAGATTGCCTAGCAGGGGATTTGTTACAAGTGAATATGATTTTGCAAATTGGATCAGTTCACGTGCAGGTAAAAGACTTAAATTAGAAGATTTTTACAGATTTGCGCGCGTAAAGCACAATATTTTGCTAAATAGCGATGGCTCGCCGGTAGGTGGAGCTTGGAACTTTGACAATGAAAATCGACTTCCTCCGCCAAAGTCAGATCAACTACCGGTTAAGCATTTTGAAGGTTTTACTTGGAATGAGATTGATGAAGAAGCCCTTAGCAAGATAAAGAAATTTCAGAGTAAGGGTTTCTCATTTATCGGGTCATTCAAAAAAGAAAAATATTTTGCTTCCAGTAGAAGTGAATCACTTGTGGCACTCAAAAACTTTATAGATCACCGACTTGAGCTTTTTGGTCCTTACGAAGATGCCTCTTTGCAAAACGATTGGATCATGGCTCATTCGCTTCTAAGTGCTCCGATGAACATCGGGTTGTTAGATCCGATTGAAGTGATAGCGGCAGCAACACAGGCGCTGCATCATGGTGCGCCGATAAATAGTGTTGAAGGCTTTGTTAGACAAATTCTTGGTTGGCGAGATTATGTCTGGCATCTTTACTGGCATTTTGGTGAAAATTATGTTTCAGAAAGCAATCATTTTGCGGCTAGTAAAGAGTTACCTGATTGGATGGCTGATTTAACCACTACTGAGCTCACCGCAAATTGTTTAAAGGTAGTTACTCAAGATCTGCAAGAGCGAGGCTGGTTGCATCACATTCAAAGACTGATGATTTTAGGTAACTGGGCTTTGCAGCAACAGCTAGATCCTAAGCAATTAGTTGATTGGTTTGACCGAGCATTTCTTGATGGGCATCCATGGGTAATGGCGGCAAATGTAGTTGGGATGAGTCAATATGCCGATGGCGGCAGAATGTCAACCAAGCCATATGTCTCAGGCGGTGCTTATATAAACAAGATGAGCAACTTTTGTAAAAGTTGCACTTATTCGCCTGAAGTAAGAGTTGGAAAGCAAGCCTGTCCATTTACCGCAGGCTATTGGAAATTCATCCATCGAAATCAAGACGAGTTTAAGAAGAACCCCAGGATCTCGCAGGCGGTATATGGGTTGGCGCGGCTAAAAGATTTGTCTGTATTACTACAAGAAAAAAGCAATGAGAAATAGTATAAGACCATGAGCGTGATGCATGAAGAAAACGACGATGGTACGTGGCTGTCGGAAAGTGAGATTAATTTTGTAAGGTCTCGCATTCCGATTCTGTATATAGATGCAGTGCCAGTGAGAATCGATCAAAAAGGTCAAGTAACTAATTTTGGGCTTTTGCTTCGCGCAATGCCTAACGGTTCAATTAGTAGAGCTATGGTCTCGGGCAGAGTTCACCATAAAGAGCGAATTCGCGATGCGTTGCTTAGACACATTGCTAAAGACCTTGGTCAAGAGGCTAAACCTCAATTACCGGCAGATCCATCACCCTTTACCGTTGTTGAGTACTTTCCTTCTCCTGAGTTAACTGGTTTTTATGATCCTCGCCAACATGCGGTCAGCTTGGCATACATAGTTCCGATATTTGGGGAATGTGTCCCAAGTCAAAGTGTGCTTGACTTCACATGGATTACTCCGGAAGATGCACTTAATCCGCAATTGTTGCTTGAAATGACGCAGGGTCAAGATAAATTGTTGCGAAAAGCAATGGCGCACTTAAACTTAATGCCATGATCTTTTCTCTTCCCTTGAAATGGCTTTTATTTCTTGGCGGATTAGTTGGCTTTTGGGCTTCAATGGTTTTAACGGTCGACAAGATAAGAATTTTAGAAGATCCTTTATACATATCAAACTGCGACATAAATTCAATTTTTTCTTGTGGCGAAATCGTAAATACTGCTCAAGCTTCAATTTTTGGATTTCCTAATACCTTAATTGGCATAGCAAGTTACAGCGTCTTAATAACGCTGGGAGTTCTCTTGCTAGCTAAAGTCTCTTTGCCAATCTGGGTACTTAGAGGCGTGGTGCTTGGGTCTGGATTAGCAGTTATTTTTGTCAGCTACCTCGCCTATCAAAGTATTTTTGTAATTGGTGCACTCTGCGCCTATTGCATCGTCGCTTGGGGGATGACGCTTCCCATTTTTTCACTAGCCAGTAGAGACTTAATGCGTCAAAGTGAAAATTCCACGATTCAAGCAGCTGGTAATTTAATGGGATTGTTTTTAGTTGCTTGGGCCCTGGTGGTACTCGTGCTTATTTATATCTTTTTAGTTGCTTAATTATTCAGGGTAAATCTCGCGAAACTTATGTAAGGCAATATCTGTTCCAATAATAATTAGTCTGTCTGGTTTTTCTAAGACTGTTTTTAAGTCTGGAGCTGGAATCATCACACCATCTTTGATGATTGCCACCGGATTGACCCCGATCTCATTGTGTAAATTCGCAAACCCAAGGGTTTTGCCAAGTAACGCAGGAGGAATCTTGATGCGGATAACCGTTAAACCATCTGCTAACAAAACTGTGTCATTGGCGTGACTTCGATTCCAAATTGCCGTTGCGCCCGTTGCCGCATAAGAAAGTACTGCATCAGCTCCGGCTTTATAAAGCGTGGAGACATTTCGATCTAATCTAGCGCGCGAAATAATTTGAGCATCCGGGCGAAGTTTTCTGGCATAAATTGTTAGATAAACATTTACGTCATCATCATGAGTGGTGACAACGATACTGTGCGCTTCTTTGATTCCGGCAGATTCTAAAACCTTTAATTCTGCAGCATTTCCTTGTACATACTTATCTGGATCTCGAACTCGATCAGATTGTTGTTCGACAATTCGATAATCGATACCCATTTCCGCGAGAGATTTTCCAACTTCGCGGCCAACTCGACCGCCACCAATGATTAAAACGAAAGATTTTTTTGGATTTTTTTCGGCAAAAACCTCGTCATATTTAGTAAGTTGTTCTCTTGTTCCGGCTAGAATCAAAATCGAATTCGCATCTAAGCGACTATTATCGGCGGCATTTACAAAAGTTCCGCGATTGAAAATACCAATAACATTTACGCCAGTTAATGTTCTAATCTGCGTCTCTCGAATAGTTTTGTTCACCAAGCTGGTATTGCCAATTCCTACTTCAGCGATCGCTAAATTCTTAAATTCACCCATAATTTGACACTTAGCATCGATACCAACGATTCGTTGTGCCATCATTTTGCCAAGCATCACACCTAATTCAATTACTTGATCAGCTCCGGCAAATTCTAAAATATCTACAGAGGCACTATGCGATGCGAGTGAGACAATCGGCACGCTTTCAGATACTTCGCGAACTGTGAAAATTACGTTGGCATTGGCAATATCGTTTCGGGTTGCAGCAAAAAGAGAAGCCTGAGGAATCCGCGCTGCAAGATAGGTTTTTGGATTATCTAGTTCGCCAACTATAACTTTGTATCCGGCATCATGAAGTCGAAGTGCCTCGTCGAGGTCGCCAACAATTAGCACATAGTCTAAGCCTGTTTCTTCAACTCTTCGAATTAGTGCATCTTCAATGGAGCCAGTGTTAATTAAAACTAAATGATTTTTGATTTTGTCACTGATAAAGCGAGGTGCTCTGGATATTCGACGGCGTTCCACGATAGGGATCACTATGTATTGAATCAAAACATAGGGAAGTAAAACCAAAAGAAAGGCAATTCCTGAAATAATTACAACGATAGAAAAGATTTTTCCGGTATCTGAAGTAAAAACGATGTCACCGTAACCCAAAGTACTCATGGTGACTACCGCCCAATAAAAACTAGACACCAATGAGTAGCTCTTACCCTCACTTTCCATGATTGCGTGAAAGACAAAAGAAAATACGGTGATGACACTAAAAAAAACAAGCAACAAGTAGAAGAGTGCTCTGAATTTAATTGGTGCTGTTTCTAATTCGCCTCTTATAAGGCGAGCCGGATCTTTCCGCCGTTGGTCAGACAATTGCCTCACACTCTCGATATCTCTAAATTAGCACTTTGATATTAGGCGCTAATCAGATGGTTATCTTTCTTCAAAACAGAGCTAAAGGCTAATTTTTCGCTTTTATGTTCAGCAAAGTGTCCGAGAGGGGACTTGAACCCCTACGCCCTTGCGGGCACTAGCCCCTCAAGCTAGCACGTCTACCAATTCCGCCACTCGGACCCAAAATCAAACTTTACTAACGAGGTGTCGATTGTGCCCCTGCTGGTAAGTCGGCAAGATGGGTATATGGAAGAAAACGTAATAAAAATCTGCCGCGAATTAATACAAATTGATTCTCGCAATTGGGGGTTAGGAAAATCTAGCGGTGAATCCGATATTGCCCAGTATGTAATAAATAAGTTGCAGAAAATCGGCCTAAACCCTGCTTCGGTTGGGCCAGATAGTAAACGAACTTCGGTGCTCTGTGAGCTAAAAGGCTCTGACGAGAATTTAGCTAAGGTTTTGATACACGCGCATTTAGACGTAGTTCCATTTGATGAAGCAGATTGGAGCTTTCATCCCTTAAGCGCTGAAATAGCTAACGACACAATATATGGCCGTGGGGCAGTAGATATGAAGAACGGTGTTGCCATGATCTTGGCAACCCTCGAAGAACTTATAAAGAATAATTTTCAACCAAGAGCAACACTCCTATTTGCTTTTTTTGCCGATGAAGAAGCCGGAGGACTTTTGGGCTCTCATTGGGTTGTCGATCATCACAAGGATTTTTTTCATGGCGCTAAGTACGCTGTCGGCGAAGTAGGTGGCTTTAGCACTTCTTTGGCAGACGGAATCAGGATGTACTTAATAGAGACCGCGCAAAAAGGTATCGCTTGGATGGAGTTAAACGCCAAAGGCTCAGCAGGCCATGGAAGCATGATAAATAGCGATAACGCAGTTAGTGAAGTTGCCGCAGCGGTAAATCGAATTGCTAACCATAAGTTTCCTCTTACTCTTCATGAGAGCGTGCTTGAATTGTTGAGAGAAACAGCTGAAATTACTGGGACAAATCTTGATGTAAATGACCCTGAGGCAACGGCGAACCTACTTCAAGGATTAGAGAAAATTGTCAAAGCCACTCTAAGAGATACCGCCAATCCCACCATGTTGAATGCTGGCTACAAAGCGAACGTAATTCCAGGATTCGCCCAAGCGGTCATCGATGGAAGGTTTCTGCCAGGCAATCAAGAGAGTTTCTTGCAAACTATCAAAGATTTAGCGGGGGAAAAGGTTGATGTGAAATATCAAAATTTAGATGTGGCGCTAAGCGCACCTTTCGAAGATCCCTTGGTAGGCAAGATGGTTGAAGCGATTTCGGTAGAAGATCCAGCCGCACGAGTTGTTCCCTACATGCTCTCGGGAGGGACAGATGCAAAAGCTCTTTCTAAATTAAATATCACCGGTTATGGTTTTATGCCACTACAGCTTCCCAGTGATTTAGATTTTGCCAGCCTATTTCATGGCGTGAATGAAAGAATTCCAATAAGTTCTCTTCAGTTTGGAGTAAGAACCTTTAAGCGGTTCTTGATGAGTCTGTAAAAAAAATTGATGGTGCAATCTTTAGGACTCTTCTTTTGACCCATACTCGCTTTAGCCCATTTGGGTAAATCCGCGTTCGATGCAGTTCCCAGTTTCCATACTCAGCTAATTCTGTAAGGGCTTCTCTGGTGTTTTGAATGTTTGAGCGAAAGCCAAAAGTTATCTCTCTGATTTCCCAATGACTTTTTTTCAATCGAAATCACCTACCTCATCTAACGCTAATAGCAATTCCTCTGGCAGAGACAATTTAAGCGATTGAAAAATTTGATTTAGTTGTGCAGTGTTTCGCGCATTAATCACACTCGCGGAAACTGCGGGGTTTTGTAAAACCCAAGCCATGGCAACTTCTGTTGGGCTAACTCCGATACCGCTAGCTGCGGTGCTCACTGCTTCTACCTTAGAGGCATTAATTGTGGTCAATAATTTCTCTAAAGCGCTATCGCCTCTAGCCAATAAAGAGTCGGAGGGAGTATTGAAACGATATTTACCAGTAAGCAGGCCCATTGCCAGGGGTTTAGTTGCCACGAGCGACAAATTCAAGTAGTTACACGCCTTTAATTCTTCTTTGTTAAGTTCTCTTTGTATAAGTGACCAATTAGTTTTTAAGCCAGCTAAATTGATTTTTTCAGTGCGTAATCTCTCACGCAAAATGGCAACCTGCCAAAAGGCCGTATGGTGAAGGCCAAAATAATGTAATTTTTCTGAATTTAAATTTTGTTTCATGAAGCGAACTATTTCGTCGATAGCTAAATGATAAATATCGAAATTCGACCAAACAATATCAAAGTGATCAAGATTTGCCTGCGACAAAGCGTTATTCAGTGCGGACTGTGCTTGAGCGGAGTTTCTAAATAAAGGCAAATTGAAATAGACCTGAAAACTATCTCGCGTCGTCAATTCTGGTAACAATTCACCGGCGATGGCTAGTGCCTTCGGGTTATCGGTTAGCTCTAACGCATAACCGCCAGCTTCTAGGTAAGTCCTAATTTGACTTCTTGCCTCAGGCAGATCAACTAACTCACCCCAGTTCCGGGTACCCAAGATCAACTTAGGCACCGGGTAATTAATCTGCCTAAAAATACTGCTTTGCATGCTTTGAGGCTATTAGAAAATCTTGGGTCTAGGCTTTAAGCCTGAGCGTGTTTTGTAGAGATAGGCAAAATTGGATTATTTGATAGCCATCGTGCTGGGTATTGTGCAAGGTGCTACAGAATTTTTACCGATTTCTTCAAGTGCCCACCTTCGATTTGTGCCACAGCTATTGGGTAGTTCTGACCCAGGAGCGTCTTTCACCGCAATCATTCAACTAGGAACGATTGTTGCGGTATTACTTTTTTTCTATAAAGACTTAACAAAAATACTTCTAGCCGGCTGGAAGTCACTAAGAGGTCTGGCGCCTTGGTCTGAACCTGATTCAAAAATGTTTTTAGGTATAGCTTTGGGAACGTTACCAATTATATTTCTAGGGCTCATTCTTCAAGATGTAATTAGAACTGCATTTAGAAATCTATATCTAATTGCGTTGCTCTTGATATTTTTTGGAATCTTAATTTGGTTAATTGATAAATTTCAACCAAAGATCAAAAAAGGCCATGATCTTAAATATTCTCAAATGCTATTAATAGGTTTCGCTCAGGCGCTAGCCTTAGTGCCGGGCGTGAGTAGGTCAGGCGCCACAATTGCCGCAGCAAGGCTTTTTAAACTTGAAAGAAAAGAAGCCGCAAGATTTTCATTTCTACTTTCAGTTCCAGCGATAATTGCCAGTGGCCTTTATGAATCTTTAAATATTTCAAGCAACAATCCTGCAGGCTGGGGTCCCACGCTGGTAGCCGCTGTTGTTTCTTTTTTGGTGGGTTACGCCTCAATAGCTTGGCTACTCAAATGGCTAGCAAGTAATTCTCTCGGAATCTTTGCAATTTATCGAGCAATTGTGGGAGTAGCCCTGTTGATTGCATTAAGTGCGGGATTCTTGAACCCCTTTTAGAATGTAAAAATGACAACTGTTTTCTTAGTAAGGCACGGAAGATCAACCGCTAATCAAAAGGGATTGCTTGCCGGTCGAGCAGCAAACGTTGAGCTTGATGCAACGGGCCTTAAGCAGGCAGCGGCGTTGGGAGACTTTTTTTCAGAGGTAGCAATCGACAAATTAATTTCTAGTCCCTTAGAAAGATGTGTGACAACAGCTCGTGAAATAAAAAATCAACAGCCTAAATCCTTGAAACTACAAATTTCTCAAAAATTTATTGAATGTGATTATGGAGCATGGACCAATAAGAAATTAGTCCATTTAGCCAAGAAGCCGCTTTGGAAGACTATTCAAACCAACCCTAGTTTGGTCACCTTCCCTGATGGGGAAGCAATGAATCAAATGTCACTTCGTGCGATCGGTGGACTTTTGGCTGCAGTCAAGAAAGTCGACAACCCAAAGTCCAAGATACTAATTGTTACCCACGCCGATCTAATAAAAGCCCTGATAGCGAACGCGCTGGGTGTTCACCTAGACAACTTTCAAAAAATTGTGGTTGATCCCGCCTCTGTCTCTACTTTGAATTTTGAAAAAGATAATTTCTTCGTTGCCGGCGTAAATGAGAAATATCATCTAAAAAACATTCAAGCTAAGAGCAAAGCTCCAGCTGGGGCCGTCCTTGGCGGAGGTGCTGGTTAATGAGTCGACAGATCAATACCTTTGAAAATCCAGAGCGGTTCATCGTTGGAACTGTAGGTCAGCCGGGTGAGAGAATTTTTTATCTACAAGTTAAGAGTCAAATGTCAGTTTTCTCTGTAGCTTTGGAAAAAACTCAAGTTTCTTTGCTTTGTGAAAGATTAGATGCGTTACTAGACCAAATCAAGCAAAGTGATCTAGGTGCTACGGTCGAAATTCCTGATACTTGGCAGCAAGCTGAAATTGATTTATTGCCCTTGGAAACACCAGTAAACGAAGAGTTCAGAGTTGGTACAATTGCAATTGGTTTCAATAGCAATAAAGGGCTGGTAACCATAGAAGCCCATCAAGATAATGGTTCAAGAGAAGTTCCTGACCTTGAAGTAGATGATTTAGACGGCCCCAATCTTTTGCGAGTGAGAGTTTCGCCTAGTTATGCTCGAAATTTTGCAGAAAGAGGTAGAAGATTAGTTGCAGCAGGTAGGCCTCCCTGTCCCTTTTGTCAATTGCCACTAGATCCTTTTGGTCACATCTGCCCCCGTGCTAACGGTTATAGAAGATGAATTTTTTAGAAGTCGAATCTGCTTTAGCTGAAAATGAATTTGAAGCTGTTGGACGGATAACCACCGCATCAAATGGTGCCTTGTTGCTGGATAGCAAAGATGAGAAAAATGCTATTCGTGCCATTTTCAAACCAAAAATTGGCATTCGTCAACTTTGGGATTTTCCGAACGATGATTTAATCGAAAGAGAGTTGGCATCGTATCTTTTAAGTAAGGCTAGCGGAGCTAATTTAATACCGCCAACGATTGTAAGAGAAATAGCTCCCTATGGTGAAGGAACAGTTCAGTACTGGATCGAAGCGGCAAGAATTGAGGCAGTAAGAATCTTTATCCCTACCGCAATTGAAAGTGGCTTTACTGAAGTGTTGCAGGCTAATGATGCCTCGGGTGAATTAGTTTCGGTAGCTACTTTAGATAGCGATTGGTTGAGTTTCTTAGTGCTTTTTGATGCAGTGATAAACAACGCAGATCGAAAGGGCTCGCACATCTTGACCGATGAAAAGAAAAGGATGTGGGCAATCGATCATGGAGTCACCTGGCACCGCGAAGATAAACTGAGAACTATTCTTTGGGCTAAGGCGGCAGAGAAATTAAACGATGCGCAGATTGATTTTTTAAGCTCGCTAGCTAATGCGCTTGAGAGTGAGTTTGAGACCTTTGAGAAATTGTTATCACCGGAAGAGGTTACAAGTGCCTTTTTGCGACTTGAAAAGATAAAGGAGACAGGATCATTTCCCGTGCCTTCTCAAAAATGGCCTGCGATACCTTGGCCAATATTTTAAGACAATTAGGATTTAATCATGATTAATTGGCCTGCCGGTTTAATTTATCGAGGTGATTGGTTTTCAGGCCTAACGCTTAATGAGATTGAGGTTTTTGACAGTCAAACGCAGTCAATAGAAAGCCTAGAACTAGATCAAAATCCGATACCAATTTACGTATGTGGTTTGACTCCCTATGATTCCGCACATCTAGGTCACGCTTTTACCTATTCAATATTTGATGTATTGGTTCGTTTTTTGCGACAAGCAGGAAAGCGGGTCACATATGTGCAAAACATTACAGATGTCGACGATCCACTATTTGAACGTGCGCGGCGGGACAACCAAGAGTGGTCTGAAATTGCTAAAAATCAGATAGATAAATTCATAATCGATATGCAAGAAATTGGCGTTAATCCGCCAGATGTATTTACACCGGTCAGCGAGCAGATGCCAACAATTCAAAAAGCAATAGCAAAATTAGAAACCAACGGTGACCTTTATGAATTAGCTGATTCCTGGTATTACCGAGTGCAATCAACCGAGCATTCTTTAATAAATAGTTATCAGCAAGAGGAGCTTATTAAAGTATTTGCAGAAAGAGGAGGGGATCCTGAGCGAGTAGGAAAACTAAACCCACTTGACCCGGTAGTTTGGAAGCCCTCTTTACCTAGAGAGCCCAACTGGGATTCACCTTTGGGTCCTGGTCGCCCTGGGTGGCATATCGAGTGTGTTGGGATTATTGAAAAATTTTTAGACCTGCCACTGTTTATTCAAGGCGGAGGCAAAGACTTGATATTCCCTCACCACACAATGTGTGCGTGGCAAACTAAATCTTTAACGAACAAAAACTTAGCTAGGAGTTATTTACATGCTGGCTTAGTTTCCTATCAAGGCGAAAAGATGAGTAAATCTCTAGGGAACTTGGTATTCATTTCTGAATTATTAAGCAAAGGCTTCTCTCATGGTGCGATTCGCGCACAGCTTTTATCGGTTCCCTGGAGTCAAGATTGGGAATGGTTTGAAGCGGATTTAGTCTTAACTCAAAAAAGGGTCCAGCGATGGGGAAGATACCTAGCCAAAGTTCCAGCTGACAGTGAATTCATTACGTCTGCCTATGAGAGTCTTAAAAATAATTTATCGATAGAACCAATTTTTCAGAGCATAGACGAGTTAGAATCAAAGACCAATGATTCAGTGCAAGTTCAAGATAGTGTTCAGGCCTTTGTTTCCGATGTATTGGGCTTAAAGCTATGACATTAAATTCAAAAGTAGAAGGCTTTATTGAAAATTTACCTACTAACTATCTAAGAGAAAATCTAACGAATTCCCCAGGGCGAGTGTCAGAGCTTACGCTGTCATCGTGCGGAATCCGAATCGATTTTTCTAAGCAATTATGGGATTTTGAGATTGTAAACCTACTAATTAATGAACTTAACGCTCAGGGAGTGTTAGATCAAAAAATAAAGGCGATGACTGCTGGCGAAAAGATTAATCGATCAGAGAATCGAGCAGTAAAACACCATTTACTTAGAGCTAACCGTGGCGACTTCCCAGACCCAGATGAGAAGCTAGTTATTGACGAGCGTGAGAGATTTTTAGAATTTGCCCAAGAGGTATTTAATGATCCTAAAATTAAATACCTAGTCAATATAGGAATAGGTGGATCAGATCTTGGACCGCGCTTTATCCATCGGGCCTTATCTGGGGCAAAGAAAAAAACCTTTTTCGTGGCAAACCTTGATCCGCGGGAACTAGACGAAGTCTTAGCACAAATCAACTTTAAAGAAACTATGTTTGTAATCGTTAGTAAAACCTTCACAACTCTTGAAAGCATTCATAATGCCGAGCGAGCAAAAAAAGCTTTTTTAAATGAATTATCAATTGATGACTTCGCAAAGCACTTTGTTGCTATCACCACGAATCAGAATGCTGCAATTGAATTCGGGCTCAAAGCGGATAGAATTTTTGAATTTTGGGATTGGATAGGTGGGCGGTTTTCGCTAGCTAGCGCTGTAGGCATTTCTATTGCCATGAATTTTGGTAGAGATGTTTTTAGTCAAATGTTGCAGGGAATGAGAGATTTTGATGAGCATTTTCATAAAGCACCATTAAAAAGTAATCTAGCATTTTGGCATGCACTTAGCTGGTATTACAACCAAAATTACTTAAAATGCAAAAACATTGCAGTGATTGGTTACGCCTCAGCGCTGGAATACTTTGCCACCTATCTTCAACAACTAGTGATGGAGAGTAATGGAAAATCTGTGAGCGTTGATGGCACAGTTTTGCCGCAAGCTGCCTGCCCGGTGGTTTTTGGGGAAGTGGGCACTAATTCTCAGCACTCGTTTTTCCAGATGATTCATCAGGGCAAAGATCTGATTCCCGTAGATTTTATTGTGGTTAAACCAAATCTAATTTCAAAAGAAGAAATCCAACTAGCCGCCAACGCTTTAGCCCAATCAGCTGTGCTTGCCTTAGGAAGCGATGAGAGTGAGTCATCTAAGGTTGAGAAGAAAATGCCGGGCAATCGCCCCAGTAATTTAATTATCGTTGATTCTTTAGATGCCTACTCTTTAGGAGCGTTAATCTCGCTCTACGAAGCAAGCACAATTATTCAAGGTTTTATTTACAACATTAATTCTTTTGATCAATGGGGAGTGCAGCTCGGTAAAAAGGTTGCCGAAAGTTTAGTTGCCAGCTTTGAATCTGATGGACAAGCCAATCTAGACAACTCAACTAAAGCCGCCATCGATTATTTAAACTAGTCGCCACCGCGACGCTTTAAATATCTTTCAAATTCCCGGGCGATAGCTTCGCCGCTTGCTTCTGGAAGGTCCGTTGCATCCACATTTTCTTCAAGGCGAGTTATATATTCTGCGATCTCATCATCTTCTTGCGCCATTTCATCAACACCTACTTGCCAGGCGCGAGCTTCTTCTGGTAAGTCACCGCTCGGCAGATCGATATTTGTGAGATCTTCAATTCGAGTTATTAATGCTAAAGAACCTTTTGGGCTTGGGGGTGATGAAACATAATGAGGGAGTGCCGCCCAAAGTGAGATGGTAGGGATGCTTGATAATCCTAAATAGTTATGCAGCACTCCAATAATTCCGGTTGGTCCTTCGTAAGTCGACTTTTCTAAACCCAGTGATTGGGCTAAATCTTTGTCGTTTGCCACGGCAGTAACTGCAATTGGTCGAGTATGTGGAGCATCTGCAAGTAAGGCCCCGAGTGAAATAACACTGGTTACGTTTAGCGCGTGTAGTTTTTCCATCACTTCTAAGCAAAAACTTTGCCACTTCAAGTTAGGTTCGATACCTTGAACAAAGACAAAAGTTGGCCGGTCATTTGTTGCCGGAGCAAGAAAAAATTTTGTAGTGGACCAATCAATCACTCTGTCTTCGCCTTCAAGGCGGATTCTTGGTCGCGCTATTTGATAATCGTAATAATCATCTGGATTAATAGTGTCAACTAATTGAGCGTTGAAAGATTCAATTAAGTGATTTATAACCCCTGTTGCTGCTTCACCGGCGTCATTCCAACCTGCAAAAGCCATCACAGCTATCGCTCCAGAAGGAGGAAATTGCTTGATGTCTTCGCTCACTTAGGTCTACCTCAGGCTAGTATTTCTTACAGACTTAACCTTATTAGAAATTCCATGAAGAGGTCTCTTGACTCCTGAAAAAAGCCTGCAAGCTGTTCTTATTGATATGGATGGGACTTTAGTAGAGACAGAAAGCGCTTGGTGGCAGACCGAAATAGAGCTTATGAAGACTTACGGTTATGAGTGGACCCAAGAAGATCAAGAATTGGCTTTGGGTGGGCCCATGCATAGAGTCATTGATTACATGAGCGAGAAAACGGGTATTTCTGGTCTCGAAATCGATCAACGTTTAATTTCTATGATGCAACAGCGATTAACAAGTCAACCGCCACCACTTCAACCTGGTTGGTCAACTCTGATTCCAGAATTAATTGACGCCGGCATCAAATTGGCATTGGTGAGTGCCTCACCAAGAATTTTAATTGATGCAGTGATCGCGGGTGCCGGACTTGATTTTTTTGATTTGACGATTGCCGCCGAAGATCCACCACAGACCAAACCATATCCTGATCCCTTTTGGATGGCCGCGGATTTATTAAAAATTCCACGAAGTAACTGTTTAGTAGTTGAGGATTCAAATACCGGAGTGACAAGCGCTACCAGAGCAAATATGCCGACGATTGCTGTGCCTGCAGGAATACCCATAGTCACCGACGAAAAAGTGGTAGTGGTTAATTCGATGAGCGAAGTAAGTGTAGAAAAAATGCGAAAAATTTTTGATGATTACTACCGGGTAGAAATCGATGTCTAATAGTATTTTTTCAGATGGTGATTTAGTAAGACTGATAGACCAAAAA
>Ga0208547_1000474_pt1 | contig 23023 bp, 20 predicted proteins | sample DEB08_DNA_5_FD_185501 | JGI IMG/M metagenome (GOLD analysis project Ga0208547, IMG submission 185501) | Aqueous microbial communities from the Delaware River and Bay under freshwater to marine salinity gradient to study organic matter... | ecosystem: Environmental > Aquatic > Marine > Coastal ...
CTATTTGGCCCTCGATGACGACGCCCGGGTTGCCGTGCTGACCCGCGCGTGGGCCGACCCTCGACCTCTGCGTGTGCCGCATGCGCGCTACAGCGACGAGACCTCCAGCGAACTCGACGTATTCGCTGCCGCGGCCGAGGCCATCGGACGCTTTGGCCCACGTGTGATCCGCCAAATCATCATTTCGAAGGCCGAATCGGTCTCCGATGTGCTCGAGGTGGCTGTACTGGCCAACGAGGTCGGCATCGATGCCGTCATCGACATCGTGCCGTTGTTCGAGACCATTGAGGATCTTCATCGCGCACCGCAGGTTCTTGACGCGCTGTTGTCCTCAGCGCCATATCGGGCGCACGTGACCGGGCGCGGCGATACGCACGAGATCATGGTGGGGTATTCCGACTCGAACAAGGACGGCGGATACATCCGGTCGCAGTGGTCGTTGTTCGGCGCGCAACACGCCCTCGCCGAGGTCGCCGACCGTCACTCGGTCCAACTGAGGCTCTTCCACGGACGTGGCGGCACTGTAGGGCGTGGCGGCGGCCCTGCCCACGACGCGATCCTTGCGCAACCGCCTGGCACCGTGCGCGGCACGATTCGCATCACCGAGCAGGGCGAGATGGTGGCCGCGAAGTACGCACGACCGGTGACGGCACACCGCAACCTCGACACGTTGGTGTCGGCCACGCTGATTGCATCGATGCGCGCCGCACACGACGGCAATGACGCCGCAGAAACAACCGCGGGGCGCGACCTACTGGACCGGGTGGCGGCGGTCGCAATGGATCGCTACACCGCACTGGTGTACGACGATGATCATTTCGCCGGGTTCTTCCGAGCGGTGACACCAATAGGTGAGATCAGCCGGCTGAATGTGGGGTCGCGGCCCGCCTCCCGGACGGCGTCAGATCGCATTGAGGATCTGCGGGCGATTCCGTGGGTGTTTGCGTGGAGTCAGTGCCGCCTGTCGATTCCAGGCTGGTTCGGTGTGGGATCGGCTCTTGACGAGGTCGCGGGTGAGTCCGGTGCGGACGAAATGCGGACCCTATATCACGACTCACCGTTTTTGCGGGCCACGATCAGCAATATGGCGATGGTGCTCGCCAAAGTCGACCTGTCGATCGCTGATCACTACGTGGCGCGCCTTGCCGTCGACGTCGACCATGCCAACACCGTCATGGCGTCTATCCGCGCCGACCATACGGCCGCGTTGCGCTGGATCGCAGAACTCACCGGGTCGGCGGACCTGCTGGGAGACAACCCGGTGCTGGCACGCAGTATCGAGAACCGGTTTCCGTATCTCGACCCGCTGCATGTACTGCAGGTGCGATTGTTGGAGCAGTTGCGCGCCGGTGACGACGGCGAACTGGTGAGCCGAGGTATTCAGCTCACTCTGAACGCCATTGCCACCGGCTTACGAAACTCGGGGTAACCGGCGTGTTCGTCAGTCGACGACGCGCACGTTGATGGCTTCGGGCCCCTTACGGCCCTCACCCACCTCGAACTCGACCTTCTGGTCGTCATAGAGGGTGCGACGGCCGGAGCCTTCGATGTTCGAGAAGTGAACGAAGAGGTCGTCTTCGCCGTCGCGGCTGATAAAGCCGAAGCCCTTCTGATCGTTGAAGAACTTCACAATGCCCGTGGCCATGTCGGGCCTCCTTGAGGGGTATTCGCAGTGACCGGCTCGACAAACCGCGAACCGTCAGGTCACGTTACTGCCCGAACGACCCGAACACTCCTGTGATCACAATTTCACCAAGCGGTCGCGTAACCGGCTGATCGCCGTGTCGTCGAGTCCACCGACATCGCGGAGGTAGCCGCCCGCTCCCCCGTGCTCGGTATCGAGTCGACCGAGGATGCTGATCATCAATTCGCGCGGCGCGCCGAGCACACCAGCGGCCGCAGCTGCGCTCAGTCCGTCGTCCATCAAGTCGCGAAACGCGTCGGCATCGGCCACGCGTAGCTCGCTGGTCAGCACATAGTCGTCGAGGACTAGTTCGCGTTCCACGCCGAGAAGTTCGAGCACGAATGCCGCCACGAGCCCGGTGCGATCTTTGCCGCCGTGGCAGTGGAACAGAACTGGCGCATCCGCGTCGGCGATCGCGGTGATCACATCGGCGAACCGTTGCGCTGAGTAGTCGATCATCAGCGTGTACATCACCTCCAACATGTCGTGACCGTCACCGGACACGCGGGCGGCGTCGCGCACATCGGTGGCCTTGCCGGCGGCATCCACTGGCGACATCAAACAGTGCGACACCCGCTGGGCGCTGGCCGGCAACCGACTCGGTCGAATATCGAATTCGCGTTGGTGGCGAAGGTCGATCACCGTGGTGATGCCGCGCTCTTCAACGACGCGGAGGTCGTCGTCCGTGAGAGACTGCAGACCGTCGGAGCGATACACCAGACCGCGCGCTACCTCACCCCCACCGGGGATTGGGTAACCGCCAAGGTCGCGGAAATTGTCGGCGCCGGTAAGAGCGACGACGCGGGAAGGGTCACGCACGAGGGGATGCACATCACAGGTTGTAGCACCACCGCAACCCACCTACGGGTGGCAGCTGGCGCGTGGCATCACGATTTCATCTTCTGTCCACCTTCATGCAACGCACCATGAACCCTCGCTGACACTGGTCGTGGTTGCTGTCACCGATCCTCTCGTGAGCCGTAGTCTGACAACTGTGATGTCACAGCAACAGTTGGTCGACCTCGTCGATGCCGCCACCGGTGCAGGAACAGCATCGGCGATCATCGAAGCGCTGCGCGAATGCGAACCAGACGTTCTCTTGCAGTTCCTTCACGGCGCTCTCGACGGCCAGGACGCACCTGATGCAGTGGCGACGGGCACACCAGCATCGCCGGGTGCGGCATCCGGTGTGATCGCCACCGACACCGACCAGGCCATGGCCGCAGCCGACAGCGGCCAGGCCGTGATCTTGGTGCGCCCTGAAACCACTCCTGATGACGTGCTCGGCATGCGCGCCTCGCGCGGCATTCTCACCGCACGTGGCGGATTGACAAGTCATGCGGCGGTGGTGGCGCGTGGGTGGGGTATCCCCGCGGTGGTCGGCCTCGCTGAATTGTCAATCGATGGCGACACGATCACGATTGGCGCTCAGACATTCGCCGCTGGCGACATGATCACCATCGATGGCCACACCGGGGCGGTGTATGCGGGTCAGATGGCAGTGAACATCACCGATGCACCACCACAGGTTGATCAACTACTCGGGTGGGCCGACCAGGTCATTACCTCGGCTGGTGTTGCTGTGCGGGTGAATGCCGACACCCCAGACGACACGACCCAGGGCCTCAGAATGGGTGCGGTCGGCATCGGGCTGTGTCGTACCGAGCACATGTTCTTGGCACCCGATCGCCTTCCGGTGATGCGGCGATTCATTCTCGCCACCGATCGCGACACGGAGCAGGCGGCCCTCGACGAACTGCGTGACCTGCAGACCCGCGATTTCGCTGATCTGCTCAACGCCCTCGACGGCGCACCGATCACGGTGCGACTTCTCGACCCACCGCTGCACGAATTCTTGCCGGATCTTGTGGCGTTGGAGGTGGCGGCCGCCACCGGCGACGTGGCCGATGATCTCGCGTCGGTGCGACGGTTGCACGAGTCGAACCCGATGCTCGGCACCCGCGGGGTGCGTCTCGGGTTGTTGCGCCACGGCCTGTATGAGATGCAGGTGCACGCGCTGTGTGCCGCCGTGATCGAACACCTTGACGCCGGGCGTAACCCGCGGGTCGAGATCATGATTCCGTTGGTGTCTGATGCGGCAGAGATGCAACGGGCGCGCGCACTGGTCAGCGGTGTGCTGGCTGTGCAGAACCATGCCGGTCTCGATGCCGAGCATGTGCGGATCGGCACGATGATCGAAACACCGCGAGCGGCGGTCACTGCGGCCGCCATTGCCCGGCATGCCGACTTCGTGTCGTTCGGCACGAATGACCTCACACAATTGACCTTCGGTCTGTCACGCGACGACGTCGAGGCCCGCCTGCTGCCGGCATACCGAGAGATGGGTGTGTTCGGGGCGAACCCATTCGAGGTTCTCGACCCTGACGGCGTCGGCGAATTGGTGCGCCATGCGGTGGCCGGGGCACGCGACGCGAACCCGTCGATCACCACCAGTGCCTGCGGTGAACACGCCGGCAACCCTGCGTCCATCGCCACATTGCTGCACGCCGGGGTGACAACTGTGAGCTGTTCACCGTTCCGGGTGCCTCTCGCCCGCCTCGCCGCGGCTCGCACACTGATCGAGATGGGACGCGTGGACGAGAGCGCGGTCACACCCGCGCCCAGCACCACAGCTCACACCGACTCAGTCCCTGCAGCCAGCGGGGCGGCTGGTGGCGGCACCGTCGTCGACGTTGACGAGTTGATGGTGCTCCACGTCATGCGTCTCCGCGGATTTGCCACCCCCGATGCGTTCATCGAGAGCGTGGGCGCGAACCCCGATGCGATTTTGGCCGGGCTCGTCGAGTCGGGGTATGTGCGGTTCATGGAAGCCCGGTCGATGTATTCGCTCACCACCGAGGGGCGTGAACGACATGCAACGATGTTGGCCGAGCGCCGCCAAAGCGCGCCGGTTGATATCGCTGGGGCCTATGAACGGTTCCTTGAGTTGAACACCGCGTTCAAGGATCTGTGCACGTCGTGGCAGCTCCGCAACGGTGAGCAGAATGATCACAGCGATGCCGACTACGACGCCGGATGTATCGAACGGTTGGGCACCCTCAACACTGACGCTCGCGACGTCATCGATGAGATGGCATCCGCTCTGCCCCGCCTCGGACGTTATGTCGGCCGGCTTGACGTTGCCGGTGCGGACGTCGCCGCGGGCAACACCAACCGCTTCACCGGTGTGATGTGCGAGTCCTTCCACGACATCTGGATGGAACTGCACGAAGACCTGATTTTGCTGCAGGGCATCGACCGGGCCGAAGAAGGCAGCTTCTAACGGGTTGCTCCGACACCGTGGCGCACACCACTGCGATGACAGCATGCGGTGATGACGCCACCGGCTGACACGCCCGACGCCACCACCACCGGCGATCTCGTCGTGGTTGATCGTCCCGCCGACGGGGTAACCCGCCTGACGCTCAACCGACCCGACCGGCTGAACACACTGACCGTCGATCTTGTGGCTGCGATGCACGAGGCTCTCGACGCCGTCGATGCCGACCATGACTGCCGCGTGGTGATCCTCACCGGTGCCGGACGCGGTTTCTGCGCCGGGCTCGACTTAAACGGCTACGGCACGGTGCCCGGCACCGAGGGCCTCGGTGAGGCCCAGCGTGGCATGGCCGTGCAGCAACACATCGCCGAGGTTGTGCACCACATCCGCGCGATCCGCCAACCGGTGATCGCAGCGATTAATGGCGCGGTCGCGGGTGGCGGGTTGGCATGGGCCTGTGCGAGCGACATTCGCTACTGCGCAGAGTCCACCCGGCTGGGCACGGCATTCATTCGACTCGGCATCTCGGGCTGCGATATGGGTCTCAGTTGGACGCTGCCTCGCCTCATTGGGGTGTCACGGGCATGGGAGTTGATCTACACCGGTCGTGTCATCGACGCTGCCGAAGCTGAACGCCTCGGCATCGTGAGCCGCAGTGTCGCCGATGCCGACTTGATGCCGACCGTGCTCGGCGTGGCAGCCGAGATCGTGGCGAACAGCCCATTTGGTGTGTGGATGACCAAGGAGACGTTGTGGGCCAACTTGGAAACCCCCAGCCTGCGCGCCGGCATCGACATCGAGAACCGCACCCAAATCCTGGCGTCGTTCACCGACGATTCCCGCCGTGCAATGAGCGGGTTCCTCGCCGGAGAACGGCCCGACTGGCAGAACAAGTGAGGAGCACCTCGTGAGAATTCGACCAATCACCGGCACGATCGGCGCCGACATCGACGACGTGCACATGACGGCGCCACTCGATGATGAAGTTCGTGAGGGCGTCGTTGGTGCCCTGGCCACCTACGGGGTGGTTGCCATCCGCGACCAGTCACTTGATATCGATGCATTCGAAGCAGTCGCGCGGTGTTTCGGCCCCTTCGGTGACACCCCGTTCATCACCCCGGTGGATGGCCATCCCGATGTGTTGCGGCTGATCCGCGAAGCCGATGAGCAGGGCCCGCTGTTCGGCAGCGGCTGGCACAGCGACTGGAGTTTCCAGGCCGCTCCCCCGAGTTACACGATGCTCTATGCCGTGCAGGTGCCCGACGCCGGTGGCGACACCGCCTACACCGACCAGAGCGCGGCCTACGAGGCTCTGTCGCCGCGGATGCGCGAGATCTGCGATGACCTACATGGCGTGCATTCGGCGGCGCGCTCATATGGGCCACGCGGCACATTCGGCCGCCCTGACCCGCGCCGATCGATGGAGATCACCGGCTCTGAGGAGGCACTGGACACCCAGACCCACCCACTGGTGCGGGTGCATCCGATCTCCGGCCGGCGGTCGCTGTTCATCAACGACGTCTACACCGTCGGTATCGCCGAACTTCCCGGTGCCGAGGGCCGCGCACTTCTCGATTTCTTGTTGGCGCACTGTCGCCAGATCCAGTTCACGACGCGTATCCGCTGGACGCCAGGCACGTTGACCATGTGGGACAACCGCATGGTGCAGCACTTCGCGATCGGCGATTACGCCGGTCACCGTCGGGAGATGATCCGCATCACCCTCGCCGGCGACGTGCCGGTGGGTGTGAACGGCTAAGCCAGAGAATCCCTCAGCGGCCGGTCCATTCCGGTGGACGTTTCTCGGCAAAGGCTCGCGGTCCTTCTTTGGCGTCCTCGGAGGAGAACACCTGCGCCATCACCGGGCGCTGGAGGTCCCAGAACTCGGCTTCGGTGCGACCCTGCACCTCAAGGATCATCTGCTTTGACGCAGCCACTGACAGCGGCGCATTCCGCGCAATGCGTTCGGCAAGTTCCATGGCCGCATCCACCGCGCCGCCCTTGGGTGCAACGCGCGACACCAAACCGTAGGCGTGCGCCTGCTCGGCGGTGATCGGGTCGGCGGTGAGCGCCATCTCCATTGCCACGGCGTAGGGCACCCGGCTCGGCAGGCGCAGTAACGCGCCACCGGCGGCGAAGAGACCGACGCCCACCTCGGGAATGCCGAGCTTGACGCCTTCGGCGGCAACGATCAGATCGCAGGTCAATGCCACTTCGAGCCCGCCAGCAAGGGCGAACCCTTCGACTGCAGCAATGAGTGGTTTACGGGCACCGTTTTCCAAGAACTCGTTGAACCCAACCGGCGGGCCACCGGCGGCAAATGCCTTGAGGTCCATGCCGGCACAGAACCCACGGCCCGCGCCGGTGAGCACACCGGCGGTTAACTCATCGGTGTCGTCCAACTGGCGGATCGCCGCGATCAGGCCTTGAGCCAGATCGGTGTTCACCGCGTTCATCTGATCGGGACGGTTCAACGTGATGAGGAGCACCCGGCCCCGCACCTCGGTCAGCACTGCTTGGTCGTCGCTCATCTGGCCATGTTGACACAGCAATGACTACGCGTCCGCGTCGGGTGGCGGCAGCGGTTGCGCGAGCGACTCGACAACCTGCACTGTCGGGAGAGAGCGCAGCGCAGCCGGTGAATGGCGCAATTTGATCGCGCGGCTCCCACCGCCGGTGATGATCTCGCTGCGTTCCATCACCGCTGCATCCACCCACACCTCAATGCTGTCGGGCAGCCCGAACGGGGTCACCCCTCCCATCACCATGTCGGTTAGTGCAGCTGTTGTCTCCGCGGGCGCGAACGACACCTTGCGCGCTACCAGGCGACGCCGCACCACACCGTTGACATCGAGGCGATGGGTGGCCAGCACCACACAGGCCACATATCGAGGGTGTTCCTCTTTCGTGGCGACCATGATCGTGTTCGCCGAATCGGCGACGTCGATGCCGTACGCCGCACAGAACGCAGCCGTGTCGGCGAGATCCGGATCGCAGTCGAGCACCTCGATCGTCGCACCGGTACTGGTTGCTGCGGTGATCACCCGCTGCTCGATGGCATCGTGCTGTGCACCCATGGCGTGAGTGTGCCAGCCGAACACCTCACCGGTCACACCGCACCGTGATCCGCGCAGTTATGAGCGAGGGTCAGCGACTACGGTCACCGCCAATGATGCATTGCCAGTGATGCATCGTCAGTAAGGCATTGCTGGGCGCTCGGCGCCCCTCTCATGATCGGGGGACCATGAACGACACCATTTCCACTCTCGGCGACATTGTGCGCACCCATGCCCGCGAACGCGGTGACCGCTGCGCCCTCGTGGCCGGTGACCGTTCATGGACATACGCCGAGTTGTACACCGACTCGTGTCGTGCGGCGAACGCCTTGGCGACGGCCGGTGTCGGCCCCGGCGATCGGGTGGCCTTCCTCGACCGCAACGTGCCGGAGTATTTCGCATTTCTCTACGGCACCGCCATGTTAAATGCCGCGACCGTGTCGGTGAATTGGCGCCTTGCCGCACCGGAAATGAACTGGATTCTTGACAATGCCGAAGCAAAGGTGCTGTTGATCGGCGCCGAGTTCCTCGGCCATCTCACTCAGATGAACCTGGCCACGGTAACCACCGTGGTGGTGATCGGTGACCCGGGTGAGAGTGGATACCCAACGTGGGACGAGTTCTGCGCCACCGCGCCAACCAGCGACCCACAGGTGGCATGCGGCCGTGACGACACCTGCTACCAGCTGTACACGTCGGGCACCACCGGCCTGCCCAAAGGTGTGGAACTCACGAACCGCAACATGTTCGGCATGTTGCCGGTGACCGCTGATGAATGGCAGATGGATGCCAACACGGTGAACCTGGTGGCCATGCCGCTGTTCCACATTGCCGGGTCGGGGTATGCGGTGGCTGGCATGTACTTCGGGGCGGAGACGATCCTCATGCGCGAGGTGGATCCGGTCGAGATCCTCGCCGCTATCCCCGAACATCGCGTGACCAATGCATTGTTCGTGCCCGCGGTGCTGCAGTTCCTGCAGGCTGTACCGGGCGCAGAGAGCACCGACTTCTCCTCGATGCGCCAGGTGGTCTACGGAGCCTCCCCCATCACCTCCGAGGTGCTCCTCGGAGCGATGAACCTGATGGGATGCGAGTTCGTGCAGGTGTACGGCCTGACCGAGACCACCGGTGCGGTCACGATTCTGCAGCACGCCGACCACGACCCCGGCGGCCCGCGAGCACACCTGTTGCGCTCAGCAGGTCGCCCATGGGGCGATGTGGAGATCCGCATCGTGGATGCCGAAACCGGTGCCGATCTGCCCGATGGCGAGGTGGGCGAGATCTGGATTCGCAGCCAGCAGAACATGAAGGGGTACTGGGCACACCCGGAGGCCACCGCCGCGGCGTTCCCCGAGGGAGTCGATGCGAACGGGCTCGGATGGTTCCGCAGCGGCGATGCCGGCTATCTCTCCGACGGGTACGTCTATATCCACGACCGCGTGAAAGACATGATCGTGTCGGGTGGCGAGAACATCTATCCGGCCGAGGTGGAGAACTGTTTGATGAGCCATCCCGATATCGCCGACGTCGCCGTGATCGGGGTTCCCGATGACCGCTGGGGTGAGTCGGTGCTGGCCATCGTGGTGCCCGCAGCGGGCACCGACCCGAGTGACGACGACATCATTGCCTTCGCCCGGGAGCGCATCGCCACCTACAAGTGTCCGCGCGCAGTGGCGCGCATCGATGCCCTGCCACGTAATCCGTCGGGGAAGATCTTGAAGACCGAGTTACGCGAGCCGTATTGGGCCGGGCGCGACCGCCGCGTCAACTGAGTTACGCCAGCTGCGTCGACACTGTCAGCTGAATTGTTCGGCCATCTCCGCGGCGGTGTCGAGCGACAGGCCGACCCTCTGGAACAACACATCGAGGTCGACGCCCTCGGCGCTCTTTTGGCCGGCCTGGTACCGCGCGTACACACCGTGCAAGATGCAGGCTGTCTTAAATGCGTTGAAGCATCGGTAATACGCGATCTGTGACAGGTCGGCTCCGGTGCGTTCGGCGTAACGCGCCATCAATTCATCACGGCTGGGGAACCCCGCGAGCACCGTCGGCGGGTCGCTGGCGGCGGGCACGGTGTCGGTTGGTTCCACCCATGCATTCACCGAGTAGGCCAGGTCGGCAAGTGGGTCACCGAGGGTGGCGATCTCCCAGTCGAGCACGGCGCACACGGTGCCGTCGGCATCGAACATGCAGTTGTGAGGCCCGAAGTCACCGTGCACCACGCGGGCTGGGCCCTGTTCGGGGCAACGTTCCACCAGCAGGTCATGGAGACGGTGGGTGCGTTCATCGTCGTAGTCCGCGGCCTCCACCGAGGCCGTCCACGACCCGTACCAGGTGCGGAGCTGTCGAGCCACGTAGGCATCGGGGCGGCCGAGTTCGCTAAGTCCCACCTCGGCTGGGTCGACGGAATGTAACGCGGCGAGCGTGTCGATGAAGGCGATCCCCGCACGCTGGCGGGCGGCCTCTGGCAGCCATGCGGCCACTTCGGCGCCGGTGTAGAGCGCGCGTCCGTCCACTTTGCCCATCACATAGAAATGCACATCGCACAGGTCACGGTCATCCATGTACGCAATGGGTTCGGCCACCGGCACCGCAGTGGGCCACAAGCCATCGATCACACGGTATTCACGCCACATGTCGTGGGCTTTGGGCAACAACTGGCCTTGTGGCGGCCGGCGAATCACCAGTTCTCGCCCGGCCTCGTCGGTGAGCAGATAGGTGAGGTTCGAATGGCCGCCCGGCAGACGTTCCCATCGCAGATCACCCACAATGTCGGTGATGCTGGCCAACCAGATGCCGATCACCGCGGTGTCGAACCCGACGACGGTGCCGTCGCCGGTGTCGGGTGTGGTGTCGCCTGCCATCGCGACAGCGTGCCACGCAGCACCAGTCGGTAGCGAGACGACGCGCCGCTGTGCCAGCGCTGGTGCGTCGCTCGCTGTGCCGATGCCAGCACCTAGGGTGCGGACATGCAACCGGTGCAGGTGCGGATGGGGCGCGGGTGCGCCGGCGCAGGTTGCCTGCTCGTCGCCGTGCCGCTGCTGGCCATCATCGGCGTGTTGGTCATCCTCGGGCAGGTGTCATCAGCCATTGCCGATGTGATCACCCCTGGCAGCGCACCAGGTGTGCTGCGTCTTGTCATCGTGGTGGTGGTGGCATGGGTGTTGTTGCGCCTGCTGACACGGCCGTTGCGTCGACGGATGCAACCGCCACCTGGCATGTCACCTGCCGACATCTTCGGCCGCGGACCGTTCGGCCCCGATGGGGTGCAACGTCCAGAATCCGGGCCGCAACGTCGCGGTCCTGGCGGCGTGATCGATGTCGACGCATCGGACATTGATCCGAACGACGAGTGATTCTCCGCCGTCGGCGGCGATGACCGCGGCACCTACTGTCAGGGGATGGACGTGACGCCACTGGATGATCTCACCTTCTATGACGACATTGAGGGCTACTGCGGGAAGTTGAGTTACCGCGGCGGCGAGACCGTGGAGGTCCATGTGTCGACTCGGGCCGAGGCCTATGAGGTGACGGTGGAACGGTGGGGCGCCGAACGCGCGGTCGTGTGGCGATCGCCAGTGCCGATTCCCGGCGTGTTGCACGAGGTGCCCGATGATGCCGACGCGAACGGCTGCGGGTGGCCGGTCGCGGTACACATCCCAACCGATGCCACATGGCGCAGCGGCTTCCACCTGGTGACGTTGCGCGCGGTCGGCGCAGCACCGGGACGCGATGTGGCTCACGCGGGGTTCGTGTTGCGCTCGGCGTCGCCGCAGGCATCGATGTTGTTCGTTCTCGGTACGAACACGTGGAATGCCTACAACACCTGGGGTGGATGTTCGCTGTACACCGGCGGCCATCAGGTGTCGTTCCGACGGCCATTTACCCGAGGGATGTTGTGCCGTGAGGTCACCGAACGCGACGACCGCAAAGCACGTCCGGTGCGCTGGGATGAAGAACCCGACCCCGATGGGATGATCTATCAGCGGTATCGGGCCGAACGGGCTCTGCCGGCAGCGATCGGCTCATCGGGGTGGTTCATCCATGAACGCCGTTTCGTTGAATGGGCCGAAGGCGCGGGATACACATTTGATTACGCCGTGTCGTCTGACCTTGATGACGACCCTGATGCCCTTGATGGGTACGCGGCGATGGTGTCGGTGGGCCACGACGAGTACTGGTCGGCACCCCAGCGCGACACCCTGGAGCGGCATCTGGCCCGCGGTAGGCATCTGGCGAGTTTCTCGGGCAACACCATGTTCTGGCAGGTACGCCTCACCGACGACGGCGCGATGATTTGCCATAAGTACAGCGCGCACCGTGTGGACCCGGTGCTGGGCACCGAGGCCGAATCCACCATGGCCGGTATGTGGGCCGATCCGGTGGTGGGCAAACCCGAGGCGATGGTGCTGGGTGCCGGCAGTGCATGGGGCCTCTATCACCGTTTCGGACGGGCGACGGCGCGCGGTGTCGGCGGGTTCATCGTGTATCGCGACGATCACTGGTTGCTCGATGGCACCGGCCTTGGTTACGGCGATGTACTCGGTGCTCGTGATGGTGTGGTGGGGTACGAAACGCTCGGGTGTCATCTCCAATTTGATGAGGAACACCTGCCGGTGAGTTCGAGGGCTGATCACAGCCCTGCCGATCACACGATCGTGGCGATGTGCCCATCGTCGAATCTGGGGGTGGGTGACTATCCGAAATCAATTTCGGCGCTGTCGGATCAAGGCGATGCCGAGTTCATTGCCGAACGCATTCATGGTGCGGTCACACCGGCGAATATCCGCCGGGTGAAACACGGCAACGCAGTGATCGTCGAGACACGTCCCTTCGGTGAGTCTGGTGGCACGGTGATCACGGTGGGCACCACCGACTGGTCGTTCGGCCTTGGCACCGACGCTGCGGTAGAGCAGGTCACGCGCAACGCGCTCAACCACATCACCCCCGACTGACCGTGTCGGTCACTCAGCCCCGCGGAGCCTCAACCGTCGCCGGTCAGCACTCGAACTGCGTCGGCGATGTCGATCACGTCGGCGTACTTGGCGTCGATATCGGCCAGGCTCGCTGCATGCACCGCGGGATCACGGTCGCCCACCGCGGCCCCAACCACCAGCGTCACCAGGTCACGTTGCATCAAGTCGACGACGGTGGCGCGCACACACCCTGATGTTGTTGCACCACACACGATGACCGTGTCGGCCTCGATAGAGGTCAGCCAGTAGTCCAGATCGGTGCCCCACAGTGCCGACGCGCCCTGTTTGGTGAAAAGCGGTTCGTCGTCACGACGTGCGAGCCGCGGGTCGATCTCCACATTCAGGCTTCCCTCTGCAAGGTCGGCCAGGGCCGGAGCCTTCGTCAACCACAGCGGTGGCTGCTCGGGTTCGACGGCAATCGTTGTGAACGCAATGGGGACCCGTGCCGCCCTCGCTGTGTCGAGGAGGCCAGCGGTGACGGCAACGACGGCATCCAGATTGCTGCCGATCGTCACCGTCGGTGTGCAGAAACCCACCGACAGATCGATGACCAGAAGAACAGGTCGGGCACCAGGGGTCAATCGTCGCCCGAACCCGGCTGCTGCGTACATCGGTGCGACATCGCGTGCCGCATTCCCGCCGGGGTCGCCGTGAGGGTACTCAGACATCCCACGCGGCCGGCAGTGTGCGGCGACCCCACAGCAAGAACGGGGTGATGCGTTCACTCGGACCGTCTGCACGCAGGTTGGTGAGGGTGCCCAGTATCGCGCGGAGCGCGTGGCGAGCTTCGAGTCGCGCCAGCGATGCCCCCAAACAGAAATGAGGACCGGCACCGAACGCAAGATGGCGTCGCGCCTCTGATTGATGACGATCGAGTCGGAACTCGTCCGGGTTGTTGAACACCGCAGGGTCGTGGTTGGCCGCGCCGAAGAGCATCTGCACTTTGGCGCCTTCGGGAATATCCACGCCATGCATGCTCACCGGACAGACCGTGGTGCGAAACAGACCAAGTACCGGCGCGTCGTAGCGCAGGCTCTCCTCGATCAACGGATCCACTAAGTCGAGGTTGTTTTGCACCTCAGCCATTAACTCAGGACGCTCCATCAGGCGCCACAACGCGTTTGTGATGAGTGAGGTGGTGGTCTCGTTCCCACCAACCAGCAGTTGGACGCACGACCCGAGGATCTCTTGTGGTGTCAAGGTGGCACCGTTCTCCTCGGCCCGCACCAGGCCGGTCACCAAATCGTTGGGTGGGTCACCACCGGCAGCGATCGTCGATCGCCGATCGTCAATATGCGCCGCCAGATATCGGTAGAGGGCAGCCACATCATCGTCATGAGCGCTTGGATCTTGGCTGCCCAAGCGTGCCACCGACGCGTCTGACCAGCGTTTGAAGTCATCGCGGTCCTCTGGTGGAACACCCATCATGGTGGCAATGGTGATTGTGGGTAGCGGGAAAGCAACCGCAGTGTGTAAATCGCCGCGGCCATCTGCGGCGACAGCGTCAACTAATTCTCTGGCGAGATTGGCAATGAAGGGTTCTAGTTCGGCAACCGCACGCGGGGTGAATGCGGTCTGCAGCAGACGCCGAAACGCGGTGTGCTCTGGCGGATCGGTGAATAATCCGCCTTGGGATGTGTGGCGTGGTCCTTGACCATGGAGACTCGACCAGGTGGTTGTGTCACGAACGGCCGCGGCGATGTCGTCATGACGAGTGAGTGACCAGAACGGCGGGTCGAAACTGTCGTAATGGGGCACGGGACACTGCGCCAGCAATTCACGGTAGGCCGTGATCGGGTCGGCCATGACCGCGTCACTGAATGGGTCGTACTGCACATCCCCGTCATGTGAGTCGCCACTCATCACATGGTTGTACCACGCATTCGATACAGAGAACCGAACTCGCGCAGGGAACCAAAGATGTATTGTCCGTCTATGTCGGATTTCGCGGGCCGTACAGCGGTCATTACCGGCGGATCATCAGGTATCGGTGCGGCGGTGGCGCGCGACTTGGCACAGGCCGGCGCTCACGTGGTCATCGTTGGTCGACGTGCTGCGGCCGCCGACGCCATCGTTGCTGGCATTGCAGCCGATGGTGGTTCAGCCGAGTTCGTGATCGCCGATATTCGACGAGGCGACGACATCGACAACGTCATAACGCGTGCGACTAGCCACTCGGGACGAATTGATATTGCCGTCAACTCGGCGGGGGTGTTCGACCGGATGCGCGATTTCAACACCTACACCGACGACGAATGGGACGAACTCATCGCGACGAATCTCACCGGGGTGTTCCGCTGCATGCGTGCCGAGATTGCCGCGATGCGCGGCGGTGGCGGCTCGATTGTGAACATCGGCTCAACGGTTGCCCACCGGGGGTCGCATCGGGCAAGCCCGGGATATGTGGCTGCAAAACATGGCGTGCTCGGCCTGACTCGCCAAGCCGCTCTCGACACGCCAACCACACAGGTTCGCGTGAATTCGGTATCGCCGGGGCCAACCCTGACCGACATGGCTGCCCCCCTGGTGGCTGAGGGCCCCGAGGCAGTACGTGCCGCCCTCACGCCGCTCAACCCGATGGGTGATTTCATCGACCCGGCCCGAATCGCCGCAGCGGTGCACTACCTCTGCTCCGATGATGCCGCCGACATCACTGGTGTCGACCTCATCATTGACGGGGGCCAACTCGCCCGACTCTGATCACTAGCCCACAGAGGGAGTAACACATAGCTATGGCAGTTGTGCAACCGCGACCCACCATCGTGCATGGACCAGCTCCGGTGCCCGCCGGAGAGATCACCGCTGAACGCTATGTGTCATCGGACTGGCTAGCCGACGAAGCCGACCGTCTGTGGCCCGAGGTGTGGTTCTTCGCGTGCCTCGTCGGCGATGTCGCAACACCCGGTGATTTCGTGGCCGTCGAGATTGGGCGCGAGTCAATCATTGTGACCGGTACCGACGACGGTGTGGCGGCGATGTTCAACGTGTGTCAGCACCGAGGTGCTCGCATCGCCAAGGGCCACGGACACACCGAGATGTTGACGTGCCCCTATCACGGCTGGCGCTACCGACCTGATGGCCGGTTGGTCGTGGTGCCTGAGAACCAGTTGTTCCCGGGTGGGGTTGATCGCGCCCGCTGCTCGCTGCCGCGTTTACGGGCCGAAGTAGTCGGCGCGATGGTGTTTGTCACGATGTCGGACGAGCTGCCACCGGTGCGTGAATGGCTGGGTGGTGTAGCCGAACGGATCGAGCCGTATCACGTGGAGCGCATGCGACTGATCGGCGACCAGACGGTGCATCTTGATTGCAACTGGAAAGCGGTCTTCGACAATTTCGGCGAGCTCTATCACGTGGAGCACATTCACCCACAGCATCAAGAGTTGTTTGACTGCCCGACCGCCCAGGTGGAGTTGTTCGCGAATGGTCACACCGGGGTGGTTATTGAGGGCCACACCGTGAACTCACGGATGGACATTCCCACGATGCCGACTGTGTACCAGAAGATGTCACTCGAACGTTTCGGGGGTGATCCCGCAGAGTACGAGGGGCGCATTCTCGATGTGCGCGGCGACATCCAGAAGTTGAAACGCGATCGCGGCGCGGCGTACGGCTACGACTACTCCGAGATGAGTGATGAACGCCTGAGCGATATCGAGCAATACAACCTGTTCCCGAACACGATGATCACGGTGTTGCCCGACGATGTGCTGATCGCTCGTGCGCGTCCTCATCCGAGCGATCCGAACCGTTGCCTGTGGGACAAGTTCACGTTGGTCCGCGACCCTGACCCCGCGGTGGCTGCTGCTGCAGGTGTGCCCTATGAAGGACGTACAGATGTCGACCGGGACCGTCCGCGACCAGAACATGATGAATTCACTCACGAGGACGTCATCGCTGGCCGTAAGACGATGGCGATGACCATCGACCAAGACATCCACTACATCCGCGACATTCAAGCGGGGATGCATTCGCGCGGTTTTAATCACGCGGTGCTGAATGTGGAAGAGGCCCGCATTCAGCACTATCACGACTGGTTAGACCACACGATGGGCGTGCGGTGATGGTGAGCGGATTCGGACCAATACGCCAACTCGCATTTGTCGTCGATGATGTGGTGGCCGCCGCGGCACAGTGGGCGGAGCTCTACGGCGCGGGCCCGTTCACGGTGTACGAGGTGGACATCGCCGATACCAAATATCGGGGCACACCGATGAGGATGTGGGCCCGCATGGCGCTCGGCCAACTCGGCGGTCAACAGATCGAGCTGATCGAGCCACTCGATGACTCCCCGAGTGTGTATCGCGAGTTTCTCGATGCGGGTGGCACCGGCGTGCACCACGTGTGCTTCTGGCACGACATCGATGACGCGGTGGACCGTCTTGGTGCCGATGGTTCAGAGTTGGTGCAGCGCGGCGTCACCAGTACCGGCGCAGGGTTTGCCTATGTGAGTGGCGCCGGCCGGCTTCCCTACGTGGAAATCGTTGACCCGACCGCCGGTGATGGGGCGATGGCCATGTTCTTCGCGGCCGTCGCGGCAGCGGCTGACGGGTGGGACGGCAGCGACCCGGTCCGTATTCGATCTCGCTGATACGCAACCGGAGCGATCTACGGCTCGTCGCCGGGCACCACGTCGTCAGAAGGGTCGTCAGCAGGGTCGGCCTCGCTGTCGGCCGATGTGTCGTCGCCGGCGTTGTCGCTGCTTTGCTCCGCGTCGGCGCCATCGGCCGAGGTCTCGTCGTTACCAACATCTGTTGGCAATGTGGTTGTCGATGACATGACCGTTGTTGTCGATGTCGTTGTGGTCGCTGCGGTGTCGGTGGGCGCAGTCGTGACAGCGGGAGTGGTGGTGACTGGTTGGTCGGGCACATGGTCGACGCTGAGCCCAGCGGCGACTAACGCCACCAGGTGGGCAGCGCGTGTCTTCGGGCCGTAGATGCCGTCGGCCGACGCCCCAATCAACACTTGTAAGTCACGGACGGCATCTGATTGTTCGCCCCATGTGTACGTGTCCATCAGCACCGCGGAGTTCACATCCAATGTGGTGGTTGTGGCCGGCACGGTGGTGGTGGGCGCCGCGAGCGTGGTGGGGGTGGTGTCCACCGTGGTCAGTGTGAGTTCACGCACCTGCTGTTTCAACAATGCGATCTCCGACGTCAGCGCGGAGATCTGGTCGTCGTAGTTCGGGCCTGAACAGCCAACCGCCAGTACCGCCGCAGCCAACACTCCAATACGACTTATTGCCCCCCATGCCATATCTCAACGCTACGCCACGGGCTTGTGGCTCATCGACGATTCATGGGTGTACGGGTTCCATGTGGTCAACTTGGGTAATCCGCCAACGACGATCTGGACCACGGTGATGAGTGACCACACATCTGAGAACCTGACCGACTATTGGTTAGACCCTTCCGATCTTGCTCAATTGCTGGAGAAACAGAACGAATGCACGTTCATGTGGACCAACCGTGCCGGGCAGCCATTTGGAGTGGTGATGAGCTACTTCTCTGGGACCGCGCCGGACACCCTCGGTGTGCCCACCGATGAGAGTTTGTGGTTGACCTGCGCCGCTGCTCGGGCCCGCGTGCCAGCGGTGCGCCGCACGGGCTACGCCGCGATCACCGTGACTGGGCGTGGGTCAGAGGTGGGTAGCGGCCGCACGGCGTCATTTCGAGGGCCATGTCACGTGCACGATGACCGAGCGGTACGTGACTGGATGTTGCCGCGGCTTGCCCATCATCTTCGACCCGACTCGGTTGACGGCGCCCAGGCCATGCTTGCCCACCTCGACACTCCGAACCGGGTGGTATTGCAACTGATCCCCGAGTTCCGGCTCGATTTCGACAGCACGAAAATGTGGGTGACAGCTCGAGATGCGGCCCCTCCGGGCCGTCTCGATTAGCGCACGACGAGTGCCATCACCACTACGACGTTGCGCTGGGCAGATCCCACGTCCATGCCGTGCGACCGTCACGGCGCATGAACGACGCGGACCTGGTGAATATGTCGGCGGGGAAAGGCCGAATTCCCTCAGTGATCGTGCACGGCACACGTTGACCGTCACCGTCGTCATCGACAATAAATCCAGACCTCCGGATCTCCCAGAGTGTGCACACGTCTAGCCCATCCGGATCCGGCGTGTAGATCTTGGCCCATGGCGTGATCGCAGCGGGGTCATCGGTCCAGCGAGCGTCGTACGGCTTTCCGAATGTGATGGCTGGCATGCCATCACGTGACCAAGCGAATATCTGACCGTAGAAGTACCGATCTTCTCCGGAAGTGTCCATCACGTTGATAAACGACGACCCGGGCACTGCTTCTCGTTCGATCCAATCGGGACCCATGGCCTCGTTATCGACAAAGACGCTGACATAGTCGTCATACAACTGGGTGAGGAGGTTGACCAGTTCAGGGCCTTGGCCAAGGGTGTTGACACTGCGCGGGTATTCACCTTGGGCCTCTCCGATCACGTACCCGTAAACCAACACGGTGAATGTGTCATCGAAGATGACCTCAATATCAACACAGAGGTTGCGCTCAGGGCCACAGGTCGGCTCGGCACGGTGCACTTCCCCAGGAACCAGATCCGGGCCACACATCTGATCGCCCCACAGGTCAAACTCATAAAAGACGCCGTCGAGTGTGCAGTCCATCACCGGCGCAACAAGGAATGTGGCCCGATCGGGCTGCTCGCGATCCCAGGCAACGAGTTGTGCCGTGTAGGCGCCGTCGGCAAGTTGATCAATCGATCCTGGCGTCGGCATCTGCTCTGAAATATGCCGTCCGTAGTAATCCACCTCGTAGGTGGTGTTGAAATCGAATGCCAACAATCGGTCATCGATGTCAGTTCCTTCGTAATCGAGACGTACGGTGTTGAACCGGTAGCCGAGTGGATCGATGTCGCTCGGATCGTGTTCAACCCACCCTGCAGGCGCCACCCAATCACCAGGGAGCGACACCAGCACTTCGTCCATCTTCGGCCAATAGTCACCGAAGTCATCGGGCCAGTCGCTGTCGGACAGTGGAATAGGGACACCTGGCTGTATCGCTGCCGATGTCACTGGCACGGTGTCGGCAATGGTCGTTACCGGCATGGTCGTCGCCACGGTTGTCGTCGGAGCGACCACTGAGGTTGGCGGCATCGTTGACATCGCGACTGTGACCGGCGTTGTGGCGGTAGTCGCCGTTTCAGCCAACGTTGTCGCTGCAGTTTCAGATGCCGGTGACGATCCATCGGCTTCATTCGGTGCGCCTGGTCCGGTGCATGCACCTGCAGCAGCAAGCGAAAAAAGACATATACCGATTACTTTCAGCACCGACTCAAGGTACCCGACGCCTGTTCGACCTGCCGGAAACCCGGGGGAACTGGCACGATTGTCACACGTCATATGTGCACCAGACAATGGGCGGAGACAATCGGGGGCTGCGATATCAGCCGAGCGCGGCCCGAAGATGACCGCTTCACCAGTCATGTATCCCGTCCACTCGTTCACTTTCCAGCCGGGCCACTCACCGCTATGCATGCCGGTTGGGGATTCGTCCTGGACGCTCAGGAATGACCGGTATCTATCGGGTGCAACGAGGTCGCCGCACAATGTTGCTACGGGGACATAGTCCTCGTCCTCGTGGCCACAGTCGTCCTGGCCGTTATCTGCGCCGTTGCTCTCGATGTTTGAGGCATCACTGAACGGCGTCGTCGCCAACGTTGATGGGTCAGCTAGGACAGCGCCGCGGCGAAAGCGTCATCGATGAGTGGACGTAATTTCTCGGCAAATGAAGTAGCGAGCCCCGAGTTCGACTCGGTCATCAGCAACATGCCGTAACCATCGTCGAGATCCAAGATGGGGACCGACCCGAACGCACCCGGGTCGCTGATGGTGCCCGACATGCGGTCAACCCACCACCCCATGCCGTATCCCGTCATGGCATCACCCGCGTTGCCGTCGTAGACCGCAGCGACGCGGTCGCTGTGCATCATGTCAAGGGCTTCTTGGCTGAGCACCTGTGTGTCACCACATACGCCACCACGCAGGTGCATCAGCATGAGCGCTGCATAGTCCGTTGTTGTGGAATATGCCCCACCTTCGATGTTTGGATTCGCTGTGGCGACTAGGACATCAGGGTTGTTGTCGAAGCCCGGCGGATGGCTGAAGCCCGCAGTTGTGACCTGGGAGAAGTGATTGTTGAACGCAAAATCTGTGAGCCCACACGGCTGGACGATCAATTGATCCACGAGTTCAGCCCACGACAGCCCGGACGCGGCTTCGGCAACGGCGCCGGCGATCTGCCACTGAACGCCGCCGTAGTCGAAGCGAGTATCGGGTTGAGCCACATCGCCGTCATCGTCGGGCGTTGTCAAGATGGCCGTCGCGCACTCTTGCAGCGAGCTCTCATGAGAGAACGCACACAGATAGTCGGGGTATCTTTGTGTCGCCATCAAACCCGGCAGTCCTGAACTGTTCGACAGGAGTTGAGCAGCAGTGATGTCGGGATGATCGGCGGCATACGACAGCACATCTGCGATGGGTGCGTCGACATCTAGTTGGCCAGCATCGTCGAGGGCCATCAACACGCTGGCGGCCACCATCTTCGAGCTGGACGCGATCAGCGAGACCCGATCGGCATCGAACACACCCCAGAAGCGTTCATCAACAATGCCGAAGTCGCGATGAACAATCACGAGGGCTGCGCCGTCGAGCCGATATCGCTCAACTAAGTCGTCGATCAGCGGATCGACGGCAGAGAAGTCAACGACAGGAACATCTGCGTCGCCTGCAGGTTCGACCGCACTGGTTGTCGCTGGCACCGCCGACTCAACAGATGTGGTCGCGGTGTCCTCCACCGTTGTGGAGTCCGATGACGGTTCGCTTTGCGGAGTCGATGCCGGTGCGGTGGTGGCCGCAACCGAGGGGGGATCTGTTGCTGCGACACTGGCCGAAGAGTCGTCCGCGTCACCACCGCCACAGGCAGCCAACACGACAGCGGCACAGGTGAGCAGCAAACCAGACCGACGCATCCCTCTGTGCTACTCCCCCAACGTCGTATGACGCGAGTCGCAGTGGGCGCAGAAGGACTCGAACCCCTGACATCTGCATTCTGAATCTCCAGAATTTCTTGCCATCACTAGTGACAGATTCTGTTGCTCTCACATTTGGTACGAGGAGTGTCCGTTCCCCTCCCCTGTGGACGGTTGAGGCACGACGAGGCACACACCAAGCAGTGTCGTCTTCGCTCGACATCTGACACCCCGGGTTAGTTGTTGTCCGCGAGATGCTGCCCTCATGACGCGTTGCGAGCCTTGCGCATTATTAATAATTCGTGCTATTCAACATCCGTGGAGTTTTTTACTGATCGACGTTCAATCCTGACCTGCTGGAGAGAGAACCCGCGTACTAGACGACGGTCACGGTCTCGCATTGCGGGCGTGGTGCCATTGCGGGTGCGCTGGTTTTGGCGCCGTTGAGTGGAATCTTTGGAGCACACTCGGTGTCGGCTGCTGCGACAGCAAACGATCTCGTGTTGACCGTTACGGTCAATGACGGGTCGAGCGTGGCGTTGCCGATTAAGTCGATTACATCTGACGTCACTGTTGATTGGGGCGACGGGTCGAGTCCAGAGACGGTCGGCAGCGATCATCAACAACACGTCTATGCGACTGCTGGCGATTATGAGATTGTCGTTTCGGGTGGGGCGTTCGACGGTTTCAGTTCAGACGAAGACGGACAGAGTTTTTTTCGGTGGTACACCGGCCTGAGTCAGTGGGGTAGTTACACACCGACTTCAGCGCGCCTTGCATTTTCTAAGTGGAACGGGTCCTTCACGGTGCCGTCAGACCTGCCATCAACGATCACTGACACGGGCTACATGTTCGAGGGCGCGTCATCGTTCAACGGCGACCTCTCTTCTTGGGACACAGCCAACGTCACCGACATGGGCTACATGTTCTACGGCGCGTCATCGTTCAACGGTGACCTCTCCGACTGGGACACATCCAGCGCCACCTTCATGGGCTACATGTTCTCCGGCGCGT
>Ga0208547_1000476_pt1 | contig 23000 bp, 26 predicted proteins | sample DEB08_DNA_5_FD_185501 | JGI IMG/M metagenome (GOLD analysis project Ga0208547, IMG submission 185501) | Aqueous microbial communities from the Delaware River and Bay under freshwater to marine salinity gradient to study organic matter... | ecosystem: Environmental > Aquatic > Marine > Coastal ...
AACCATAGGAAATCGATTCATTGAGCAAGAGTTTATTGACCATTATTTAGTGTTTAGCTGTTAATCAAAAGTAATCACGAAAGGTTTTCCTTCCGGGCAACCTCTTATATATGGATGATTTCTCCGATTTAATAATAATTTTTTTTGATTTTCTATCTGTAATTTTTGCCTATTTGATATTTTTATTTCGATTTTAGGCTTAACACGTGAATCCAAATTTAATTTTTCGATAGCTTTCCTAACCGAGCTTATATCCCCGAATTGTGCGATATAGATTGCGCTTTGTATAAGATGGTCAAAATCAAGGAAATGTGGTCGAACTTCATAATACCCTTCCCGGCAGTAGATTGTGATTAACTTCGCAATTGTTATAACCTTCTTTTTCTCACGAACAGAAAGATTTAGATTTTCACAAGGGCCTTCAAGATATTCTAATAATTCTTTTTTATTATGAACATTAAAATATTCACGTTCAGGTAATATTTCTTTTAATTTATTAATTTCACTCCAAATTTTTTTTTGTAATGTCGGCTTACTGATAGAATATAAATTATGAATTTTTAATTCAAATATATGACATATTAAAATTAAATCATCTTTCGAATGAGTATAATGGATCATATATTATAAAAAATAAATTAATTTTTTTATTTTACACCTTTAAATTTCCAAAGATATTCCTTGACCGCTAACAACAATACGTCTTATATGGCCGCAAAAGCAATGCCACAATTTATCTTTTGAAGGAGCTGTACTTTCGAGATATTCGACTTGTAAATTGAAATCTTTTCCGCGGGAATCATAAATTCCGTTTCCGAGCGTAAATGCTCTTCCGATAAAAAAGTTCTCTTGCCATTTTTCAAACGATAAGGCATCTATCCCACAAACATGAAGAGCCTTTTCTTGTTCAATAAAAACTTGCTGATTGATTGCCTGATTTACACCGTTTGCACTCTGTCGGGAAAGAGGAACTTTTCTATTAGGATTTAATTGCCCATCATATACGAACTGATATTCACTCGCGTGGTCTGCTATTCCTACAAGACCACTTCTCGTGCTATTCTGAACACCACCACCACCATCACCACTATCAGACTTAATAGAATTTATTTGATATGTGGCATCACATGCAAGAGCCTGTTTATTCGTATAGACTGTCGCATCTGTTGGAATACATAAAACTCCTTTACATCTAGAATTCATAAGAGGGAGACGTATATTAACTACGCGATCAGAACTCTGCTGAGAATATTTATAATTTGTAAATGATAAGAAATCATAATTCATGACACCACCAGATTGTAAAGATGACATTAATTTACTTGTATATCCGTCAGGCATTGTTACTTGCTGAACAATTAACTCGACATTATTTATCGTAGCAGTTGGAATATATGTAGCAGCATCAAGAACACTTCTTGAATAGAGGGCAACATCTGCCCTCGCTGCAATAGTCTGAGCATTTGCATTTAATCTCTCAGCAAAATGTAATTTTACTAATCCATTATCAGCACCAGTGCCACCATCTCCAACAGTTGCGCTTGCTACTTGTTCAATAGCAGTAATTGTAAATTCAGCATCAGCTCCATAATCAAGACCAGTTCCAGATGAAAAATCAAAGAATGAAACCTTCTCCCCCACCACAAATGGACATGTACCAACAGATACAACACCATTTGCTCTTTGTAAATAAATAGAAGAAGCACTTGCATTTTGAGCCCAGCCAGTAGCACCACTATTACTTCCATTCAAAGAATGGAAAAGAGGATTATGTGTTAATCTTCTATCTTTTAACACGGTTTCTAAACATCTTACAGATTTTGCTGCGTCCTCTAAAATTATTTCGATACGAAGACCATCGGTCATCATCAAAGGAAAGATTTTATCATTTTGGAAAATTCCTGTTGGAAGCTTAATTAATCCTTTAACAGTTTGATAATCAGCATTCTTAAATGTAGTGCTCTGGGAAACATTAACTGCTGTCTCATCCTTTGGATAATAAGAATTCGATGTAATGTTATTCATATTAGTATCAGTGCAGCCACGAGTACAACGTGTATCAACAGCTCGATACTGTGTGCCTTCTGTCAAAGCCCTCTTCGCTTTGATATTGTCATTAGAATTATAATCATATCTTAATGCAGTAAGAACATTTGCATTCTGAATTTCTTCCAATAAAACATTTGACGCCCCACCGGAACTAATCCTAATATCCCGTATTAAAACGTTAATTCCGATGTCACCATCTAATTGAAGACGTGTCATCGCACCAGCAGAATCGGAAGGACATTGTACTTTCACATCCATTCTTAAATATGTTTCTGATGGCATCATGAAACCTGTGCTTGCAGGTATCACAAAGTTAATCTTTTGACCTAATGAATATTCTAATCCATTCTCGGCTTGAATTGATATTTTCTTTTGACCAACTGGTATTAAATCTCTTGCTTCCCAAAAACTCATTTTTATATATTTAATATAAAAAAATTTAAAAATAAAAATTACAAAATTTAAAGAAAAATTAAAATGTAGCATAAGAAGTATTTGCTTGTAAATGATTATTTTGTGAAGCAACTTGTCCCAACGCTTGGAATGTAGGTGCAACCTTTGTCTGTAATGGTGCGAGTTCTTGTGTCTCATTATTAGGATCGGTTACTGTTGCCTTCTTAACATCTTCTTCGTGTTCTCCAATTGTTGAAGCAATTGTTCCTGCAAGTGATAATAAACCTCCTGTTGCTTCGATCAAAGGATTAACTGTTCCAACAACATCGAACACAGTTCCAAGAGCCGTTAATCTATCTCCCCAATCTTCTGCACTATTGGCTTCTTGGAATTTTCCTCCTTGTTTGAAATAATCATAAATATCAAGCCCTCCCATTACATTTGCTCCAATCTTTGTTGCTGTCTTAACACCTGCACTTTCAGAAAATTCTTTTAATGATTGATAAAGATTTCCACCACCCTCTGGTGCAGTAGGCGTGGGAACAGGTGGTTTATCTGCTCCTGTTTCAGTTACTGATGGAGCTAGTGGTCCTTTCGGCTCACCAGCAGCAGCAGGAGCAAGAGGTCCTTTCGGTTCAGCAGCAGGAGCAGGAGCAGCAGCAGGAGTAGGAGCAGGAGCAGGAGCAGTAGGAGCTGGTGCTGGTTCAGGAGCAAGTGTTGGTGCTGGTGTTGGTCTTGAAGGCGGTGCTCCTCTTCCAGTTACAGGTGGTTGTCCAGCAGGAGGAGGAGGAGGAGCTCCAACAGGTGGTAGTAATCTTTGATTTCTTGCTTCCAATAATTGTGCTGAATTCATCCGTGCTTCCTTGGGAACTTTGGATGGGTCTATGGTATTATTAATTTGTGCTTCTCTGAAATCAGACCTTTGTAAATCTGTTAATGGTTGTTCTGTCCCAGTAGTCCCAGCACTTGTATCAGCAACAGATACTTGTGTTGGTTGTGGGGGTGCTCTTGGGTCAGGAGCAGCTTCACCAACAGCACTGGGTTGCCCAGCAGGACGACTTGGTATTTTTCCTTCTGCTTGCTGTTGTCTTAAATCAGAAAGTGATGTGGCTCCTAATTGTTGTAATTGTTCAGAACTAGGCTGATTTAAATATACACGGTCTTGAACAAATCCTGAATCACTATCTATTACTCGATGTAATTGTGAATTTGGATTATTTTTCTTAAATTGACTAGCATCGAACAAATCTAATTTATTAGAAAAGACATCTGGGTCATTAACCTCCGGATTTAAAAATGAATTTCCTACATGGTCTAAATGTCTGTATTGATTTCCAAAATTATCTTCTTGAACCAATTGACTTCCTCGTGCTCTGTTTAATTTAAAATCAATTTCATTTCCACGAACAGATGGTGGTTGTCTTTGAGCTACTGGTCTAGCTCGTTCCAATTGCTGTTGTATCTGTTGTTGTCTTTGTGCAACTAAACCACCTTCGGGTGCGCGAGTAATATTTAATGTACGACTTTCTAAATCATTCGCAGCAGGAACTGGGTTTTCATCAGGTTTAACAGGTGCTCCTTGACCATCACCGGCATCTGCTCCTGCTACATTTGTATTTAATACTCTTGATACACGGGGGTCAGCAGCAACTTCAGCACCTGATGGAATAAGTCCTCCAAGCGGTGGCACGGCATCAGCAAGTTGTCCTATATTTTTTACAGCACTTTGATAGACAGTATCTCGTGCAGCTGCTAATGCACCACTAACATCTGTGGCTTGGGACATAGCATCTTTAACATCTCCACCTAATGCAAGAATTCCATGACCAAGTTTTCCCCCATCATCGAGGACTTTACGAGCTTTATCAAGACCTTTTCCAGGAAGACCACCAATTGCATAAAAAACAGGATTTGCTTCACGTCCTCTTTCAAATTGTTTTGCCATAAATTCTCCCATCGTATCACTTTCTTGAAAATCCTTGAATGCATTTTTAAAATGTGTTGAAGAAAAACCGGTCATAATTGCACTCCCTAAATCCTCGGCTCCATACAAATAATCATCTTGCGTCTCTTGACTATCATCCTTATCTAATCTATCTTGATAATAATTGATAATATCATCTCTTGCTTGATTAATTTGTTCATTATATAATTGAGTTTGTTGCGTCATCATATTACCTTGCGATAATGCAGCATTAATATTGTATAAGTCCATTTTATTTTAATTCAATATTTTTATTTTTTTCTTCAAATAAATCAAATTTTATACCTTTTAAGGGAACCATAGCCTTTTCACCTACAGCAATCACTTCATCAAAATTTTTATACATAATTGGAGGGTTGGATTGAAGGTCAAGGTGAATAAAATTATATCTATCCGGTGTAGCATATTGATATAATTTTAAAAATTGGTCTGCTCCCCCAAATAAATCACCATACTCTTCACTCACTTTACCTAATTCCTTTCTGTTTGGAAATGGAGAACCAACGATTACATTCGTGGCGTTCTGTCTAATGATAGGTGAAACAGCCCTGAAATTTTGTGATGAAAAAATTAATAATCTTATACCATAATGACGAAATCGCGATGCAAGATGATTGACCATGGCCTCCCTTTTAATTGACCCGAGACAATCATCGATTACGATACAACACTGTGGCTGGTCTTCTTTATCAAATTTCTTTTGATAATCAATAATATCCTTAACAGTTTTATCATCATAACTATCATATACGTCAAATGCTTCTCGTAAGAAACGTGATGTAATATCATTTGCTATTGTGTTTGAAATAACATAAGTATCATCAAAATTAGTTTGCGCATCATAAAAATCTGTATTTAATAGGAGGTTACTTATGATTGTGGACTTGCCACATTTGATCGGGGCAATAAGGAGAAGACAAGCACCACCTCCATAGCCACTTATCTTAGGTAAATGAGGATGTATATTTTCAAATCGTTTATCTTGTTCAGTTGGATCTTTGACTGGAATAATCTTTGGTCCTTCCATATTTATATTATTAGATATTATTTTTTGAAATATAATCCTTATGTTTCTTTGTTTTGAAATGTCTTGATTTTGAACAATATGTATATTTACCACCACACTCACATTGAATTTTTTGTTTTAATTTTTTTTCATTTTTCTTTTGATATTCAGATTGTCGTAATAAAATTTTTTGTTTATATTTTTGATATTTTAATCTTCCCCTTTCTCTTTCATCTTCTATTGTCTTATAACTTCTTTGAAGATTAATACAATCAAATTGTTCCATCCATTCTTGTTCTCTTTGTTCTAATTCTCTCTTACACATACAAGGGTACAGTTCCAATAAAATAATTTCATAATCTCCATTATCAATTATTCTTTTTGATATACATTTACTCTGTTTGCAACAATGTTCCCATAATCTTTCTTTTAATGTATTAATTGTTGAACCAATATAAATTAAATCTTCTTTCTTACAAACCAGTTTATATATTTTACCATTAAGATATTTGTAATCTATTTGTGATTCCATTTTTTACACAAATAAAATTATTGATAAAATTTTAAATAAAAATCAAATTTATTAACATATATGTCAATGAAAGAATTTACAATCACTGAATTATCAGGATTAATAACAGTATCGGCTGGGGCAATCGCAACGATATTATTTGCTCTTCAAAAATCTAGATGTACGCATATTCGATGTTGTGGGATACAATGTATAAGAGATACAAAAAATCAAAATAAAGAAAATGAAAATGAACAACCAATTGATAATAATCCTTAATTATTTTTTTAAAATCATTTGATATTCATGAATTAATGGTTTATAATTATTTTCTTGTAAATATGGAATTGAATATTTCCCTTTACCAATAGAACCTTCGGGACAATCATCAATAAATATAATTCCATCATCATTCATTAATTCATTTTCAATTACTATTTTGGCATCTTGTAAATGAACTTGACATGCTTCTTCACCACTTTCAAGATGATCCATATATAATAAATCGATTTTACCTTTAAAATTATTCAAAAAATCTGATGATTTCATTTGTAAAATTTTTACATGATTATTATTACCAATCATAGTTTTAACAACGTGAATTGCATTCGGATTTGGGTCAATTGTGTAAATAATAAAATTTTTTCCTTGTAAATTATCAACAAATAATTTTGTGAAACATCCATCACTCCAAGCCCACTTTTCAGGATTATATGGAAACCAATCATTTAAATCGGATGATATACCCCAACTCTTGAAACTTCTTGTTGTTCCAAGCTCAACAATTATAAGATTATTTTTATCTTTGATACAATCCCAAGCTTTTTTGAAAGTATTTTTTCTTTGATATAAATATTTTTCATATTTCATTTTATTTAAATCTTTTATTTTTATTCTTAATTTTTTTCTTACAAATTATATAGCCATCGTGATCCAAATCATTATCAATATTTTTTGTTTTAATTAATGTTAAGATTGAAAATAAAAATGCAGCATGTTCATCTTCTGTGGTTTTTTTTTTATTAATAAATCTTTTTTCATAAAATATTTCAGAATTAAATTTTGATTGAAAAATTATTTCATCTAATTTTTTTCCATTTTTCATTTCTGATATGATAAATTGATTTGTATATTTTTCTAAACCTTTTTCAATTTCCCAAGGTTTTAAATCTTCTGTTATTGGAATAGATGATAATATTTGTCCATTATAAAAGAATGGAACAGTTCCATATTTTCCTGATATTGTTTTCATCCAAAAAGTATTAATTTTTTTTTTCTAAATTTTATTTCTAAATAATTTTTAAATAAAATGTCTTCACGTCAGAATCTAAATATTTCACCAATTAATCAGACTGCTGACCGTCTCCAATCGTATAAATCAGGAAATCCTGTTATTCAATTTATTGTTGGTTCTCAAAATCGAGTTTTACTGGGTAATTCTGTTCGATTTGCTGGACAACTTCAAATTTTTACAAATGCGAATGAAGGAGTTCCTTCTGGGGGTACATTAAGAATGGATGAAGCCCTCGGAGCCTACTCGATTATTGACCAAATTGTCATTAAATCCCAGTCAGGTCAAATAATCGAACAAATAAGACATTATGGAAGGATGATGGCCTCCTATTTGCCAGTTACTTCATCATTAAATGATGGTCTGGGGCATTTAAATGAAACAACCCTTACAACTCCTGCTTATCAAGCACATAAGAATGGTGTTGTTGATATTCCATCTATGAAAAACACAGGAAATGCATTTTGTATCCCATTAGTGTGTGGGTTGTTTAACGGACAAAATCCAATTCCCCTTCAAATGGGTCTCGTTATTGAGGTTCATCTCGCACCTGATAGTAATGTATTATTTTCCTCGGATGGTACTACATCCATAAGTGACGCAAGATATCGTGTCAAAAATGCTGAACTCATAGCAGAGGTTGTTACTCCTGAACAGCCACTTCCCCCCACATCCACTTTTGAATATAATTCTATTTCCACTTTCTTTACAACATTTAACTCTGCAAATGCAGTTGTTAATTTCAATCTTGGATTATCAAGAGTTCTTGGTGTTTTTGGAAATATAATTACTGCATCAAAGATTAATAATACTTTGGAAAATGGATTATCATGTAATTTCCCTGTTAATTCTGATAGTGCCCAATCAAAAGCGAACATTCGTCAGTTATTCTTTACTCGCGGAGGTGAAAGATTTCCTTTGGAATATAACATTGATACATTACAGAAAGATAATTCTGATAATACTTCTGCCGATCCTCAAATTATTAGAAATTATTTGAATGCGATTAAACAGTTTTCAAAAATAGAAAGAACTTCGATTAATCCATTAAATACAAGATACACGAGTGGAAAACCTGCTGATGTAAATGTTAAGGTTGATGGAGGAAGTGTTGCTGGATTAGGAGTTGCATATGATGTCATATCGGGTCAGGGTATTAATTTTCAGGGTGTTAATTTTGGGTTGAATATGGATTGCGATCTCACCACCGATAACCCACAAGCTCTCTATTTATTTGTCCACTCTAAAAACACCTTGGTAATTGATGGAATGCAGGTTCAGGTTATGAGATAAAATTAAGTATTAGAAACGTGTTAATTTTTTTTTTTATTTTTTTTTATTTTTAGATATTAAAGATAATTAATGTCCCAAGTAAATTCAGCTCCGATGATGCAAGGACCTCCCCCAAGCACTAATGTCCCTGACCTTGTGAGAATTGGTATGATTCCCACAAATCAGTTTATAAATATAGAAACAGATGTGTTAGACCCGGTCATTCATAGTGATACATTCTGTCGATTTCAGTTTCAGAACAAAGGTATTCTTCATAGTCATTCTAAAATTGTTTTACGAATGGCAACTGATGCTAATGAGGCATTTTTTCCATTAAATATTGGTGTTCATTCATTAATTCAGAGATGTGCTTTACGCGTTGGTACAAAAACAATTTGTGAAATTGATGATTTCAATCATTATGTTGGTTATAAATCAATGTTTTTATCGAATGAAAATCAAAAATATCGAGAACAGTATGTGAGTGGTCGAATGATTGCTCATAAACCGTATTATAATGATGGTGTGGCTAATGGTTCAGGAAGTTCTCAGACCGAAGCACCAAAAGTTGGAATAGATATTGGTGTTGCTCCGAAAGCAACTGCCTCCCAAGTTATGGAAACTGTTGGTAATGTTTCATTAAGAACATTTCAAAAAGTCAATTCTGCTTATGGTCAGGAATTCCAAGTGGCTTTAAGCGACCTATTTCCTTTCCTTTACACGAACCAGCTTCCTTTATATATGATGAGAGAACCTGTAACTGTTGAATTAACATTTTCTCCGGCACTTCGTGAAAGATTAGTTGCTCCTAGTAATTTAGGAGATAGTTACACTATTGACACTACTGCTACACAGCTTATTGCTGATTATCAGTACTTCCCTAATGAACTTATGCAGCAATATGCAGTTCAAAATAATGATTTATCTATGACATATATGGATTACAGATTATCAAAAAGAACTATTACAATCACATCGGCATCCGGAGCTAATGCTGCAAGTGGTGAAAAGATAATTAATGTTGGTGGTGCAGGACGTATCGCAACGAAAGTTATTACTATGTTGTCTCGTCAAAATCAAAAGGATAATGCACTTCTTAATAATTATCATGCTTTTGGATGCGATCGTACTTATGGGACATCATCAAGTGTCGATACTAACGGAACACTAACATCTAATTTGAAATATAATGATAATTTGTTATATCCTGTTGATATTACGAATCCAGCTGTTCAATTTCATAATGTTGTTCAAAGTGAGGGTATGGTTCCTTTTGTTACTCGTGAGGAATATTCTTTCCAAGGAGACACCACGACAGCTGTATCGGTTGAAGCAATAGCACAAAATGATAATACTCATGGAGACACGGCCACAGCTCAGCAAGGTCTTGTTAATCAGTTCTTCTATCAAGCTTACAAATTAAATAGAAATGAAAGAACTAATCAAAGAGGAATTGAGATTATTGTTAATTATAATCCTCTCAAAAATTTAGGAGACGGAGCCACTGACAATTATACATTAAGATCGTATGTAGAATTGGTTAAGGTGGCAAGATTAAATAATGGTCTTCTCGAATCTTTCTACGCCTAGTCAAATTAAATATAATATTTTTTTTTATCAATAAATATATAATGAATACTTATGTCGATACAACTCTTGTAGAATGTAATAGAAAATCTAGTCCTCAATATTTAGGTGGAAATAATGCAAATCCTCACATTTGGCAGAATAAATGTGGAGATGGAATAACATTAAATATTGGTGATAAAATTTCTGTACATTCTTCATATATATCTGAAATTGGAAATGAATCAGCAACAATTGAATTTTTAGGAAAATCTTATGATTACATTCATAATGCTTCAAATGTGACATATGTAAAAACAACAAATGACGAACAATTTGGGAATGTTTTATATGAGTTTTCTGCATCAGATGTTGAAATTCCTTTGAAAGATAATGAAATGACATTAACTCATTCGTATTATAAGACAACAAATGCGGATAGTTATTATTTCTCACTTCCAAGAGGTGGAACTTGGAATGATAATTATAATTATATAGATGGAGCAAAAATATGGCTTGAAACGAATACAAAACTAAATGGTTCATTACTCCAAGCAACAACAACATATTATCAGCCTGATTATAATACAATTTATTATTACGCTAATTCAAATGGGGAACGAATAGTAAATGGAAGTGCCTCGCCACCTGATGCTAAACGATTTGAAGTTGTAAATGATGGTTCAAGATATACTTTGTTCGTTCAGAAGAACATTTATAATTATGTGAATGCGTCTTTTGGATTAGACCAAAGGAGAGACCCGGCATTATATGATTATATATGGTATAAGAAAACTAACACTTATCAATTACCAATTGGATTTAATTCTCCTGCAAATATAGGTTCGATATTAACAACTAAATTAAGTGAAGTCGTTGAAATTGAGAATCAAACATTATATGACGAAAGTGCTTCATTAACAAATGCTCCTGATAAGCAATGGCGTATCGCCTTAAAAGCAAAAACAAAAACTAATGAAACATTTCCCTGTGCTACGGGCTGGGGAACTGGTTCTTATGTATCTGCTAATTTTCATAGTTATAATGATGGACTAGTTAATGTTACGTCGACCTACACAGGCGATCCAAGTGGTGTTAATGGATTACAAGTTACTGAGGCAAGTTTTAATGCTGTTCGTTTTGGAATGAAATTAACAAATGACCGTCCAAATTTATCTGCAAGTTTTGTTGGTGCTATCATAATTGGAAAACACGCATTTCCTGGTATTGACCCTGGCGATCCAACTATATATAGAATTTATTTTGATAGAACAATTGACCAATCAGATAATGCCAACGACCATGTTTATAAATTTGAAAGAACAGAATTGTATTATCAATATCAGTCCTCTTATTCAACGATTGGAGTAAAAAGACCTGAATTATTCGAATATGGAAGAAAAATTAATATTGATACAACAAATGCAATCGATGGAAGTATGATCGTCTATGCTGGTGCTGGTGCTTCTGGAACAAATCACGGAACATATTATCATCCAATTTCAAGTGCGAGTAATGCTAATCCTAATGTATTAACAACAAATTGGGCATGGACTGATGATAATTTAACATTGTTAAAAGATTATTTTTCCCAACAAAAATTATATCCTGAAATATTTAGATATGTGGATATGTCACCTGTACAACAGTCTTTTATTTCTGGTTCATTAACAGACCAAGAAAAACAAGATAATATTAATATTTCAAAAACACGATTTTTACATATGAATGATGAGAATTTATATACAACTCTTGCATATCATTTGACTGGTGGTGCTATTGGTACAAATTCCATGATTGTGACTGGTTCATTTTCATCAGATAATTTAAAAAAAGGAATGTTTTTGACAGGAAATGCTAGTGGTCTTACAACAGGAACAATTATAACAAATGTATCTGGATTATCTGCAAGTCTTGCTACACTAACGTTGAGCAACAATTTTACATCAACCGCATCTGGGGCATATGTTTTCACTCAAAGAAAATTAGGAAATGATTATTATAATAATGCTAGTGGAACTAATGGTGAGGAGATTGTTGCATCAGATGTTACATTAGATGCTCCTGCATTATTTTTTGATTTTAATCCTGAACGTGAGAATGAAAATAATGGATTTGGAACTCGTTATGATGATTTGAGATATGGATTTGGTGTTCGAATTAAATATAACTCATCATATTATATTGGATTTAGATTTGATACAAATGTTGGTGGAATGTCAAAGGAGTGGTTTAATGCTTCTGGGATAATGAATAACACAGTAACATTAAAATCAATTGGATTCGATTCCCATTTTAGTTCATATGGAAATGCATTTATTAATTTATCAAATGGAATTGCCGGAGCATTTGGTTCTATTTATAATGGTTCAGCGACTAGTATTGGTTCAACACAACCAGAATATTTTCAAACATATCTTGAAAGGACTACTCGCGAAGGTTATGATAATGCGAGTAATTCAACAATTCCAATAGAACCTACACAATTTAGATTAACAAAGGCTATGAATGAAATTTACATTGGAGCGAATAATCCAATATTAGAATTCGATGGTATTACATCTCGATTTCAATTTAGATTATTACATACACCTGAAACAATCCAACAGCCAACAGGATTAAACGTTCAATCGGCTGCAGTAGGAGTTAATGTTTATAAATTAAATAAGGTTATTAATCAAAATAATTATTCTCCAAGTTTTACTCCGTATAGTTATAATTTTGTTGGTAGTGAGATTTTATTAGACCCAAATATTGCTCCCTATTCAATCATGGATGCACATTCTGGAATTTTTATTGAAGATTTCGGGGTTGATGAAGATAATTGGAAAAATAGTGTTTGGGAACTTCTTGGATTTACTTATGAACAATTACATAAAACATTTGATACGCGTTTAGATCGTATTACATCTGCTGGTTTAAGGTCAAGTGTAGCAACAACAAATGCATTACTTGAAAGTTCTCAGTTGGCTCAATATAGAAGAGATAAAAGTAAACTTGTAATTTTTGACCCTGTCGGAAATAATTATCCTTTATACAAGGTGACTCAGGCTGATTTCTATGCAGAAGACACTGTTAATAAATTTTATATTAATCCAGATTATAGTGCTCTTGGTGGTTTAAATGTATTTAGTGAAATATCACAAAATTGCTCCTCCACAACTATTCGAGCCGAAAATTTACCCAGAAAAATGATTACACCATTTTATACGATTCGAAGTGATTTATTATCAAGTGGTTATATTGGAGGAAGAGAAGGAAATTCTTCATTGCCAATTATTGCAATTTGCTCAAAAGATAATGGATACGGAGATTATTACACCGGAGCTGATGGTGAGCAATTCACAAATACAATTCCAAGAACAATTCAAAATATCACAACAACAATCACAAATCCCGATGGAAGTCCAGCGAGGGTTGATGATGGTTCCTGTGTGATATATAGAATTCAAAGAAGTGTCCAAGATAATTCACAATTATACCAACAAATTCTTATGCAACAGCAGCAGCAGCAACAAAAAAAATAATGTTATAAAAATATTAAAAATTTATTTCATAATATCAGCATGTGCCTTCTTGACTGACATCCCCTTCCTCATTCGTGCCATAAGACGCATGCGATGACTTCTCTGTTCAGATAATGACATCCCACCTTTCTTCATTTTTTGCATGTGATTGTTTAAATCTAATTTTTGCTGGTCTGTCATCTTAACACCCTCTCGTTTTTTCTTTTCAGGTTTTTCGGTTTCTTTTGGAACAGGAGATGTAGATTCTGATTTATTGGACATTTATTAAAATAAATATTTTTTTTAATAAATAAAAACTTATTTTCTAAATTGCTTCAAATCTTCTAAAAATTTAATGACATTTTCAAGATTTAGATCCTTTTCAACATATTGAATTTCCTTTTCTTTTTCTCTCTTGCATTTTTCTAATATTAAATCAACAATCCACCACATATTTTAATAATTTCATAGAAAAAATATATGAAATCATAACAAATGGAAGAAAGTGAAGAAGAAGAAGATAAAATTAAAAAATTACAAATAGAAAATAAGGAGTTAAGTAAAAAATTCGTTAATTTAAATCAAAAATATAATGAATGTTTAGACCAAATTAACACTTTGTTAAATATAATTAAATTAAGAGATAAAGAATTATCATTAATTAAGAATTATTAATCATTAAAAATACGAATTTATACCATAATATTTCATTTAAATTTTTGTGAAATTTTTGATATCTTTTTCCGAATATATTTTTACGAAATTGAAATCCATTTTGATACGGTGAAATATTTTTTAAACCTGATGTATTATCTTTTCTTAATTTTTTATAATTATTTAAATTTTCCTGTTGTGTAGTCCATCGGAGATTATTTACATGATTATTTAATTTATCTCCATCTATATGATCTATACAATCTTTTCCTTCAACTAATGGAAGATAATGTAATCCCACTAATCTGTGATTTTTAAATGATTTCGGTTTTCCATTTTGATGTAAAATTACAAGATAATAACCATCGCTATTTTTTCCAGGTTTCAAGAATTTATTTCTTTTTTTAGAAAATACACGACCATCATCATAAACAAGATAATTAGGATAATCTTGTATTTCCATTTAACATAAATATATCAATTAATCAAATTTTAAATATTTTTTTCCATAAATTGATTGCTGAGTGACGAACGAGTGTCCGCGGGAATTCGAGAACTCCTCCAATTTCTCCTTGAAAAATTTAATCCTTTCACTATCTTCATCGTCTAAAGCATTTTTATATTTTTCCGTAAGATCATGAATTAATATCTTATAAATCATTGTTGAAGATATATTTTTTCCGAGATGTTTGTTAGAATATTTAATCATTAATTGAGATAATGTATTATTATTCATATCTTGACCAGAGGATAATTTAAACAAAGGACCATCGCTTCCATTCATTTTTCTTTGAATATCAAGACATCTAATTAATGTGCGATCCTTAATCTCAGCACGTTTAATCCCGTAGATTTGATATGTTTTATAATCTGCGATATGTAGAAAATATTTCTTCGGTCTCCCCTTAAAAACAATATAGTTCTTATGCCATTCCATACTATTTTCCTGTATTTTTTCAAACTTTTTCATAGGAATCATGTGAAGTGTTGAATATTCATTCCGACTTGGATGATTAACTAACAAATGTAATATTAATCTTAAATTCAAATAATCGATCGCAGGGAAATCTAATTTATTTTCATAACCATGTTTAATTATAATATTATTAATTAATTCCATATATCCTAATAATTGATTCGAATTGATGTAATTTTCCTTTTGATTATCTAAAAATATTCCTTTTGCTTGGTTATTTTTGTAGATGTCCAAAGTAATACTATGTTCTTTCTGTAGTTTGTCTATCAAATCTAGATTTCCGGATTTCATTAAATGATATTCGATTAATGCTGTAAGGTTATTTGACCTCGTAGTAGCTTTATAGGATGATAAATAGTCCATTATCGAGTCGAAATCATCGATATTTACGCCACTTTTTATTAATTTATTTATCCTTTGTGCATATTGTTTATTCGTGGAGATAGACCTGTTAGGCTTGTATTTTACAAAATCATCGATTAATTCTTCCATCTTCTAAAAATTAATTATATAATTTAATGTAGAAATTAATTTTAAATATTATGAAATTAATTCTGTGTAAAAGGAAACGTCATTTGTGTAACAAAAAAGGCCATTTGTGTAAGGACATTAAAGGAAAAAGTAATCGAACATAAAGGAAATAGTAATTCAATTAAAGGAAAATGTAAGCGATTAAATGAAATAACCCAAAAAACATAAAATATTGAAATTTGTAAATTCTATAATAAAAAAAAAAAAAATTATAAATTATAAATTATAAAATATGTATTTCATAAATTAAAATATATTTTTTTTTTATAGAATTGTTTTGAGAAACTATATTTTTTTCAATTTTTTTGTAAAGGAAAAACAAAGGGAAACAAAAGGAAATTAAAGGGAACAAAAGGAAAATTAAAGGAAAATTGATTACTCATTCCCTTTATAGCGATTACACAAATGGCCATTTTTCTTACTCATTTCAAAATTTTCCTTTTAGTTCCCTTTAATGAAATAACCCATTTTCAAAATTTTATTCAATTTTCCTTTTGTTGAAAAACTCAATTTTTCATTTTTAGGGGGATGGGGGTGGCCATGCAATTTATATGTCCCCCTTTAACTCAAATTATTTAAAAATATCTCAATAATAGGTTATTAATGAATAGTAGTGTGAAGAATGTTGATATGTTTGATGCTGACGAATGGAACTTTGTATTGAATAAAATACTTTTACATTATAAAGATGGGAAGGCTAGGTACATTCCAGAAAAATCATCACAGGATGAAAAATATCGGAATGCGAAGAAGAATTGTAAGAAGGCAATTGTTGAAGCGATGACGAATGCGGCTGGTAAAGATTTTCACAAGGTAGCTTATAGTCTTTTGTTGGAGTACGCGCAATTACAAGATACAGGTTATCAAAGTACAATCATTGAAAGGTTAGTGAAGGAAAAGGATGAATTAATTAGAAAATTAAAAAAATTAAATCAGCAACCAAATAATGTTGAAAATCTCGCAGAGGCACTTGCGATGAATAAAATGGACGAATGGAAGAAACATTATATTTGTCAAAATGAAGATGTAAATAAATTAAAACAATTAATCAAAGATTTACATTCAAAGATTAGTTCGAAGAATGATATTATTAATGATCAAAATCAAGCATACAAGGAATTAGAAGAAAAATTCCAACAATTCAAAACTTCATCTGCTTTTGAGATGGCTGAGACTGTACTTGCAAAAGAAGATAAAGGAAAAATCGGAGAATTGAAAAATGAAATTAAAAAATTAAAGGAACAACATAAGGAAGAAATAAAGGAATTAAAATCCAAGGGTTCTTCTTGTGATGATAAAAAATTAAAATTAATGTTAATTGAATTACAAAAAAAAAATAATGAATTACAAGATGAAATATTACATTTAAAATTAGACATGTGAATGTTTCGTCCCTTTATTATTTCTTATCTTTCTGAATCGTGGCCTTTTTGGGTTTATCAAAGACATCACGTTCTCGAACACGTTTTGCCTTTTCAACATCTTCTTTTATATTAAATTGTATGTTTCCAAAACCAACAACTGGTTTTAATTCTTTATTCTTTGTTTTTTTACCTTTTGGGATTTTTAAATACGGCATATTAAAATATATCAATATTTAATTTTTATTTTTTTTTGTTAATCAATAATAAATGAGCTTAATTGTAACATCTTCTTCAAAAGACCCAAGTAATGTTCAATCGCAAGGATTTGGTCTTCAAGCACCATTTTCTTATCAGAACACATTTCGATCGCCACTTCACATTAAACCAAATTCAGAGGTTGCTGTTCAATCAGTTAGATGTAATCGTCAAGGATATTCATTTAATCATGATAGTTATTTTTGTGTTTATTGGGGACAAGAATTAACAGATGAAGAAAGCATCAAGGCAGACGCAGTAACTAATCAGCCATTATATGTTAAGATTGAGGCTGGTTCATATACATCTGATGAATTTAGAGACCAATTAGAAATAGGTCTTACAAATACATTGAAAAAGGCATATCCTAATATTATTGGTGTAAATGTTCAATTAAATGAAGATGCTGGATTTACATTTACATTAACACAAATTGGAGGAAAAACTGAAAATTTACCACCTGATAATAAATGGATTAAGGTTGTAAGTGATAATACAAGAGATCCTGATGGAGACCCACTTGATGATACTTATACTGAGACAGGAGATTTTACAGCAGTTAGTCAAGTGATTACTGCATCTGCATCGGATGCTTATGTTATTAATACTCAATATCCAATATCAAATTGTAGTGGTGAATTATCAGTCGATCCTCGAAATGCAAGTAATGGTGGATGGAAGATTGGATTAACAAGAAATTTGTATGACCCCAAAGAAGGTTCTGGAACATATACCATAGCTCCAAGAGGGTTCGTTTATCAAAATTCAGATCAAGGTTGTGATGGACAAAATGATTTCTTTGATTTTGTTGCTGTGTGGAGAGTGGGACAAGATTTAGAGGTTTTCCAGTATGTTGCTGATTATCAAGCGGATGAAAATAATCAAAATAATGTTGGTGCTATGAGAGAATTAACACCTGTCACAACAATTACAAATGCCAGTCTTGTTGCTGGGGATTATGATCGTATAAAATTTGAATTTGAAAATGAAGATGTTAAACTTCAAGTGAGAAATGCATCAGGAACATGGATTAATGTTATTAATTCTGCGAGTGGAACGGGAGCAGACCAATTATTTAAACCAATTGGTCTTACAACCCAAGCATTATATCCAAAAATATTTATTAAAAATCAAAATGATAATGTGGAAGTCACTACATATGATGGAATTAATAATGCTGGAAATGTTTTTAATTTTTATGAAAACAAATATTTTGGATTACCAACAACAGGAGAGGCAAATAAAGTCTTATTTAACTGTGATACTAATGATGCCTTCAAATTAGATGCAGATGGTGATTTTGACCCTACTTATACGAGATTAAAATTAAATGCATCAAATGGTCAGAATTATAAATATGTTTTAATATTTGCTGAGGATCTTTCCTATAATACAATATTAGATGGTTATTTACATACTAGTTTGAGGAAAGCTCTTGGATTTAAAAATAATGTTAATACTCAAACAGATGTTCAAGATGCTGCATCAACTCCAAATAATATTATCATAAAATCACAAGAAACACCAAAGGAACTTGGTTCTGGTTCATTATTTGTTCGTGTTAATAATTTACCATTTAATTCATTAAACGGTGCAACAGAGAGTATTTCTCAAATGTTATATGCATGTCCAAGATTTGATACCAATGGTAATACAACAGGAGGTCTTTATTACGAGCCAGCAGAAAGAACTTATCTTGCACTTAATAATCCAAGTGAATATGTTCTTTCTGATATATCAGTTGATATTGTTGATATTAATGAGAGGGTTGCTGATGACCTTGAAGGGAACACAATTGTTACATTGCATATCAGACAAGCGAAAAAATAAATTAATTTGATTTTAATTTTCAATTTTAATTTCTATAAAAAAATACACAACTACAAAAATAAAAATCAAAAAAAATTTCTATAAAAATATAAAGAATAGATAAAAAATGAATGGAAAACAAGATTTTTTACCTGAGATTGAAGAACCACCTGTTGAGAATATTAATATGGTTATTAATGAAGTTCCCCCAGAGGTCGAAGATGATAAACCAGTTGATAAACCAATAGATAATGTTGATGAAAAACAAATAGAAGAGGAACCAGTTCCCGTAAAACCGAGGAAAAAGTTAGAACAACGTGAAATTTTCCGGCCACCCAAAGTTCAAGAAATCATATCAAGTACAACTGGGAAACCAAAGAGGAAGATGAGTGAGAAACAACTCGCTCATCTAGCTAAGATAAGAGAGAAAGGTCTGGAAACTAGGATGAGGAACAAAAAACTTCGAGAGGAAGGGAAAGCCGAAGAAATATCGAAGAAGGTTCAAAAGGAAAATGTTAGAATCCAAGAGAAAATCATAAAAGAAAAAGAGAAATTAACAAATCTTGAGATTGAAGATATAACAATTAATGCTATCAATAAATATGAAATGATTCGAAAAGCTCGCAAACAAAAGAAGCGCGAGGAACAAGAACGGGAACGCAAAGAGAAAGCCCATATGGAACATGTCAATCATCATCTGAACTCGGCAATTAATTCCCAACAAAGAACAACTGATATATGGGATTCCGTTCTTAGCGGAATGTGGAAATAAATTTGATTTTTATTTAAACACACGGACGCTATATAATAGTGTATATATAACCATGTTTTTCCTTCTTCCAGAGGAATTACAAAGAAAAATATCTCATATCGCACTCATGCAAGAATTAATTGAAATTACTGAGGAGTTTGAAAGTCCTACATGGTCGAATAATTATCAAAGATTAAGTGTTAGTGAATATTATGAAGAAAACTATTTTGAACTATTCGATAAGTTCATTGATTTCAATGATAATTATATTTTATTTTAATTTAAATTTATTCTTAAAATTTTTAATGTTTTCTGTTTTACTTGTTGAATCACCCCAAAGGATGTGTTTTGACAAGCTCCCAGCCGTATCAGGAACTGACCAATCTTCTCTTGCTTTGTGCCGTCCTATATAGCGATTTCTTTGTTCTTTATCCTTTGTTTTTGTATAATCATCCATCCCAGCACTTCCAAAATGAATAGTTTTTGTTTTTGTTTCATTATCTTTTGAAAATGTGGCCATTAATTTTTTTTTAGGATTTGTAGATTTTTTAATTACCACTCTATCATATTTCATTTATATTTAAATTTGAAATTTATTTAAACTTTTTTTGATTATATTATTTGTGATATGGAAATACAAGACTATCCTAATTATTTAATTTATAATGATGGTCGTGTATTTTCAAAAAAATCTAATATAGTTATCAAACAAGTTAAATTTGGTGATTATGAAAATATTAGTTTATTTAAAAATGGTAAACAAAAATTATTTAAACTTCATCGTTTAGTTGCTTTACATTATATTCCTAATCCTGAAAATAAATCAGATGTGGATCATATTGACGGAAATAAATTAAATAATCATTATACTAATTTGCGATGGACATCACATATTGAAAATATGAATAATTATCAAAGATTAAGTAAAAATAATACATCAGGTTTCAAGAATATTTGTTATCATAAAACATATAAAACATTTCAATTTTCAAAAAATATTTATGGTAAATCATTTACAAAAAAACACAAAAATTTAAATGAGCTTCTTTGGTATAAATTTGTCTTTTTACTTACTACCTAATACAATGTTCTTAGCAACCTGAAAATGTGGAAGCATCATCATTTGAGGATGTAATATAATTTCTGTTTTTCCTTGTAAAAATTTCTCTTTATCAATTGTATTTTCAGGATGACACACGCATATCATTAATTTTTCAATTGGAAGATTTGCTATGTTTTTTTCCCACATCCCGTCGATCATTTTACAACCTTCGCCTTGTGAATTTGTTTCATAACCTCCCATTTTTTTCCAATGTTTTTTGGTATAACAGAAGCTCGCTTCATGAAGCTGACGTAAGGCACTACATGATATCGCATAAAATTTTTCATTTTTTACATCATAGAAAAGCATTTGGTTCGACCCTGTTAATCCAACGCGTTGTTGTTTTAAATTCATAACAGAAAATTTAAGATAAGATGGAAACATGATGTCGTCACTATCCATGTTTATCATAATTTTATTATCTGCATTTTTTGATAAATAATTTCGTTTCTCTCCAATTTGCATAGGTTTATCCAGATAAGTATATTTAATGTGAATTCCTAAATCTTTTTGTAAAAAATTTATTTGTTCTTGATTTTCAAATAATTTTTTCCCCTTTTTACCATCTTTTGATTTACTATCCAATATCTCCCAAGTGATTAATTCTCTTGGATAATCAAAACAAGATATATTACAAATCATTAAATTTAAAAATTTATTGCGATCGAATATCGGGGTCAATAAAGAAATTGGTGGAATTTCCATTATAAATTAAAAGAACATATTAATTTCATCATCTGAACCATCTACTATCTTCTATTTTCTTTTTATTTTCAGTATATTTTTTAAGATATTCCATCATATATTTTATTTCTTTTACATCTTGTTTAAGATTATCTATATCTTCTTTTAAATTTCTGAGGATTGATTGATTAATTAAAACTTGATGTTGAGGTGTATGTTCTTCATTAACAATTGGCATCTTAACTGGTTGTTTTAATATTTTCATTTGATTTTAATTCATAATTTAATTTTATTTTATTTTTAAATGTTTCGAATATTGTTTTATTTTCTCTAAAAAATTTATATGATAACATATTCGAACCAAAAACATTATTACGATGCAACGCATCATCATTGAATCCATAATCCATAGGATTAATGTATTTTCTTCCATTTTTAATTGATTTTTTATTTTGATAAAAATTAGAGATTATACAATCATCTCCAAGAAAACATGATTTTAAAAATTGATTAATTAAATTATCATCGATTTTAAATTCAATTATTTTATAGAATTTGAAGAAATCAAAAATTTTATTATCGAAATCTTTTTGTTCAAAACATATTCCACCATATCCTTCCACCATCTCACAAGCTCCACAAACAATTTTATAATTATTATTTTTATCAAAATCAAATCCGGAGCCAGTTGTTAAACCATTATATTTATATTTTTCATCACATAACATATCTAATAAATCTTGGTGAAGAAATGTATCATCATCACAAATGATTAAATATTCAACATTAATATTTTTTTTTTTAATATATTCTACCCCTCCAATTAATTTTGTTGCTGGTCCGTAATCATAAGAAAAATTTAACACATATTTTTGATAAGAATATTTAGAATTAATTATTTTTAAAAAATGTAAGAAATCAGTTTGTAATTTAAAATTTGTATTTAATCTTTTATAATATCCACAAACATTAATAATTACTAATCTTGATTTAATATGATTGTCGTAATCATATATATATTTAATGAAATTATCTATTCGCGAAGGGATTAATGATAAACTCAGACAATATTTCATATTATTAAAATTGTTTTTTTTTTAAATTTTTTACTTGTGATTAAAATAATGGAGAAATTATTGAAAAAATTAGAAGATGAAATTATGAAATTCGACAAAGAGCATCTTTTAGAATTAATCGAAATTATAAGGGAGGAATTAGATGAGGACTGGGAACCTGATTCTGATTGGGAAGAACCTGAGGAAGAATATTTTATAGGGACTAGTCCCCATGAAGAAA
>Ga0208547_1000478_pt1 | contig 22975 bp, 26 predicted proteins | sample DEB08_DNA_5_FD_185501 | JGI IMG/M metagenome (GOLD analysis project Ga0208547, IMG submission 185501) | Aqueous microbial communities from the Delaware River and Bay under freshwater to marine salinity gradient to study organic matter... | ecosystem: Environmental > Aquatic > Marine > Coastal ...
GGTTTTTAATCGCCTTTGAAACGAACCAAGAAGTGATATTATACTCTCGTTCCTGAGTATCGGGGTGGATACAGAGCCTTGAGAGCTCGAAGAGTCCTTGTTGTTCATGACGTTCTAACCCAAACGCACCTTTAGCAATTTCTGGAACAGGGAGTCCAGTAAAGATACAAACTCCCTGTATGCCTCCAATATTTAGAGGTGAAAAGTCATTTTTCTTGTATAGACCGTAATTGTAACCAGATTTGAAACTTTTTGAAACATCCTTAAGATAATGAAACCGCAGAAGTAACTCTGCGGCTTCGGATTTGCTTACACGGTCTATTGTGTAATCAGACTTCACTCGTCGGCAAGGCGGGCAAAATAGGACATTGCATCATCGTCCTCATCTTCGTCAGAAGAGGCAACGGTGCGAGTGGGTTTCAGAGAAGACAGTTCATCACGGAGGTCTTCGGTGAGTTCACGGGCAGAACCACGAGTGTTGTCCTCATCAAACTCTTCGGGATCCTGGTAGCGAGGAGTGCCCTTATTACCCAGCACATAGTCAAGGCGCTTCTTCAGAGTCTCATAGTCCTTGAACTGATCAGCAGCAACCAGTTCTGCCAGAGAGTATTGACGCTTCCAGATTGCTTCCATGGCATCATCATCGTCCAGGAGTGCATCAGGACGGGCAAACTCAGAAGAGTCGTAGTTACGATAACCAGCAACGTTCTTTGCCTTCAGTTTGAAGTTAGCACCACCCCAGAAGTCAAACGGATCGATTGCTTCCTCATCCTCAAACTCAGGTTGCATGGCAGCAGTGAGTTTGTCAAAAATCTTCTTGCCAAACTTATACAGGAAGACCTTACCTTCGTTCTCGGGGTTGGCAGGATCCTTGACCACATAGATGTTGGCAATGTAGGTCAGTTTACGCTTCTGCTTGCGTGCTGCTTCCTTACCAGCATCGGTGCCGTTGTTCCACAGCATCGTGTTGTACTCAGACACAGGATCCTTCTGACCCAGGGTGGTCAGAGAGTTCTCAATGTACCAACCACCAGGACCTTGGAATGCATGACTATAGAGTTTGACGAACGGCAGGTCTTCACCATTCGGAGCAGGCAGGAAACGGATCACGGCATAACCATTGCCGCTCTTATCACACTCCAGTTTCCATTGGCGGTCATCACCACCACCGCCATTGTTATTCATTTTTTCGACTTCCTTGACCAGTTTTGCGGTCAGGTTGCCAAGTTTCGATTGCTTTTTAAGGTCTGCGAAAGACATTTGGATTACCTCGGATTGATTTGGATTCGGGGGATTTACTCGGATAGTATAGCAAGGATGCCCTCAGTCGTCAAGATATTGCTTGAGGGATTCGATTGTTTCTCTCATACTGTCGAATAAAACTTGCATATCAGTCTCTGGTGGGAAACCCATCAGTGCCACTGATTTGCGTAGGTTCTCTTTCATCTCAACCGCTTCTGGATCGTCTGAAAGAGACAATCTAGTATACATGATCCTTTGCTTTTCTAGCAAGGTCTGTAACTTTTCAACGTGTTCCATTTTGGTCTCAGCATCCATTCCACCAAAGGTCAGGATACTGCCATAGATTTCTTCCTGAAGATTATTGATTTCAGTCAGTTCGTCTTGGATAATATCAGATTTGAAAAAGTCACTCATTGATTATAGACCGCAAAATCTTACGATAATTGAACACATCAATATTTATGAACGGAGAATATTTTTTTAATTTTAAACTTACGGATTCCCACACTGGGTCCAAAAGTTGCTTATCAAACTTATTCCCGAACAGGAATATTTTATCATATATCACTAGGGTTTCTAGGGAAATTTTCCCGCCCAGGAACATTTTTAGAACGGGTGGATGACCTTTCGAACAGTCGAAAACACTCTCTAATTCGTTCTCCGAGAACAATTCGTTGCTTTGTTCTTTGAACAAGTAGGTCAAACTCTGTTGTCGTTTCGTCCATTCGGCGTAGTTTCTTTCGCCAGAATTGATAATTTCGCCAATCCATACCTGATTTACACTAGTAGATTCTACAAAGTTTGCGACCAAAAAATTAACAATCTCTTCGTCCTTATATTTACGACTTGTTTTTTCAAAGAAGTACTTATCTTTTCTCTTATTAAAGGAAGTTATAGTAGCACGAACTTTTTTATTATACTTAAAGTAGTCGTATTTTGGATTTGAAAAGTGGTTTTTTAGGGCAAGATATTCACAGTAGACTTCGAATGGTGCCACTCTCAATTTTTTTCATTATAACTATATGTATTATATCACTCTTTGTCTACACTTTCAAGTTTTTTCTTCCAATATTGTTCTCTTTTGCGGGCATTCAATCTCTCTTTGTTTTTAGCACGCCAGGCACGCTCCGTCTCTCTCCTCCTCTCTGCTCTTTTATCCCTCCACCCTTTTACCTTTTCGGGGTTTTCGTGGTAGTATTTTTTATTATACCCCCTCATATATTCTCTTTTATATTTTTTCCTTTCCTCTATGTCTAATGGCAAACTTGAACCGCCACCAATACCACCATCTTTTATATTGATTAAAATACCACCATCACATTTTCTACCATAGACAGAGATTAACCATTCTTCAAAGATGTAGGCATCTTCTTCAATATCAAAATATTTTATAATCTTAATTCTGTCTTTATCGTCAGGGCATATATCTCCGCCACCTCTAATATGAGGATTATAGCACCTTCTACCAATACCTTTACCAACATAATAAGGAGTTCTATCCTCTCTCAAATAGAGATAAACGTAATACATTTCTGCTTTGACTGTCGTTACAGTTATTTATACAAGAAAAGGGTCATAAAGACCCCATTCCGCTTGAATAACGACAGACAAGCACCATTATTTAGTCACTTTCAGCATCGACTAACTCAAGATCTTCAATACAATCAACTGTGACTTCATGGTCGGCAATGCGATACCAATGTTTCATAATTCCTAGAGTATCTTCATATTCACCAAGATACTCAATATCATCGCATTTATTCTCACGCAACCATGCTTGTAGGCGATGGTGCATTAATTCATCACGGGAAATCATAGTGGTAGTTTTGCCCTAGAAGTACGCTTCATAAAGTTGAGACGAGTTGCATCCCACTTTAGTCGTTCCTTCAGGGGTTTAGAAATCAGTTTCACTACTGATTCTACCTCAAGACTATTGATTTCGCAATAGTGACAGATGGCATCGATATAATTGATGTTTTCTTCCGCAACAATTTTCTCAATCTCTAGGGCAAACCTAGAAGGTGTCAAAAATTTGTTTTCTATTGCCTGTTCTAGTTCTTTATTCTGTTCCATAGAGTTCCAGTTTATCTCTAACAAACTTTCTAATGTATTGGGTGAGAAGTTTGATGTACTTTGATTTGTCTCGTTCTTCATAGACGACGCATTCTCCATTTTCACAAGCCATGATGATTACAAGTTTTTTGACTGAGATACCAGTCAGTTCGTACAGCATACAACCATATGCCATGCACTGTACAAAATAGTGTTCGATCCACTTGCGTGGTTTTGGTTTTTTAGAAGTTTTAAAATCGATTATTGCTAGTTCGCCGTCATATTCGGCAATACAATCAACGGTCCCAGCAATGCCCAGTTGCTTACTATATAGGGACCCTTCAAGGGCGTAAATATTATTTATACGATTTAAGTCTGATTTTGAGATCTTAAAGAGAAAATCGGAGATTGGTTGGACTTTTGGTAGATCCTCGTTTTTAAGGTGATGTTCTACCAAAGTATGCATATCCGTACCACGACTTGTTGCTGCGTTTGTGATACGGTCTGCTTCTTCATTACCAACTTTCTTCCGCCAGTTGACGAAAATCTCCTTATTAAAATGACTGGTCACCGATGTAATGGAGACCAGTCGAAGGAGTTCATCTTCATCGGGAACAGAGTAATATCTTACTCCATCAATAGTCTCCCTCTCAAGTTGAGGAAGACTAATATCAACATGATTAAACATTAAAAACCTGCTTCCATTTTAGCAACAATGTATTCTTTAACGATACCAGAACGAACGATATCATCAACTCCAAACTCAATTATATCAAAAGATGGCATTTTACGCAAGATGGACATAAAATCTACAATTCCATTACGATCATTCGTCTTTTGCAAGTCTGATTGAGTTGCATCACCACAGAAGATAATCTTGGAATTTTCACCAATACGAGTAATGATAGAATCCAATTCATGCATTGTGCAGTTTTGAAATTCATCAACAATCACAATAGCATTATCAAGTGTGGTTCCACGAAGGAAGGAAGTAGACCAGAACTTAATGGTTTCTTGTGATTTGAGATTGCCATAAAGCATCTCAAAGTCTGCATCAGAAGGCATTTGGAACATGTACTTTACCATATTCTTATAGGGAATCTGGTAAATATCGGATTTGTCATCATAGGTTCCAGGAAGGAATCCAATCTCACGAGTTGCCACAAGAGAACGAACAAGATAAATTCTCTCAAAAGGACTTCTTTCGTCTAATACCTCACGAATTGCATTATAAAGAGAGATAAACGTTTTACCAGTTCCAGCACAACCATAGGCAACTAAGTGCTTCTGGTCTTTATACGACTCAAAAAGTTTTCTTTGATTGTCGGTAAGTGGATCAATTTCAACCAAATAGTCAGAACTCAGAGGTTTTTTCCTCTTCATCTGCTTTGTCGTGAGTCCAACCCCGATGGGTTGCTCTGCAGATGCTCTTTTTCTTCTTGCCATATTAGATCTTTAGGTTTTTTGCGCCTGGTGCTTTTGATGCTTTTGCAAGCACTTCATTCCATCCTGGATTTTTTGCAATTAGTTTATCTCTCCACTCACCGACATCAGTTGCCATTGGTGCGGTGGAAGGATCAGACCAATCTCTTGTCCAATCTGGATTATCACTTAACCACTGGTCCCAGTCGTGAATACTCATCACAACTTCTTTTTGCTCACCAGTGTTTTTATTCACTACGGGGTATGTTGCCATTGTTATGAATTCAAGATAATGATATTTAGACCCATTCCAGTGCTTCTGCGACTGTGGGGAATTGTTCGGTAAACACCTTTTTACACTCATTGGCAATATCCATGTGCTCCTTCTGAGTGCCATTAGCAGATCTCAGAGAGATATAATGTGCCCATGAGCGAACAGAACCCGACATATAAATGCGTGTGGGGGTCGCCAGAGGCAGTACAAAGCGAGCACACTCCTTTGCTACTCCGTGAGAAAGAAGTTCCTTGTAGAGGCGCATACCCTCCGCAAAATGCTCCTGAATCTTACCTTGCAATTGCAGTTTCTCATACTCACCAATATCATCAATGGAGTTCTGACGATTCTTGGTATCCTGACGACGCAAATCAGGCACAGGAATATAATCAGAAATCAAAGAAGAATCTGCATAACGCTGGGAAAACTCTTGATATGTGAAACTACGATGACGCAGAATCTGAGCTGCGATGCCACGATTCGTCTCAATCTCCAAAGTCATAAATGCCTGCTCAAACACACTCCAATGTTGGTGCTTGATACAATAACGCAAAAGTCCAGCATAGTTATCATTCTCCTGGTTTGCTGGATTTGACACTCGTGCCACATATGCCATCGTCTTTTCGGCATCGGGCGTCACACTGATCAGTTTTACACTCATTTTTGTTCCTCTTTAATCTGGGTATCCATCATCGTCCTCAAAGATTTCGTCGTAATCATGTAGTGTTGAGTCCTGATACTTTAAGTAACTTTGAGTATCAGAATAAATTTCTGCTTTCAGAGAATCAACCAACAGTTCAAGATTACGGACAATCAGTTTTAGTTTGTCTTTGTCCATAGAATAGATTTCTCTCTCACCATTATACACAAAAAAAGAGGGAGAGTCAATCTCCCTCAAACTTTAGTAGTTTATCAAACCACTCGTCCAAATGAACAAGGTAGCATGACCAATAGTTGCAACCTCTGTACTTTAACTGATAACAGGCAGGTGGTCTGTTATCTTTATCCATATCATCATAATGATATGTGTAATTTTGCATTACTTACTCAGCAATAGTACTTCAGCATAAATTAGAAGCATGAATGCTGTTGATCCGCCGACGATGCCAGCAATCAAAGCAATCACTTTTTACCTACCTGGCAGTGACCCGCCATGCAGAGAACTGCCTTATGACGCTTCTCTTCTTTTTGCTTCTGCTCTTTAATGAGTTGAAGGAAATTGAGTTTCTGCATCACTTGTCCTCCTTGACAAACTTAATGCCACGATAGGCTTCGTTGTGCTGTTGAGGTTGCTGTTGTGCTTGTCTTTGCTCACGACGCTCTACAGTGTCGTATGCTTGACCACGATAAACGACTTTAGACATGGTTTTACTCCAAAGAAATGAGACGGTTAAATCCCGTTCCTTCGGGCGGCGTTTGCGTTCGCTATTTGCGAATAGCGAATGAACGACCTAGTTTTTTTCCACCTACGAATAGAAGTGTGGCTAGTTTTATACATTCTACCAAGTTCCCTGATAGGTATGTCCAAGATAGATGGGTCTTTCTTTACATCCTCCAAGAAGGTTTTATAAAGAGAACCTCTTCTTTCGTCGTTAATATACCTATCAGGTGTATTCATATAAGAAGTTGGATTTACCAATCTCCCATTTACCCAACCACTAGGAACTTGGTCTTTATGGACTAGTTTTTCTTCTACTCCATTATTCACACGAACCATACCATAGGAACATAAACCAACCCTAGTTGATTTTACTTTATTGGCAAAATGTTTATTATCATCAACAGAGAAAAACTCGTGGAGTTTTATTTCTGCTAAGTGTGCCTCTTCCCTGCTCGCGTGGGTAGATAAGACAATCTTTTCAGTGGGACTGAAAGTATCGTCCGTATAACTGCCCATATACGGGTCGCTATAGGGTTCTACAGAAGACCCCCTAGAACCGATATATCCACGACCATATGGTTCGTATGAGTAATAAGTATAAAAGAACATAGGCATTCCGTTCCGCGTCGTCCTACTTGCGTCCTATTCTTCTACCTCTGGGAAACAGGCAGGATCAGTCCCGTCTGCATATCTAGCAATAAACTCAATCTTCTTCCATACAGAAAGAGATTCGGTTCTCATTGTCCTTTCAGATAACCACTCAAACTGCTCACAAGTGAGAAGCATTTTTGGTTCTGGTTGGGCAAGTGCCAGTAGGAGAGGTAAAATCATAGGATGAACGTAAGGGTATTATACCCCTGTTGAGATTATTTAGCAAGTGAGTTCTGTAAAATATGATACAAAACCTTACAGACCCAAAATTTTGCCGGGATTTTTTCCGACGATTCCGGGAAACAAAAGTCACTTTTGGTTTAGCTTCTTAATCTCAAACAAAGATGACTTGTGATATTTTTTTATCTTCTTATACTCCTTGATGATCTTATCAATCTCTTTATTAGGAATTCTTACAGTGAGGTCTTTATTGTCATCCGAACCAACAAATCCGAGTCCAGATTTTCTTTCTTCGTCTTTCATATCAACGAACTCATTAATGTTCTCTTGGATCTCATTACGAATCAGTTGATTTATTTGATCTCTAAGATTTTCCTCATTCATTTCTTTTTCTTTTTTTCGTTTGGTTTATAACCCCACATCTTAGGGTTCACTGTTCCCTCTGTCCATTTAAGTCCTCTTACATCACGATACTTATCCCAATACTGGTCAAAAATATCTGATTGGAGACCCTGAACAACATCATATTTTTGTTCTCCATTGTCTCCATAGGTAATCAGATAAGAATCTCGTGGAAGACTCTTATCATTGGCGGCAGAAGGATCGCAATCTACATTAATGATATTGATTCCCTTACCCACGATTCCCCCATACGATTTGAGGAAATGCTTCGGAAACAACTTCCTTTGTAATGTTGTATTTGTCGGAGAGCTTCTTATCTTTGACAAGGCAAACGATCTCTGCTTCCAGTGGGTGCAGACCTTCCAAGAGATTGATAAACATGGTCTCTCTACGAATAGAAGTCAGACCATTATTGCCACCCTTGATGAAGTGATAGAAGTGCTTACACTCTCTGCGAAGAGTGGTCTTACCATCAGTATCAGATGCTCCCATTGAGAAAGATCCTACCTCATACATTCTACGGACTTCTTCCGTAATCTTTGTAGAAAGAGTCCCACTTTGAGTTGTCTGTTCGGCATAACCAGAATAAGGAACTGGTCCATCTGGAAGTGCAGACTGAATCGATTCATCAAAGTTCCAGATCAAAAGCATTCTCAGAGCATCATGATTATACTTTTGGAGAACTTCTACTTTCTTTGCTTTTGATCTCTGCTTTGATGCAAGATCAAAAATCTCAAAAATGAGTGGATTGTTTGGAAGATCTAAACTTTGTGTGGCAGGTTTTTTTGTTGTCTTTGCCTTACTCGTCGTCTTCGTCGCTGGTGTCTTCGTAGTCATGATAGTTGTCAAAATTAAATGCAATTACTTCGTCAGGTATCAGGTTACCTTGCCCGTCAAACATCTCTGGGTGAGGTCTTGGTACTTCCCGATAATTCATCATGTATTCTCTGGCAGTCCAACCAACTAAAAGTCCAACAATTAGAAATAAAACGGTCAGGAATGAACCAAATACTAAACTAATTGCTAACATTTTTCTTTCTCCGGGAAATTACTTTTCTTTTCCTTGACTTAAAGGAAAACTCGAAATAGATGGTGACTTCCCGATTTAGAAAGCAAACCATCTTCTCAAAGATGATGTGAAATGGTTGAGTCTGCTTTCTTTTACCTCCATTAAGAATAAAATCAACGCCACGGTTTCTGTGGTCTTCTGATTTATTTATGTTAGACGAGTTGATGTTCCTTGAGGAATTTGATTGTGTCAACGGAACCTCCCAACTTTTTATCATCACAAATCACTTGGGGAAAGGTTGATCCTTTCCCAAATTCAGCATAGAACTCTTCTTTCGTAAAGTCCTCACCGAGATTATAAACCACATAGTTGCTATTTGTCAATTCCAATACCTGTTTGACCTTATAGCAGTATGGGCAATTCTCTTTTGAGTATACGGTAAAATTCATAAGAATATATTATTTACTATAAGTCATACTAAAGCAAATCATATTATATCATATATGATAAAAAAAATCAATCACCAAGGAACATCTTTACTAAATATAGTCCAAGTAGGTTGCGAATTATCAGATTGATTAAGAAGACTATCAATCCAATGCTCATGATTTTGTATGATTGATTTATCATTAAATTGATCAGAAATCCAACCACGTACAATTTCTTCCGTTAATTCTTTAAATGGAATAAATTCATCGGAATCTGGGGATACATTATGGGTTTCTACTTCATACTTATCTACAGATTCAATGGTCGTTTTCTGTGGATCGGTATCGTCATAAGAAGTCCATTTTACAACAATTTTTGAAACAATATTGTAACCAGTATCAATAACTTCAAGATTAGTAATACTAGTTGAATGTATAATGGACATGATTTAAAAAGTTAACTTATTTTTGTATTTATTATTTCTTCTAAACTGAAGTCGTTGATAGGTTTCCACTATTATCGACCAATAATCGATATCTAGTTCCATTTGGTGAAGTTAAAACTGCACCATAAGTACCAATTCCTATTCTATCAACATCAACATAAGATGCATCTTGAAATGCCATACTTCCTAACATACCATTAGTTGGAATTTGATTTGGATCTTTTCCTATTAAATTAGACATTTTTTATGAATCCGATTACTTTTATGTATGTAAAAATTATACAGTCATATTGACTAATTGTTGATTTGTAAGTCTATAATCATAGTAAGTAAAATTTTCTATAGTCCCATTCAAAAATTTACCTACCGTTAATGCACCATCAGCGCCAATGGATATTTCATCAATTGTCTCTGGAAAAATAACATTAAAATCTTCAGAACCTAATATACCATTTGTTGCCTGTTGTGCATTATTATTTTTATATGCACCTGCTATTTTCAATCTTTTTTGTAGAGAACTATATGTATAAAATGGAATTGATAAGTCAAAACCATATGTAAAAGAATTTCTGTTTCCTATAGAAGTCCCCAAACTAAATCTAGTAAGTGAATCAACATTAGAAACATAATAATTAGTGTTTACCAACATTCCATTAGAAGAAGTTGAAACTCTAATAATATCATTTATTTTTAATCCATGAGGCAATTTTGTTTCTAGGAATGTATATCCTCCAAAAGGATCTATAAGTGTAATAAAATTTCTATTAGATTGTGTGTTAGTGGTTGCAAAGTTAATTACATTACTAGTAATGCTAGAAGACTTTGTTACACTTAATTGTGTTCTTGGAGTAGTAAATCCCAAAAATATATTATTGGAAGAAGTACCATCACTCAATTCTACAAATCTTCTTGTCTCACCAACACTTTTTTCACTTCTACTCTCATTACTTCTTCCAGTCAAAATAATTGTACCTTCATTTGAATTGAAAAATGAAGAAAAATCATTACTAGATATTTTAACTGAATCCGAATTTCTTGTAACTTGACTACCAGATGTTGGAATGTAAGAAGAAGGAAAATTACCTTTTTCTAATTGAACCCCCCAAATGTACATTGTAGATAATGGAGAACCAATAATTGGCACATATCCAGTATGTTGTATTATTAAGTCTTTACAAGTTGCAGTATTGCTTATTGTAAAATCATAAAGTATAAATTTTGTCCAACCATTAGGATATTGTATTCTTTCCAGGTTACCTAAATTTGAAATTTGTGTAGATGGGATAGAATTACTACCGACACTATTATAACTATAGGATTGTTTCGGGTCAATTGGAATGCCAGTAATCCAAAATGTTTGATCTGCCGATGTAGTATCATTTGCTATAATAGCAAAACTGGTTGCATTTGATCCTCCACTTTTAATGTAAAAGGAAAGACTATAAGTATCACCTGGTGTATATGTACCAAAAGCATTTGATATAATATATCCATTTGCATAATTTGTTCCAGGACTTGGAGATATCTTTGTTGCACTATATGTACCATCTGGTGCTAAAGTTTCTGTAGTATTTGCAGTAACAGTTCCACCACCAGGATTCGTCCAAGATGCAAGATTGGCACTATAATTAATCAAGTTCGTTCTTTGCTCTTCAATTAACAAACCATTCATTTGCTTTGTTATGGGATCATAATCAAATCTAGGTTTATTTGCACTTATTTGCTCAATATACCCAAAACGATTTACTCTAGTTCCAATACTATTTCTAGAGAAACTGATACGAGGATCTAATCTTTCATGAGTAAAATCAATATTTAAAGTGGGGAGACGACTTGGATAATCTAAACCAAGATTACTTTTTTCTAAAACTATGTTTGTCATGATTATTTAAACTTTAAAATTGAATTGTTTGAAAGACCATAGTTCATTCTAAAATTCCATTTATCATAACTTTAATTGTTGTATTTGGATACAATGGAGTAAAGAACAATCTTACATTTGAATTTTGAACTTCAACATCAAAATTCCCTAATGACTCTCCACTCATCAATGTAGAATTTTCTAAAATACTTGCACCAGTTTCAAAATGATTAACTGTTATTTCGGAAATTTGATAATTAGATTCCACAGAATCTATAGTATTTAGAAAGTCAACTTCACCTCCAGATGTAGAGGTTTGCCTATAAATTTCAGTTGATAAATCTGCAAAGGTATAACTTCCAAAATCAAAAGAAATCTCTTCAGAACCAACATTTATTGATGATGGATTAATAAATACACTTCCAATTCCCAATGCAGTAACTGTTGTCCCAACTGAAATTATATTATCAATCGGTTTTACATATTGTCCAATAGAAATACTAGTTGTTGTAATTCCGGTAATAATTCCAGATGTAGCAGAAATAGTTCCTGCAACACCAGCAATTGCAGTATTAAATCCTACATAAGTTCCAATTCCAGTAGAAGTTCCAATTGTAAAAGTTGTAGATGAAGGAATGGACAACACATAATAATCAACATTTCCATCTATTTGTAAGTTGCTTGAACTGGAGGGAAAACGAACAATATCATCTACATTAAATCCGTGAGATGTTAATGTTGTAAGTGTAGAAACTCCAGAAATTGGGTCACCATTTATTTGACTTATAACTTTTTTTAAATCACTTCTATTGATCGATATAATAGATTGTGTAGTATAATTTGAACCGGAATAATAATTATCATTAGAAGATTGTGGTAAAAGAGATATTTCAGTAACTACTCCATCAAAAACAGTAGCAAGTCCAATAGCACCGGATCCATTACCACCAACAAATGTTAAAGTTGTAGTACCTACACCAACACCAGAGGTATATCCAAATCCAGAATTTACAATAGAACTTAATGAAGATATTCCCCCACTAACATCTGTAGTGGCAACAGAAATTCTAAATCCAGCTCCTCCAGATGCAGTCAATACATCTCCAGAAGTATATCCAGTTCCTGGAGAAGAAATAGAAATTTCATTAACAACTCCATTACGCACTGTAACAGTACCTTTTGCGTCAGATCCAGTTCCAGAGGTTGTCACTAACCCAACATTAAATGTTCCTTCAGTATATCCCCTACCACCAGTTGTTATACCACCAAGAGAAGTTATTTGTCCTGGACAAGTTATATGAATTTGATACTTCTTAGAACTAAAATTAGAGACTGAAAAAGTATCTAATAAAGTTCTTGTTTTTGATGTAGTTTGCTTCTCAAATGATTCAAAAGTCAAAAAATTATCTACTTGAAGTGATGATTTAGGTGTAGTTGTGTTTATACCAACAGAGGTAGTAATTCCTATAGTAGAAATTCCAACTTCTACAAATGATGCAAATTGTGATAATTCCCTATTATATGACATTTCTAGAAGATTTTTTACTATTTATGGTTTGTTTATACAGTATCCCAACTACTAAATACCCATCCAGTTCTATCTCTAGTTAATGAGGGGAAAGAACTAATTACTTGCCATCTATTATATGAAATTGCCAACAATTGGATATTTGCATAGTCGGGATTGTATGATATAGGATCGTTACCAATTCCAATCGTACTATCGGTTGTTTTTATTTGTTCTTTTTCAATTTTTTTAATATCAACTTTTTCCCCACCAAAACAAGAGGTTGATAATACAATAGATGTACCATTTGTTGCAGTGTATTCCCCAGATGTTAATCTAACACCATTAACATAAACATCTATATATCCAACATCATAAGAAGTTGAAAATGTAGTTTGTCCAGCAGTTGCCGTAAATGTAGAAGTGCTTACTGTTCCTCTAGGAATTAATCCTAATATTTTATGATTAGTCCTATTAAAAGTTCTAATAGAAGTCCACGCTGATGTAGATCTATTAATTACTGTAACTTTTCTGCCAGGAACAGGAGGAGGTAAAAGAAGCATAACTGGACCATTATTACCATTACAAGTTACAATTACATCAAATGCACTTGGGATAGTTGCAAGTGAATAACCTGTTGCACCCTGATCATAACTATAGGTATTAGAAAAGTTTACAAATTGCTCTCCATAAAATGATTTAGAATTACTTGATGCTCTGTAAATTAAATCTCCATCAAAATCAAAATTTATCTCAGCATAACTTGTACTACCATTATTATATGCTTGGAAATATAATTTTCCATTTGAAATGTAAAGATCATCCGAGAATCCAAAATTTGGAGTGAATCCAACTCCACCATTATATGCACCGGTGCCATATTTTCTTAATATTTGGTAAATAAAAGTTGTTCCATCATATCTTATATCATATTCTCCAAAAAATTGAGATTGTCCCGATGTAATTTCTGTTGTTCTAACTTTTAATTTACCCACCATATGATATGGTAAGGAAGGTAAAATTTGTATCTGATTGTCTGCAGATTGTATACGATTTGGTTCTATAGCTGTAAATGTAAATGTAGTGGTTGCTATGCCAACATTTGTGAATGGTCTATTTACTGTGATGGAACCAGCACCAACACTAATAACAACAGTACTACTTGGATTACTTAATGTTTGTGTCGTAGAACCAAATGCTGTGATTATTCCACTTGAGACATCATTTCCACTTACAACAAGTCCGGTTACTATATTGGATGTCGATATTCCTGTAATCGTAGAGACACCGGAAGATGCAAGTGTTCCAGTTCTATTAGAAACTATGGTTCTATTTGCAGAAATTCCAGGGCAACTAAATCCTCTTATATTTGTATCCCAATCATTTACATTAACTAAGTTTGGTATGTTATCCGCAGAAAATGGGACATCAATATAGAAATCTCTAACATCTTCATAGTTGAGTTTACCTATTTCAATTGGAGAATCTCCAAGAACTGCTGTAGTAACACCACTTAAAGTATTATTGTTACCCAAAACTGGAGTTTTATATTGTCCATCACCAAAAATTCGAAAAGCAACATTACAGTTTCTTATTCTATTATTTTCTATTGTCCAAGTATATTTTGAAGTTTCCAAATCAAATGCTACATCAAATCCTTCGATGAAGTTATTGGCAATAATTCCCCCCTGTACTCCATTATTATATGAATCATAATCATCAGCAACGACTGCGGAACCTTGCATCAAATATTGCTCTACCTTAAAAGTAGTTAGAGAATACGATTTTCCAAAAAATGTAATTGTACTAATTCCACTAGTTCCAGAACCAGATGATGTAAAAGTATAAGAATAAGGACTCATCAAATACTCATCAACTCCACCATTTAGAGGAGTAGAACGATAGACTTTCAATTCTCCAGGATAACTGTTTACATTCCAAGGAACAGTAACTGCTGTTCCTACAGTTGTAGTATCGTAATCATTAACTCCAAATCTTTGATTAAATCTTAATTTTCTGCCAATAATTGAATTATTCGTAATAACAAAATTTCCTGATTGTGACCATCCTTTTATGAGTTGTCCAACATCCACACACATATTGTCGGAAATTACAACTCTTTTCGCAAATTGCTCTGGAAGATAAACTACACCGACGTTTTCAAAAACATTACCAACAATACTTACATAATCTCCCCCATCACTTTGAATTGGAGAACTAATATTTTTGATTTGGTTATTAGAAATAACAACACCTCTTACATAACCAGAGGGTGAGTTCATTCCAATTACAGGAGATTCATCAAAAGTACAACCTTCGATTGTAACAGATTTATGAGTACCAGTGGAGTAATTAGTTCTCCAAATATTTCCAGTATTGAAGAAATAACAATTTGTTAGTTTTGTTTCTTCAATATCAGAATCGCCAGTTTCCAATAAATTTGGTACAGTAGTTCCAGCACCACTTCTAAATTCGCAATTTCTTAATTCAAATCTTCCAAGAGAACCACTATTAAACCAACTATTGAAAGCTTGGTTATTATCATTTGATTCAAATTTAAGACCATCAATAATAATATTAGAATTTACACCACTTAAACCAATAATAGCACCAAGTGCAAATAATGGATCTTGGACTCCCCAAGTAATAGTTCCACCAGCACCAATTAACTTTACATCACCACTAATACTCAATCCTCTAGTTCCAAGACGATATTGTCCCGGTGGGAAAATTAATGGTTTTCCAGTTGCTCTTGCAGAATTAATTCCTGCTTGAATAAAAGTCCTATCATCCGTAACTCCATCACCAGTTGCACCAAATTCTCTAACATTTAGTCCATATCCAATGGCATCACTAAACGGCAATACAGTATATCCAATACCGACTCTTAAATTTGCTATGGTAGCAATACCAGAAGTATTGAGATTAGTATTACTTAAATAATCAATAGTACCTGTAGTGGTATCTAAGGTTGCAATCGTACCAATACCAGAAGTATTGAGATTAGTATTACTTAAATAATCAATAGTACCTGTAGTGGTATCTAAGGTTGCAATCGTACCAATACCAGAGATATTAACATTATCAGTTACAGTTAATGGTTTTCCTAATGTCAATCCACTTGTTGCATCATAAGTAAAATTAGAATCTCCAGTATTAATTCCTGCTAGATTAAAAGTTACCTGACCCGATGAACCTGCTACTAAAGCTATGGTTCCAGTTTTGTCGGGATAAGTAATAACTCTATCTGCTGTTGGAGTTTGTGATTGAATTGTAATGGAGTAAGTTCCTCCATCATCAATTTTAATATCACCAGAAACTTGTAATTTTGATGTTGGATTTGTAGTTCCTAATCCAACATTTCCATCTTCGGTAGTGGTTATTATTGTTCCACCGACTCCTACTTCTAGTCCCTTCTTTACTCTAAAACTTTGACTAGCCAAGGTTCACTATCCCCTTTGGTTTATTTTTTATTATTTATAGTTTAGTTGCAGTAAAATTAATTGTATAAGTAGTTATACCAGAACTCGCAGGAGTAGAAAGTAATCTAATGTTTCCACCAGAAACATCGATATCAAATGATGCAATAGTAGTATTATTAAAGATTGTACCATATTCAGAAGGGTAAGCAATTGTTCCATCATGTAAAGCAAGTATTTTAGTTGCATGGAAATTATTTGCCTGAGTTGCCTGAATAGTATATTCTACCGAACGGTAAGATGTAATTGATAGTGTAGAATGTATTCCAACTTGACTTGTAGTAGAAGATGTTGAAACAACAGACCCAGAACTTGTATATAATGTATCATATGTTGATGTTGTAATTATTCCGGATACTTTTAAATTGCCCTCAACATCAAGTTTTGCTGTCGGATTTGTCGTTCCAATACCGATATTATAATTCTCATCACCGACAATCCAATAACTGGAAGTACCAGATACATTATGACCGATTGCAAGTTGAGTATCTTTTGTTGTGTCTGGTGTATCGAAAAGATTTGAACCATCAGTACCAGAACCAATTACAATTCTTCTGGATGCATTTGTTGATATTCCAGTGAAAGAACCGTAGTGACTATTGAAGTTTCCAGTAGTGTTAGAATTAAGTGCTTGGAATCCATAAGCAACATTATTGGTTCCAATGGTGTTGTCATAAAGTGCTCGATATCCAGTAGCAGTATTATTGTCTCCGATGGTGTTGGTATAAAGTGCTTGGAATCCAGTAGCGACATTATTGGATGCGTTGTTAAAAAGAAGTGCTTGATATCCGTTAGCAACATTCTGGATTCCAGTGGTGTTGGAACGAAGTGCTTGGCGTCCAGTAGCAACATTATTAAATCCAGTGGTGTTAGAATAAAGTGCTTCAAATCCATTAGCAACATTATAACTTCCACCGTTGTTGGTATAAAGTGCTTGATATCCAGTAGCAACGTTATATTGTCCAGTAGTATTAGACTCTAATGCCTGATATCCCAATACAGTATTAGTGCTTACATCTCCACCACCTCTACCGACTGTTATGTCATTAATTTTTATATCACTATTAACATCAAGTTTTGCCTGTGGATTATCAGTCCCGATGCCAATATTACCAGTGCTTACATCAAAGAATGCTGTGGTCCCACCAGCACCTATACTAACATCATCTTGGAAAGTGGAAACACCACTAACTCTAAAACTACCATTAACATCAAGTTTTGCAATTGGATTTGTGGTTCCTACGCCAACATTGCCACCAAAAGGATTCAATCTAATGGTTCTATCTGCATGAACATCAATGATTGGAATGCCAGAGATTGGATTGACACTAAAAATAGAACCAGAAGTCAGGTTGTTAGTAATAGAGAATAACTGGCCTTCCGAACCTTCGAAGGAAAGAGTTCCATTATTAAGTGTATCATAAGGAATAATGTCAATAATAGTTCCAATACCAACTGTTGCACCAATGCTAACGACATCAGCAAATGTAGAAACACCTGATACATTAAGATCATTAGAAATGTCTACAGAAGCATTAATATCAAGATCTGATGCAAAGGTGGATATTCCAGAGACATTAAGATCATCTAACTCAGTATGACCATCTACGTCGATAGAAGCATTAATATCAAGATCTGATGCAAAGGTAGATACTCCAGAAACATTAAGATCATTAGAGATGTCTACAGAAGCATTAATATCAAGGTCTGATGCAAAGGTAGATACTCCAGAAACATTAAGATCATTAGAGATGTCTACAGAAGCATTAATATCAAGGTCTGATGCAAAGGTAGATATTCCAGAGATTTCAATATTAGTGCTCTTCAAAATTGGTATAGTCGAGATGCCAGAAGCATTAATGTTTCTGACTTGAATGATATCATTATCAGTCAGTTGAACTCCACCAACAGCAAGTCTTGTTCCTGTTGGGAATTGAGTGCTACCAATGCCGACAGCATAGTTTGATAACCAGGCATCAGTTCCAAGACCAGCAAAGGTTCCTGCCTTAAACCACATAATCTTCTTATATGTGGTTGGTACTGTCTCAATACCAGCAACATATAAATCTACAAGTGGATTGCCTTCGGTTGATGCAATCGCAATACCACCGTGATTTGCAGTATTATCGGTAGAAATATCATTACCGAGTCCATCAGTTCTTACACCAAGAATTAAGTCGGCATCTTCTACTTGTAATTGAGTGGTGAAGATTGTTGCGGATGTTCCTCCAACAGTAATATTTCCAGTTACATTTAAATCACGTAGAACATTTAAGTCTCTTGTGACCGTTGCGTCTTGTGGGGTTGTAAATTGATTAGGAACACTTAATGTTGGTGTGGTTCCTTCACCTGAAGTCACATCAACTGCAATTTGATTTGCCGTGCCGCTAATTGATGCAACATAATCACCAAAAGTGTCCGTGCCTAGTCCAACACTATTTGGTTGAATGGTTGCTGCTAATGATACATTTCCAGTGCCGTCAAAACTAATTGGAGAAGCAACAACATCTCCCGTGATTTCAAAAGTTCTTGCGTTTTCTAGTTTTGTAGCAGTGGAGATTGTGCCAGTAATTCCACCAATAAATGTAGAAACACCAGAAACATAAAGAGTATTAACATCAATATTATTAGATACTTTTAAATTGCCACCAACATCAAGTTTTGCTGTCGGATTTGTCGTTCCAATACCAATATTATAATTCTCATCACCCACAATCCAATAATTGTTGGTCCCAGAAATATTGCGACCAATTGCTAATTGATTATTTGCATCTTTTGGAACATCAAATGCATTGACTCCATTACCACCACCAGAACCAATAACAACAATACCAGATCTATTAGTTGTGTTTCCATTATATGAGCCAAGGTGGATATTATAACTACCGGAGAGATTTTCTCCCGCAGATCTTTTACCCATTGCAACATTATTATTACCAGAAATATTTTGGAAAAGAGCATCATTACCCAGAGCACTATTAAAAGCTCCTGTAGTATTATCTCTAATCGCCCAGTATCCAATCGCAGTATTACTTAATCCTTGGTTGTTTTCAAGTGCTCTAAATCCAATAGCAGTATTATTTGCTGATTGATTATTATAAAGTGCTCTATATCCTATAGCAATATTATCATTTCCGTTATTACTATTGAGTGCTTGTACACCAATTGCTACACAATTAATACCTGCGGTTACCGTATTTAATGCACCAAAACCAAAGAAGAGATTATTTGTTCCTCTAGTTCCTAGTGTTGCAGTATTGACTTTTACATTATTCAAAAATGTTGCTATACCAGAGACATTAAGATCATTAGAAATGTCTACAGAAGCATTAATATCAAGATCTGATGCAAAGGTGGATATTCCAGAGACATCCAGGGTAGTTAAATAGCTTCCAGTATCAACAAAAAGATCATCTCTGGTATGAATAGATCCTCTTACATCTAAAGTTTTAGATGGTTCAAAAATAGTCGTTCCAATACCTACACGACCAATTACCTCTAATACCTTTTCATTTTCAGTACTTCCTTCTACACCTATTTTTTGCTGTTGTTGTCTTCCACTAAGGAACTTAATTGGTGCTACCATTGTACTTAAAAGGTATTAGAGATTTGATGTTTCCAGAATACTAGAAAGATATTTAAGATTAACTGCATTACTTCCAACTAATGTCAGAGTATTTCCAGTTTCAACTACAAGTTTTCCCACAAGTAAATTTGCAGTGTCGTTTGCAGGTATAGCCAAATCGGTTACGATTGGAGTATCTACTCCATCTCTCTGATAACCAAAACTAATCGTTTCTGTCTGTGTACCCGTATTTGTAACTTGTGCTAACAATACAACACCAGTATAGGCAATTGGTGCAGTATAAATTCCAACTGTACTTGTACCAACTGTTGTGGTAATTGTGCGGAATACATTAACCGCTGCTGCTGCAACTGCCATTTGATTAATCTCCTCCTAATGCAAGAATGAATGGTGTTACTTGTGTAAATAAACTCTTAATATAAATGCTTCCAGTTACAGTTCCAGTTGCCTGGTTAATCTCAACGCCATCACCAATTCTGAAGTTACCTGCCTGGTCGGTGCTAGTATATGCAACTTCACCACCGTCAATTTTTACAACTTCATTCTCTTGAATTGTCACTCCACCTCTAGAAGGATATGCAGTTTCAATAGTGTTACCTGCACCAATATATTGGAATGAATGTGAGCTTACAATTTGGAAACTCTGTCTTGCAAAGAAAACAGTAGTTCCAATACCAACATCATTATTTAAGTTTTGTATCAAACTAATAGTTGATACACCAGCAACTGGTGGAGTTGCTTCTAATACTCCATAATAAATTGCCTCAATTTCTGCCTGTGCAGTCGCCTGAACACCACTTGTAGGTGGTGCTATTGTCACATTTGGTGCCACCTCAAATTGAGATCCTCCACCAAATACTGTGATCTGAGTAACAATTCCATTAACGACAGTAGCAGTTGCCTGACAAGGAATTGCAATGCCAGGTCCAGTTGGAGCATCAACAGTCACTAATGGTGGAGATGCGTCCACATAACCAGAACCACCATTAGTGACTTTAATATCACTTACAGCATAATACTTTCTATCAAAATAGAGTGCCTGTCCCTGATATGGTCTATTATTTCCAAGACCAGAAACAACTACAATATTTTGCAACTGATCGGCACTAGCACTTACATCACCAGTATAACGATCACTACACTTACTATACTCATCACCAATTCCCTCAGAAACTAATCCTCTAGTTCCGAAGGAAGAGTTGGAGTTTGTAAGGTCACATTGTCCACCATTTGCAGTATAGATTGCAGTATCATCACAAATGGTAAAGATAGAAACCAACTGAGCATAGGCACCGTTGGTTACTGATACTCCAATACCACCCTGATTGAACTGAGTATAAGAGTCAACATTAAATGAACCCTGAACACCAATGTTGTTTACCTGGTCTCCTTCATCAGCATTAAAACCATCAATCTTTGCACCAATACTATTAGGAATAAAGTTAGTGCAGTTTCTAATATAAGGACCTTTTGTAATAATGCCCGTTCCTTGTAATGGTGATAATGATGGGTCTATAATACCAGAGTTAATTGCTCCACCATTTCCAGGATAGTTTGTCGTAATACCGGAAGCATCATATCCAACATCGATAATGGTTGTTACAATTCCAGCACAGGTATTGACTGCCGAAAGAACATTTGAGCAAGAACCAATATCAGTATTAGAACCAGTAGCAGGATCTGCCTGCATACTCAAATCTCTTACCTGAGTGTATTCATTCTGATATCCACCCGTCCAATTTACATTATTGATACAAGAGAATGCAATACCAACTGCATACTTAATTGTATCAATCGTTGCGTCTTTTACGCTGTAACCATTAACGTCTGTGCCAGTAATGTGAAGTAAACTATCACCATTGTAATATGATTGTCCTGCACCAACGGACTTAGAATTTCCGCCTCTTGTAATGTCGTGGCAGACTGCTCTAAAAATATCCTTAATGTCGTCAGAGCAGTCAGTGGAATCTCCTGTCGGAACAACAAATGCTGGGTTTTTATAATCTGTGCTCGTCAAATATCCAACTGCTTCCCTTGCAATAAAGTCAAGGTTCAGACGAATCATTCTGGCAGCATCAAAGAATCTATCGGTTGATACTCCCAACAGAGGTCTGAATGCAATTGCTGCTGCTCCATTTGTTGATGGCGAACCAACAAAACTTAAATCGGTAATATGACTTCCTTGACCAACATAAAACAAATCTTCGCCAGAGTTTTGTGGTTGGACTAAACAACGGCGAAGTTCGGCACCTTCTACGGAAACATTGTCTGGAAGATTAATAGGATTATCTTCTACATAAGTTCCTGGAAGAACCTTAATAGTATCGCCAGGAACCGCAAGTGCAACTGCTGCCTTAATGGTTGCCTTTGCATTTTTATCATCTAAACCAGTATTTTCATCATCTCCGTTACTGGTTACATATAATGTCTTACCTACGAAAGAAGTGCTTCCTGCACCAATTTCTACAATTCTGGTTCCAATACCAACTCCGTTCGTATCCTGCTTAAAGAATACCTTACCATCATAAAAGTTTACAGCTAATTCACCAAGCTGCAGTTGTTCAGTTGTCGGTCTTTTACCAGCTACGGCAGACCTCTTAATCCGAATCGGAGTGGCCATTTATTATGTCTTGGTATGTACCAGAATAAGCAGTATATACTGCCTTTTGATATATTTATAAGACGATATTTCTTCTTGTTCCGTAACGATAAAGATTTGTAGGAGGTTCTGGTTTCATCCAATTCTTTATCTTTTCATATCTCTCAATATCAAAAAACTCCTGAGAAGAATACCACTCTTCCATAGGAGTATGACCTTTATTTTGGTTGCAATCGTGGCAGGCACAGACAACATTTTTTGAGAAATCTGACCCACCCTTTGATCTTGGAACTACATGGTCAATGGTGAGGTTCTCTTCAGACCCACAATATGCACATCGGTGTTCCCATTGTTCCTTTATGTGTTTCCTCCATAATCTCTTTGCCTCCCCAGAACTTGTTGTATAAAGATTAAACAAGTATTCTTTTGGGGAGTGTAGAGGAGTCATAAGCAACT